>JAAOEI010000497.1_pt1 | contig 15234 bp, 17 predicted proteins | sample 7059261 | NCBI WGS metagenome assembly JAAOEI01 (sample SAMN14008812, study PRJNA610033) | viral metagenome | isolation source: viral particles filtered from seawater | place: China: Hangzhou Bay, Yangshan Deep Water Harbour | collected 2017-10-31
TGTTCTCGATGATTAAGGAAAGAGATGAAACCTCTCTAAGTAGTATTAATTAGATATATTATTAATAATAATCTAAATAAAACTATATAGTAGTATATCACATAAATAAGGATTTGTCAATATGGCAACGCAATTAAAATCTCATCAACCATGTCCCGATTGCAAATCGTCTGATGCTTTGGCGATTTACGACTGGGGTACTAAGTGCTACTCTTGTGATACTGTCACTAAGAACCCGCAGGAAGCTCTACATTCAACGCAAAGGAGAAATATGACCCTAGTATCATCTAATCCATCTGAAGGGCTTACAAAGCCTCTGAGACACCCTGAGGGCGGTGTTTTCAAAGGAGTATCTGAACGTAATATAACCAGAGCTACAATGGAGGCTTATGGTGTCCTCAATGACGATCAGTTCTGGTGGTTTCCATACACCGATACTAATGGCAAAATTGTGGCATACAAAAAGCGAAACTGTGATGGCAAACAATTCAGCACAACAGGTGACTGGAAGCAAGCTCAGTTGTTTGGTCAGAACATGTTTGCCAAAGGTAGTAAGTATGTCACTCTCGTTGAGGGAGAATTCGATGCCTTAGCTGCATACCAGATGCTAGGTAGTAAGTTCCCTGTCTTGTCTATCCGTAACGGTGCTGCATCGGCTGCTGCTGATGTCAGAGCTAACTACAAGTATCTGGACAGCTTTGAGAATGTTGTTGTCTTTATGGACAATGATGAACAAGGTCAAGCTGCTGTCGAGGCTATCACCCAAGTGCTAGGTTCTAAAGTCAAAGTGTTCAAAGCAAATCATGGTTACAAAGATGCCTGCGATTATTTGTCAAGAGACGCTGAGAAAGAGTTTATGGACTCTTGGTGGAGAGCAGAGCGTTATGTACCTGCTGGTATCGTCAGTGGCTCATCGTTGCGTGAGGAGGTTCTGAAGCGTCCTGAGGAGGCTAAAGTACGTTATCCTTTCGGGAAGCTCGATGACTTGACTCTTGGTATCAGAGATACAGAACTTGTCACTATTACTGCTGGATCTGGTTTAGGTAAGTCACAGTTTGTTAGAGAGCTAGTATATAGCATCTTCAACCAAACCAGTGACAACCTTGGTATCATGTTCCTTGAGGAAAGCACAGATCGTACAGCTAGATCACTCATGTCACTTGAACTTAACAAACCAATACACATACCAGGGACGGAGGTAACTGATGAAGAGCTTGAAGAGGCTTACAACACTTTGCTCAAAGATGATCGGATTTACTTTTATGATCACTTTGGATCTAATGACATTGATTCTATTGTTAATAATGTTAGATATTTTGCCAAAGCACTTAACTGTAAGTACGTTTTTCTCGACCACGTTTCCATTGTAGTTTCAGCGCAATCTAACAACGATGAACGTAAAGCAATTGATGAGATTATGACCAAACTCCGAATGTTAACTCAGGAGACAGGAATATCACTCTTCTTGGTCAGTCACCTGAAACGACCAGATGGTAAGGGTTTTGAGGATGGTGCTCAAGTCTCGATCTCAGCATTACGAGGATCTGGTTCTATTGCTCAACTTTCCGATGTTGTTATCGGATTGGAGCGTTCTAGCCAGCATCCTGATCCTCTGGAGCGAAACACTACAACGGTCAGAGTGTTAAAGAATCGTTACTCTGGACAAGTTGGACCTGCTGGACGCTTGCTTTATGATCTAAATTATGGTAGAATGTGCCAGCGTTTAGATGAAGAGGAGGATAACGCTTTATGAATGTATTAGATTTGTTTAGTGGTATTGGTGGTTTTAGTCTAGGCTTAGAACGTGCTGGTATGAAAACTGTTGCTTTTTGTGAAGTAGATAAGAAATGTCAACAGGTATTAAAAAAGCACTGGCCTGGTGTGCCTATATTTGAAGATGTATCAACATTAAAAGGAGCAGACATTGAAGAAACAGTTGACGTTATTTGCGGAGGATTCCCATGCCAAGACATCTCACTTGCAGGAAAAGGAGCAGGACTTGAAGGCAAAAGATCAGGACTCTGGTCAGAGTTCAAAAGGCTCATTGAAGAAATCAAACCGAAATACGCAATCATCGAAAACGTCTCAGCCCTTCGCTCTAGAGGACTGGATCAAGTGCTCAGGGAAATCTCTGAGATCGGGTATGATGCGGAATGGCATTGTATCACCGCTGCCAGTATTGGTGCGCCTCACAGACGGGACAGGATCTGGATTGTGGCGTACCCCAGAGACAGTACAGGGAGGGATAGTATCACAGGAAGTCTTGGAAGAGATGGCGAAGGGGAACTGGAAGAGAGAGTCAGGGCATCAGAGACAACTGAGACTTCAGGATCAAGTGAGACATCCGAAGCTGTGGCCTACTCCCAGAGCAAACTCAGCGATGGCAACAACACTTACTCCGAAAGTAGCAAGCCATCCACACAAGAACTTGGAAGTAGCGGTAGCGAGAGAGATATGGCTCACCCCTCAAGCCGGAGATTCAAAAGCATGTACAACAGGGACTCAGAACCAAATGATGTTATCTCATCAAGTATTAATGCTCCCGACTCCGACAGCGAGGGATTACAAGGACAATTGGAAATCACCAGCAGAATTAGCAAGGAACTCCAAGACGCTAGCTACTCATGCTGGTGGGAAACTGAACCCGATGTGGGTAGAGTGGCTAATGGGGTTTCCGGTAGGGTGGACAGACTTAAACAACTAGGTAATGCAGTTGTTCCACAGATACCAGAACTAATAGGTAGAGCGATATGTCAAGCTGGTTGATATTACTTATAGCGGTGGTATACTTGGTCATAGCAGTTGATCTTTTAATCCAGGGACAGTCAGCATTAGCAATTACTTTTGTTGGTTTTTGTCTCGGTAACTTAGGGTTATATTTACAAACATGAGAAAGATAATTATTGACATAGAAACCGATAGCACTGCTAGTCAAATCTGGTGTGCTGTCACCAAAGACCTAGATGATAAGGAGACTAAGGTATGGACAGAAGCAAGAAAGTTACAAGAGTATCTACAACCCACAGATATATTGATTGGTCACAACGTGATAGGGTTCGATGCTCCAGTCCTAAAGAAGCATTGGAATTTGAATATCGACACGAACCAGTTACAAGATACGTTGGTCATGTCAAGACTGTTCAATCCAGTGATAGAGGGAAAGCACAGTCTAAGAGCTTGGGGTCTAAGATTAGGCAATCAAAAAGAAGAGTTTACAGACTTCGATGGAGGCTTAACTGATGAGATGGTTGATTACTGCAAACAAGATGTACTTGTCACTGAGACACTATATCATCGTCTTACTACAGATTTATTGGATTGGGGTGAGTCAGTTGATCTTGAGCATCAGGTTGCCATTATTATTAAAGAGCAAGAAGAAAATGGATTCAAGCTCGATATTAGACAAGTTATGTCCCTCCTGGCTGAATGGCGAAAGAGACTTGACGAAATCGAACAAAAGCTCCAACAAATATTTAAACCAATAGTAACTGAGCGAATCAGTGAGAAAACTGGTAAGCGTCTGAAGGACAAGGTAGAAGTATTTAATCCTGGTAGTCGTAAGCAAATAGCAGAACGTCTTATGGCACTAGGATGGAAACCAAAGAAACACACAGAGAAAGGATCGGTGATCGTTGATGAGAAAGTATTACAAGCTATTGACTTACCTGAATCTAAACTCATTGCAGAATATCTACTCGTTCAGAAACGGGTGGCTCAAGTTGAGTCCTGGGTTGACCATGCAGATAACTCCTCACGGGTTCACGGTAAGGTCATCACCAACGGAGCGATCACAGGACGAATGACTCACAGCAAACCCAACATGGCACAAGTACCTAACTTAGGTAGCCCATTCGGTAAAGAATGTAGATCATGCTGGACTGTCGAGGATGGTAATGTACTGGTGGGTGCGGATGCCTCAGGTCTTGAGTTGCGTATGCTTGCACACTACATGCGTGATCCTGAGTACACTAAAGAAATATTAGAAGGTGATATCCACACTAAGAACATGAAGGCTGCTGGGCTAACAAACAGAGATCAAGCTAAGACATTCATCTATGCGTTTCTCTACGGTGCTGGACCAGCTAAGATCGGTTCTATTGTGGGTGGTGGTGAGAAGGAAGGGAGGCAGTTAATACAGAGCTTCTTGTCTAACACGCCAGCGTTAAAAGCATTACGTTCTAAGGTTGACAAAGTATCTGAACAAGGTTGGCTTCCTGGTCTTGACGGTAGGCATCTAATCGTCAGATCACAACACGCTGCACTCAACACATTACTGCAAGGTGCTGGTGCGATAGTTATGAAAAAGTCTTTAATTCTCTTGACAGAGAAGCTAAAGTGTGATAGAATACTCGGCTCGTTTGTTGCTAATGTTCATGATGAGTGGCAAATCGAGACAACGAAAGAACATGCCGAATCTGTAGGTGAAGCAAGCGTACAGGCAATTCGGGATGCAGGACTTGCTCTCAAGCTACGATGTCCCCTTGATGGTGAGTTTAAAATAGGTACTAACTGGGCATCAACACACTAAAAGGAAAATTATGGCTAATCTAAAACCAGTTGTAGTAAAAGCAGATGTTATGTGGGCTTTCTTGGATACTCCAAACAAGAAAAGTAAGAAGTACCAAGTTGACTTATGTAACCTATCTGACCAGGCTGTGTCTGCTCTCAAAGATTCTGGTGTCAAAGTTAAGAATGACAAACCAGAGAAAGGTGCTTACATTACTGCCAAGTCTAGTAAGTATCCTATCAAAGCAGAGCTAGAGGATGGCTCACCAGTTGAGTGTAAAGTAAGTAATGGTTCTAAAGCTATAGCAACCATCAAGCCTTACACTTGGAACTGGGATGGTGATACTGGTGTAGGTGTGGGTATCAACAAATTAGTTATCACTGATTTGATTGAGTACGTTGAGGGCGGTTCAGCAGCAGAGCAACCCTTGTAATTTGTCTAAGTCAATGAACAATGCAGTAGCACTCATTGACGGAGATATTCTGGTCTATAGGATTGGATTCTCTACGAATGAACCTGATGAGGAAAAGTTTGCACTCTCTAGGATGGGGAACTTTGTAGATAGCTTGATTAAGGTTGATGGTATTGTATCTTATGAAGGCTACCTTACTGGGAAGAAAAACTATAGATCAGAAATTACTGCTACTTACAAAGAGAATAGGAAGGATGCTAGAAAACCAGTACACTTCCATTCTCTGCGTGAGTATCTTGTAAACAAGTGGGGCTTCACTGTCATTGATGATCAAGAGGCTGATGATGCAATAGGAATCAAAGCGTATGATTTACCAGAGGATTCCAGTTGTGTTATGACTATTGACAAAGACTTGGATATGATTAGAGGGTGGCACTACAACTTCGTTAAGCAGAACCTATATTATGTAACTGAGCAGGAGGCGATAAAGAATTTTTACATTCAGATTCTAACAGGTGACAGGGTAGATAATATCCCAGGTCTTAAAGGTATCGGTCCAGTGAAAGCTAAGAAGATACTGAAGGATTGTCAGACTGAGCAGGATCTGTTTGATGCTGTACTTGAAAAGTACGATAACGATATAGAAACACTAACCGAAAGAGCTAGACTTTTATGGATAAGAAGAAAAGAGAATCAACTATGGACATCGCCAAACACTTCACAATCGGATACGTCCAGTGGGTAGATGCTTTGTCTGACTCTGGTTGGGAAACAGATGTGAAGGTAGATGTACATCCTTGTCTCAGTATTGGGTTCATTGTAGATGAGACTGAAGATGCGATCTGCTTAGCTGCTGCTCTTAGTTACGATCAGTCTAACTCCAGGATACACATTCCTAAGAGTTGGGTTAAAAGCATCAAGAGAGTTAGGTTAGATAAATTTTTAAATATAGGGAGAAAGACATCAAAACCCAAAGTGCAAAAGCAAAAGGTAGGAAGCTCCAGCAATGGTTCCGAGATCAACTCATCGACAACTTTTCATTTTCCAAAGACGATGTAAGATCAACCAGTATGGGAGCAGGTGGTGAAGATATTTTGTTTTCTAAAGCTGCTGGTGATCGATTAGGTATATCGATTGAATGTAAATCCAGAGACAGTATTGCAGTCTACAACTTCTATGCACAGGCTAAAGATAACTGTCCCGATGATAGACAACCAGTAGTTATAATTAAACAGAATCACTCTAAGCCACTAGCAGTAATAGACGCAGAGTATTTTGTAAACTTACTAAAGGAATCAGATGAGACATTTGGTAATTCCTGATACACAGTGCAAACCAGGTAACAGCTTTGAACATTTAGAATGGGCAGGTAAATATGCAGCTAAAACAAAGCCTGATGTTATTGTCCATCTAGGTGACCATTGGGACATGCCTAGTTTGTCTATCTATGACGTAGGTAAGAAAGCCTTTGAAGGCAGGACTTACAATGAAGATATCAAGGCTGGTAACAAAGCTATGGATATCTTTATGAAGCCTATCATCGAGGAGCAGAAGAAAGCTAGGATTGGTAAGCGTAAGGTCTGGAAGCCTAAGAAGATATTTCTTATCGGTAACCATGAACAAAGGATAGAGAGAGCTATCGAGTCTGATAGGAAACTAGAAGGCTTGATTGGTTACTCTGACTTTAATCTTAAAAAGTATGGTTGGGAGGTACATGACTTTCTTGAAGTTCCTATCATTAACGGTATAGCATACAGTCACTACTTTACTTCTGGTGTAATGGGTAGACCAGTAACTAATCCAGGTTTACTCTTACAGAAGAAGCACATGTCTTGTATCATGGGTCATGTCCAAGATAGGGCTATTAGCTTTAGTCGTAAGGCTGACGGTAAAGGTATCACTGGTATCTTTGCAGGTATCTTCTATCAGCACAATGAGGACTATCTGTCTGCACAGACTAACGGTAGCTGGTCTGGGATATGGATGCTGAATGAAGTCGATGATGGTAGCTTTGACGAGATGCCTGTATCAATCACTTACTTGAGGAAACAATATGGAAACTAAAGAGATATTAAACGAAAGAGCAACCACTTATGGGAGATACAAAATGGTGAGTCACATTAGTCAATCAATTAAAAAGACAATACACGAATCTCCTAACTACAACTACATGCCTGTCTACATGAAGGAAAGTCTTGAAATGATTGCAAACAAGTTAGCTAGGATTCTAAATGGAGACTACTACCATATTGATTCATGGAGAGATATCTCAGGATATTCTACCCTAGCAGTAATAGAAATAGAAGATGAGGCTAAACCAGATGAACTTAACGATTGATGAGTTGAAAGATAAGTTGATGCAGTTTGATGAAACTGTTATACTTGAACTGCTAGACTTGACTTCTTCTGATATCCTCAACAGATTTGAAGATGTAATTGAAGATAACTATGAACACTTGATAAAGGAAATAGAATGATGGATTTTTACCAGCAATATATTGCAAAGTCTCGATACTCTCGATTCTTAGATTCTGATAATCGCAGAGAGGATTGGTATGAAACTGTAGACAGATACATGGACTTTATGTCTAATCATCTACTGGCTAAACATGGCTACAAGATACCTGTTGAGACTGACTCAGAGCTTCGTGAGGCGATTAAAAACCTAGAGGTAGTACCATCTATGCGGTCAATTATGACTGCTGGTAAAGCCCTTGAGAGAGACAATACAGCAGGCTATAACTGTAGCTATCTAACAGTAGATGATCCTAAAGCCTTCGATGAGGTAATGTACATTCTATTGTGTGGCACTGGGGTTGGATTCAGTGTTGAGCAGAAGTATGTCAACAAGCTACCAGAAGTCCCAGAGAAGATGTTTGACTCTGATACCACTGTTGTTGTGTCTGACAGCAAAGAGGGTTGGGCTAAGGCACTACGTCAGATCATTGCATTGTTGTATTCTGGTGAGATCCCTAAATGGAATCTGGATAAGATCAGACCCGCAGGTGCTAGGTTAAAGACATTCGGTGGTAGAGCTAGTGGTCCTGGTCCTCTACAAGAACTGTTTGAGTTTGTTGTTCGTAAGTTCACTACTGCAGCAGGACGTAAGCTAAACACACTAGAGTGCCATGACTTGATGTGTAAGATTGCTGAGGTTGTTGTGGTAGGTGGTGTTAGACGTTCAGCTATGATATCTCTATCTGACCTCGATGATGACAAGATGCGTCATGCTAAGACTGGTCAATGGTGGACAGATAATCCACAGAGAGCATTAGCTAACAACTCTGCTGTGTATAACCAGAAGCCTGATGTTGGTCAATACATGAATGAGTGGACTAGCTTATATCATAGCCACAGTGGTGAGCGGGGTATCTTTAATAGAGAGGCAGCAATCAAGCAAGCTAAGAGAAGTGGGAGGAGAGATGCTGACCAGGAGTTTGGTACTAATCCTTGTTCTGAAATTATACTCAGACCTAACCAATTCTGTAATCTTTCAGAGGTTGTTGTTCGAGAGGCAGACAGTATTTATGACCTCGAACGAAAAGTAAGACTAGCCTCTGTACTTGGTGTCTATCAATCTACACTTACTCACTTCCCATACCTTCGTAAGATATGGCAGCGTAACACTGAGGAAGAGAGACTGCTAGGTGTATCACTGACTGGTATCTTAGATAATAAGATGTTAGGAGACAATAATGAACAACTCAAGACTCTTTTGCAGAGACTCAAGATGGTATCAGTTGATGAGTGCATACAGCTTTCCACTGACCTTAATATCAATTGTCCTACTGCCATCACTTGCGTTAAGCCTTCTGGCACTGTTAGTCAGTTGGTTGATAGTGCTAGTGGTATTCATCCTCGACACTCTAAGTATTATATTAGAAGAGTTAGGGGTGACAAGAAAGATCCACTCACTACGTTTATGGTTCAGCAAGGTATTCCAGCAGAAGATTGTGTGATGCGTCCTGAGTCTACCACTGTGTTCTCTTTTCCAAAGAAAGCACCAGAGGCTGCAACACTGAGAGATGATCTAACTGCTATTGAGCATTTAGATTTATGGATGACTTATCAGAAGCACTGGTGTGAACACAAACCATCTGTCACTATCTCTGTTAAAGAAGATGAGTGGGTAGAAGTTGGTTCATGGGTATGGAAGAACTTTGACGATATTAGTGGTGTGTCATTCCTACCATACGATGGAGGCACATACAAACAAGCACCTTATGAGGAGTGTACTGAGGAACAGTATCTTGATCTCCTAAATAAGATGCCTGGTAATATCTTCTGGGATGAGTTAATAGAGGAAGATGATAACGTTGAAGGAGCGCAACAACTAGCTTGTGTAGCAGGAGTGTGTGAAATCTAATGGGGAGAAAACTATGCTCGAAACAGTACTTAGCTTCTTGGCTTTGTTTAATTGCTATCCTGAGGATGTAACAATAACACCAAGTAACTCAACGTTCTATCTGGCTGGTGAGATGGGTGTTGTGTATGTGAGACCTGATATGATGAAGGATCATGTCTTAGTACATGAACTCTATCACCACTGCCAGTGGCAGAAAGCAGGAAAGAAACCTGCTCAGACATGGGATGAATGGAGACATAGAGAGGAGGAAGCATCTAAGATAGAAGATATCTATCTTAACTTGAAGTAGTTACTTCTTACTGTTGAACAGGTCAAACAAGGCTCGTACTTTTTCTTCTAGTACGCTTAGCCTTGCACTGACCTCTGCCTTCCAAGTAATGCCTAGGAAGATGACGATCACAAGCCCTGAGAGTATCTCCCAGTAAGTAGTGATAAAGTTTTCCATATTACTTTATATATTTCTTAGCTCTGTTGAGCGTTGCTTCATCTGGATTAGTATGATGTAGTTTTAGATAAATCTGCATCATCGAATCCTTTACTTCTTTCTCACTACTGTTAGGATCTAGTAGCTTCTTAACATACTTATCACTACCTTCTTTCTCTAGGATATCTCCTAAGAATAGAATGGTTTGTTTCTCTGCACTAAGATCCTCTACCTTACCTGTCTTAGCTACTTCATCTAACCAGTCAGCTTGGACATACTTCTTAGTTCTCTTAACAGCAGTCTGTAACGCACTCTGTCCTTTAGAATCGTCAACCAAGAACTGATACAAACCTGTAGCAGAAGAATCTTTATTCTTAGCTCTCATGTTTCCATCACTCTCGATCATAGCCACCTTACTAGCTAACTCAGCTAATCTTGATCGTGCTTCAGGAGAGTCTGCACCTAATCGTCCTAGATGTCTTGTTAATAACTGATCTGACTGTGCAGCAGCAGGTGAGATAAATCTTGCTGTACTTGCATTAACAACCTCACCAAAGTCACCATACTCTGTTGGAGCAGTCTGAACAGTCTCTGCTCCATATACAGGGGACACAAGCAAGTCCATCATTGTATCAAACATTCCTTGTTCCTCTTCTCCTTTTGGTGTTGGAGTTGTATCCATATTAACTTCATACTCAGGTAAATCAATAACATTACCAAAAGCATCATAGTTTATTTGTTGTCCTTGATATGGCATATCCATACCAGCAGCATCCAAATTAGCTTGTCTACGTTGTGCTGTTTCTGCTTGACTTAACATTCTTCTCATTTCCATATCTTGTTGTTCTTGAGGAATGTTATTAGCTAGAGCAGCTTCTCTTTGTGCAGCCCTCTCTGCCTGTCTCCTTTTGTAAGCATCAACAGCTTCAGGAGTAGATGTAAAATAACCTTCGCTATACAGAGGATTACTCGTCACCTCAGCAGGTAAGTTTTTATCCTCTTGTGAAAATAAACCACTAAATAAGTTTTTCACACCGTCAAATATATAACTCGGTGGGCTTCCCTCTATCTTAGGCATTAAACTAACGCCAGCAGCTAATGAATCAGCCTCAGTCATCTCCACAACGTCAGCCCTATCATAATCTCTACCCTGAGCGTCTACAATTCTTTCCCTCATTGTGTAAGGATCAACGTATACGATATTCAAAGGATTGACATCAGATGCTTTTCCACCTGCTCTCTTAACTAATTCTGGATCATATACACGTTGCTCCGCTACTCCACCGTCCATAGTATCATCTTGATAGAAACCTCTACCAGTAGAATACATACCTCTGTTGATAGCACCTCCAGCAGACTCAGGAGCAGCACTATAACTAGTAGCAGGTGCTGCAAGACCCAGACCCTTACCTGATAATAGACCAGTACCAAAGTTCATAGTCTTAGAATACTCAGGTGCTTCATAACTATAATCAGTTCTAGTATTGAAGTCATAGTATTCAGCAGGACCAACAGTACCTTGACCTTCTTGAGCTTGTATGTTACTAGGTGTTCTTAGGTCTTGAGTATAAGGACTAGGCTGCCTTCTCTCACCTCTTAGTCTCCTTGATTCTCTGATCTCATCATAGGTAGGTATACGTCTCTCAAACTGAGCTTTAAGAACAGGATCAGCTTCTCTAGCCTGTTGCTCTGGACTCTTAGTACCAATACCAAGTCCTTTTAGTTTATTTACTACCCCACTCAGTAGATCATCAAATTGACTAGCCATTATTCTTCCTCTTCTGACATTTCTGCTATTCGTTGTGCTGCTGTTACTTGACTAAATACACCTGATGGTAAAACTTGTGCTGCTTTCTGTGCCTTACGTCTAGCCTGTCCAGTTAATTGTGCAGCTTCTCCGATCAATCTAGGAGATGCAGCAGCTAATGCTGGAATAGCACCAGGTGTTAGCAAACCACCTAAACCACCTGATACAGCACCAAAACCTACAGCACCGCCACCTAACATTCTACCTAATATACCTCTAGGTAGCATTGATGATAGTTCTTGACCAGCTATCTTAGGAAGAAACTTAGCACTACCAGCAGCTTCTAATTCCTCTGCTAGTGATGCTCTCTTACCATAGTTAGTCTGTACGTTGTCTCTCATAATAGACAATAACTTTCTAAGAGCAGTGTCTGGATTCTTTTGTAAGCTCAGAGTATTCTTTAATTCCTTCATTGCTTCAGCAGCTTTGCCATAAGTTTCCATAGTGCTTGCATACTCTGGATCTGCTTTAACAATTAATTCTTTAACTGTATTCTGAATATCACCAATAACAGCCTGTCTTTGACTTCCTGCTGGTTGATCCATTCTTACTTCATTCAATGCTCTTTTTAATTCATCCATTTGGACAGGAGAATTGTATCCTTGCCTCTTAGCATTGTTTATCATTTGTTCTACTTGTCTTAACACTTTAGATGTTTTAGTATCAAGTGATCCTGCTTTTTGTTTTGCTTTTGCTAATGCGTAATCTATTTTGTTATAACTAATTTTTGCTTTTGACTGACTTAGTTTCTGCATACCTTCTTGATAAGCAGCGTTCTTGCTTTTTCTTAGTTCCTCAAGATTGCTTAGAGCATCATCAAGAATTCCTTGAGGATCAGCACCTTTCATATTATCTCTAAAATCTTCTAGTGCTTTACCACCTTCAAAGCCAGCCTCGTATGCTTGCTCAATAGACTTTCGACCTACACCAGATGTAAATGCTAAAGCTGTAGGAGCAGCCTTACCTACAACAGCAGTAGTCAACTTACCAGCCCCTGTTGCAGTTGCTGTTAGTGGATCAATTAATGCAGCCTTCTCAGCAATAGATGCTGCTTTCTGACCAGCCCTTGTTGTTGTTCCTAATGTCTTAGCTGCTGTTATACTTCCACCTGAAATAAGTGCTGAGGCATCTGCTAATATACTTGCTGGATCTGTAGCTAATGCTTCTTTAAAACCTTCAACAGTTCCATACTTCTTAGACATCTCATTGACAACAGTTTCAAACTTTTCTTCAGAATCTGGTCTATCTCCTACATCGATACCAAGATTCTTTAGCCCTTTCCTCATGCCACCGCCAATAACTTGACTAAGAGTTGTGACAGTTTCTACTGGGCTGGTGACTGCATTCCACAAATCACCTATGAGATTTACTGTAGAAGGTATTAGACTTTTAGATGCCTCAAGAGCTACTTCACCTGCGCCCATTTCAGCATAATCTGGTTCTTCTTTAGGCTGTTCAGTAACTGTGTCTTTTTGCTGAGGTTTGTATAGTTCTTGAGCCTTAGCTATGACTTCTTCCTCTGAAGCTCCTTCAGGACCAGTAACAATCAACTTAGTACCATCAGGTGCAGTTACTTTATACTTAGCCATTACTGTTCTACCTCCACAGACCACTCACCGCTTGTTGCTGAAGATCCTCCTCCCATACCTTCTACTTCCCCTATGAGAGCATCAAGACCTGCTGTGTTTTTCCCTTGAGCTTTATAAAGTTCTTGTAGTTTTCTATATCCTTTGATAGCTAACTCTTGTTGTGTTCGTAACATCTTCATAGCCTGATCTGGATCAGTCAATTCAGTGACAATAGCTTTTTGAAAGTTCTTGATTTCAGATTCAGTTAAAGCTGAACCATATAATTTATTTCTAACCATAGATAAGAACTTATCATAATCAGCCCACCATAGTTGAGCTTCTTTAGCATTTGCAGTTCCAAGTCCCAATTTAGCAGCATCTAATACTGGTCTACTTAGTTGAAAGTAACTTGGCTTAGCAGTGCTATTTAATCTTTTAAAATCATTAACCTCATTAGCAATGTCTCTAAACTCACCTATTGCTTTATCGGTTAAAGGATCTCCCTTACCTACCTCACCTATCTCTTTTCTTGCTTTTTCAATTTCTAGTCTAGTTTTCTCTAATGAAAGAGCATCTACTTCAGCCTTTCTTCTAGCTTCCTGTGCAAAGGCTACACCTGCCTTAGCTTGCTCCATTAGTTGCATAGCTTCTCTAGGATAACCCATCTGACCTAGCTCTCCAGACATCTGAGCTAATACTTCAGGACTAGACATATCTTGCCCCTTATACTTGTCTAGGATCTGTTTCATTACAGTAGCTCTTTCCATCTCTGGAGAAGGAGACTCACCAAACAATCGAGTACCTCTTAGCTTCTCACCTGTTTCAAGACCTGCTCTAGCTACTCCAGCATACCTACCGAACTGAGAACCATAAGAAGGTAACTTAGCTAGATATTCCTGTCTAGCTTGTTGTTCTTGTTCTTGCCTTCTTTTGTATTCTAACTCTTCAGGAGTTGGACCAAATATAGTATCTGCGATTGAAGCCATAACTATTCCTTAAAATGATCTCTGACCAAACATGATTCCAGGTGTGGACATACCAGCACCATAATTCACACCACCACCAATACCACCACCAGGAGTGAATAGACCACCTAACATACCACCAATCTTCTTAACCCCAGCACCTATGTCACCCATTAAATCTTCATTCTTGAGTAACCCAGATAGTGTTTCGTATCTTCCTTGTTGTCCTGCCATTTGAACATCAGCCAAATCTGCTGCTGAAGTAGCCATCTTATTGGCAGCAAACTGAGAACCTGACATAGCTCTACCACCTAACTCAGCACCTAATCTTAATGGTTCTTGAGCTAATGATTCTAGTTTAGCTTGGTTAGCTAAGTAGCTCTGGTATGGTGCTAATGCTCCTTGCATCAGATCATATCCAGTACCCATCAATCCAGCAGCTTTACCTAATTGTTGTGTACCAAAACCTATCTGTTGCTGTGCTGCCTGTTCTGCTTGTGCAGCTAGTTGCAAGTCTCTACGTCTCCTAGACTCAGACAATGCCTGTAATAATGGATTACCTCCAGCACCTACACTTAAACCACCCTGACCTCTACCGAAAGCAGTTCTAGCTAGTCTCTGCTCTTCCTCAATATCATAAGGACGTAAGACATCCATCTGTTGTTGCATGTAACGCTGTCTAGCCTCTTCAGGTGTCTGAGCAAGATACTCTTGACCTAAATTAAACAAACCTTGTGCTGGGGCTGCATATTGCTCTGCAAACGGTAGAGCTTGTTCAGCAGCAGTGAGTCCTTGACCCATCAATACACCAAGTCTACCTTGCTGTTCCTGTACGGTTTCTGATGGAGTATAACTAGCAGAAGTAACTGCTCCTGTAGTTGGATCTACTTTAAACTCAGATTGACCATATAGTGTCTTTACTCCAACAGGTCTGAACATCCCCATCTGTCCAGCTTGTTGCATACGCTGAGCATATTGAGCAGCAGTTTCATTTGCCTGTCTAGCAAGTTGCTTGCTTGCACCATATTGACCTAAAGCACTTCCAGCAGCAGTCAACCAAGGTTGTCCTGTAGCCATTCCAGCTATACTAGCTACTGGTCCTGCAATACTTGCTACTTTTGAAAATAGACCCATCTTCTTATCCTCTTAATTACGCTGTTCTGCGCCACATGTGAACTGTTACAT
>JAAOEI010000498.1_pt1 | contig 15225 bp, 16 predicted proteins | sample 7059261 | NCBI WGS metagenome assembly JAAOEI01 (sample SAMN14008812, study PRJNA610033) | viral metagenome | isolation source: viral particles filtered from seawater | place: China: Hangzhou Bay, Yangshan Deep Water Harbour | collected 2017-10-31
TTCCTAAAATCACTATGGAGTCAAATGTATGGGAAGAAATGCCAGAAGCAGGATTCTTTCGTTATCCATTAAGTTATGCTTGTCCAAACAAAGTTACAATGATGAAAGGAAAGGTTCAGGTTTCATCAGGACAACATTATGTTCAATTTCCAGACGGAACTACATCTTGTCAAAGAGAACACCCAAAACGATACCCGATAGAAAAAAACTTTACACAAGTTCATCATTTCAAATGGGATTATTCAGTATTGGAAAGACTACGACAAGTCAGTAAAACAAAGGCAAATGTTTCTTTCGCACAAGAATATCAATTAATGTATGACGAAATAGAAAAAAGTAATTTTAAAATAGATTTAACCAAACCAGAATTTATGTTCCAACGAATCGGTAATGGAAATTATCATCAGTTGGAAAATTGGGAAAAACTTAGAAAAAAAATTGTATCGATTTAGTAATTAAGTTGATATTTATTAATATAGTTATAAATAAACCGAGGTTATAATATGCCACAAGAAAACAAAAAAGAGTTAATGTTAGAAGAAAGAAAAGTAAAAGCACTTGAAAAAATTGCAAATGTTTTAGATGCTTTGACACTTTGGTTCGAGGACATTGACAAAGAAGAATGGTCAAATAGAACACAATGGTATTTGTCCGAATTTCATAAAAAATACTTAGAAGAAAACGATAATAAATAATGAAACTTGGAGTAATAGTTCCGTATCGTAAAAGACCGGGACATCTTCGTAAGTTTCGTGATTCTATTGAGTCTTATTTAAAAGACCAAGATTATGAATTAATCGTGGTTGAACAAACAGATGATTTACCGTTTAATCGTGGTAAGTTATTAAATATAGGATTTCAACAAGCAATCAGAAAACAATGTGATTATGTTGTATTTCACGATATTGATATGCTTCCAGTAGATGTAGATTATTCTTATTCAGATGTTCCAATTCATCTTGCTACAAATTTTACTAATTCCGATAGAGAAATATTCAAAACATACTTTGGTGGAATCACTATGTTTCCAATTGATTTATTCAAAAAGGTAAATGGTTATTCTAATGAATATTGGGGTTGGGGATTTGAAGATGATGATTTGTTAATGCGATTAACAGAACAAAATGTATTTACAGATTATGAAATATATGATGTTCCAAAAGAATCAACATCTGGTATTTATCTACACGGAGACGAAAGTTATGTTGAGTGTAATAATATAATTGATATCACAAAAGATTTTACATTTCACATTACATTTAAACCAGATGACATCATACCTGACTATAATAAATCATTTGACGAATATTGTGTATTTAGTATTCCTGGTTGGGATACAACGATATGCTATAATTCATTTAATCGTTATAAGTTTGAGTGTTGGGATATTGGAAAAGAATGTCATCAAATTACATCAGGTTATGATTATCCAAAACTAACAAGAATTAGTGTAACTTACGATAAGTCAAATAGATTATTGACTATGTATCAAGACGGAAAGGAAGTCGGTAATAAAATCGTATCAAGAAAGTTATTAGATACTAAGAAAGAAAAGTTTTATATTGGTATCGCAGATTTAAGAGATGACGATAGAAAAAGTTTTCGTGGATTTGTGAGTGATTTTGCCTATTGGGACAAAGCACTACAAAAAAACGAAATACAAGAATTAACAGAAACATTTGGTTTGAGTTATATAACTGATACAGGACAATATAGTAGTTCAGAAAGTTTAAAGATTTACTACGACTTCAAACACATACAATTAAATCAACCTTATCAATATGAAGAAGGTGAGATTGTAGATATAGTAAATCCAAGATTGTCAAAGTGTTATTCCAAAACTTACAATTGTATTCCTAAACCATTAAACGAATTAGAACATAAGAGAATATCTATTCCCGCCAGACGAAATTCTACATTCGAAATGATTGAGCACAAACCAGAGGGTTATTTAGAAGGTGGTTGGAAATCTGAATCAACAAGATTAAATCAGATTAGATTTTACAATCAAGTGATTAACAATGAATCCAATCTTACACAAGATGGACTTTCCACACTTAAATATACGAAAGTTTCATCAACAAGTCAAGAAAAATATACATTTATTTCGGTAAAGTTATGAAGTTAGGAGTTTGTATACCATACCGAGATAATGGAGACGGAGTTCGTAAAGGACATCTTGATAAATTAATACCACACTTAGAAGAATTCTTAGGAAAACAAGGCATTGATTTTACTTGTTATGTTGGTCATCAAAATGACGACGGAAAGTTTCACAGAAGTGGAACAAAAAACATAGCATATTTAGAAGCAAAAAAAGACGGGTGTGATTATTTTGCTTTTCACGATGTTGATATGTTACCACACGACGATTGTGATTACTCACACCCAGGAGATACACCAAAACATATCGCTACTTGGTTATCACAATGGGGTTATACTTTACGAGATACAGAATACTTCGGTGGAGTAGTGATATTCACAGGTGAACAATTTGAAAGAATCAACGGATACAATACCGACTATGTAGGTTGGGGTATGGAAGATGACGACTTATATTGGAGATGTGTAGAAAAGGGATATTTTGTCCAACCAAACTTTCAAGAAGTAAAACAAAAAATGGTTTTATCATTAGACGGAAAATCTACACATATTAAGATTAATCCTTCACGAGAACTTAGACGAATACCTACGGATAGTTTTAGAATTGATATTATTTGTAAACCAGAAATACCAGAACAAGACCCAGAACATTTAATCGGTAAAGGTAATAACAAATACTTAAAGTATCCTTTGTTATCTAAAATCGGATATGACTTTGGAATAGACTATAACAACTCAAATGCATTTGCAACTTCAATGTGGGATTGGAAAAACGGACACATATATCGTTGGAGAAGAAGGTATCAGAATAATTGGACAAAAGTTAGTTTGATACACGACAAAGATAACAAAAAAGTTAGTTTTCAAATCAATGACCAAGATTTGGGAGAAAAATTCGGTATACAACAATCAACCATATCATATGAAGAAAAATTAAAACGATATGGTAATGTTCCTTTTTGGTTAGGGTGTAATGACCCGAACGCTTGGGAAGGACAAAGGTTTTTCAAAGGAGAAATAGCAGAGGTAAAAATGTGGAATCAATATGATGACTTAGTTTTACATTACGATATGACTAAATCTATATGTTGTGACCAAGGTTGTAAAAGATGTAAAGGAGATATTGTTAAAGATTTAAGTGAGTTTGGAAATCACGGATTAATTGAAAATCGTAATATTAGATTTTTAAGAGAAAAGGAAGTAATCAAATACAATCCAGAACCACACAGAAGATACGGAACTATGGAGTGTATGTATCACGATGACGAGGGAATTGTTGATAATCAATTTCAAGGAGATGTAGAACAAACTTCTAAAAACGAAATCCTTTACAGAAAGAAAATGCAAAAAGGTGAAGTCAATATTGATAATTCAGGATTAAAACAAATGAACTATACAATAGATAGTATTGATACTATTTATAATAGACACAAGTTAATTAATGTGAGGTTTTAATGGCAGGATATGACGACCAAATAAAAGAAAATCCAATATTTAGAGAAACAAAAGAAAGTTTAGATAAAATTGGAAAAGGTATGTGTTTAGCAAAGTGGACACAAGTTACACTTCAATTACAAACAGGACACAATCATAGTTGTCACCACCCAAGAACACACAAAATTTCAGAAAAAGAAATCGCAAGAAATCCAAGTGCCCTACACAATACCCAGTATAAAAAACTTCGTAGACGAGAAATGTTAACAGATAAACGACCAGTTGAGTGTGACTATTGTTGGAATGTAGAGGACAACTCAGATAGATTTTCAGACAGGACATTTAAATCTGCAGAAAGTTGGTCTAAACCACACTATGATGAAATTACAAACTTAGATTGGAGAGAGGATTTTAATCCAAGATATGTAGAGGTTGCGTTTTCAAATGCTTGTAATTTTAAATGTAGTTATTGTGGTCCACCTTATTCATCTACTTGGATGCAAGAAATAAAAAAACACGGAGCATATCCAACAACAGATAAGTTTAATGGTATGGAAGGTATGATTGCCGAAAATAAAGTTCCAATTCTACACAAAGACCCAAATCCTTATGTTGATGCATTTTGGAAATGGTGGCCTGACTTATATCGTGATTTACATACTTTTAGAATCACAGGTGGTGAACCAATGTTGGCAAAAGATACTTGGAAAGTATTGGATTACATTATTGATGAACCTAATCCAAATCGTGATTTAAATTTTGCTATCAATTCTAATTTAGGATTAGAAGATAATATGATTGATAAGTTGATTGGTAAGATTAACAAAATAGAAGATGAGGATAGAGTAAATGAATTTATTATATTTACATCAGTTGATACTTGGGGAGAACAGGCAGAGTATATAAGAAATGGTTTAGAGTTTAATCGTTTTTGGGATAATATGAACAAAATATTAGAAAAATGTCCAAGAGTAAATCTAACCATTATGTCTACTTACAACGCATTATCAGTTCCAAATTATGATAAATTAATAAAAGGAGTTTATGACTTAAAACAAACTTATGGTTCTGATGATAGATATTGGAACTCTGCAGTGTTTTTAGATTCAAGTTATCTAAGATACCCAAGTCATCAAACCGTACAAATACTACCAGATTATATAAAACCATTGATTTATAAACAAACACAATTAACCGAATACTTCGCAACACCAAACTTTGAAACAAGATTAATCGGATATTCTGATATTGAAGTTCAAAAAATAAAAAGAATATATGATTGGTCTTTATCAGTCAAAGAAGAAAACCTAACAGAACAAAGACAAAACTTTTACAGAATGTTTTCGGAACACGATAAAAGAAGAGGAACTGATTTTTGTAAAACATTTCCTGAATTAGAAAAGTTTTTTATGGAGTGTAAAGATTTATGTTAAGAATTAAAAAAGGAAACCCATATTATGTTTTACCAAGTCAAAGGTATGATTTAACAACTTTACCACCTTCAGAAATAATGCAAAAAGATTTTACATTTTTTGTAAAGTTTAATATGTTTGATGTAATAGAAAATCAAACAACACCTTCTTCCATTATGATGAGACCAGGTATGCATTATGGATTAACTTATAATCAAAACACAGGTAATATTTCTTGGGAATACTGGTATGAATTTGAAAATGAAGATAAATTTGAATTTGTAACACTAAAAACTGAACCATATTCTTTGACTGATGAGTGGATTGTAATTATTCAACACAACTTAGATGAAAAAACTTTTAAGATGTCTTTGATTAGTAAAGATAACACATCAATTGAAATTGAAAAAACTTACTCAGGTAGACTTTGTAATTATGCTGAAACGCCTTACAATTTCGGTTGTGGGAATTATTTTGAACAAGTAGAGGAATCACATTATTTTTGGGGAGATTACAACTTACATTACTCGGGGTTAATAAAAAATTGTAAAGTTAATGAAGATGATATTTTAAAGTTTGTTTCCGATAATACCAACTCTAAGTTTAAGTTAAATAATTATATTGACGACTTAGTTTTTTACTTTAATTTTAATGAACAAAACAAATATAAAGTTTGGGATTTATCAGGACATTGTAATTTTCTTATGAAGAATATGGACATTGGTAAATGACAACAATATATTGCACTCAATCAGAACTTAAATCACTATTTTATGAAAATGAACATTTGTTAGAGAATGTTAAGCATATTAATATTGACCATTTTGACGATAATTTAAGAAACTTAAAAGAAGAAAAAAAAGTTGTAAGATTTGAAGATATAACACACCCAATATTTAATCCGGAAGAAAACTCAGTTATTATTTTTGACAGGAGAGTTATTGAAAGAGATTTTTTTACATTGATAAATGAATACGGGTATGACTTTCGTGATAAATTATACTCTATATGGAAAGAACGAAATGTAAGAGTTTTATTTAATTTTGCATTTTTTGAACCAATTGAGTATCAAACAAAATTGTATGATTTTATAACTACTGATTTCCCATTTAGACATTTAAAACTAACAGATTATCCACTATTTAAGGACTTACCTAACTTTGAATATGATTCTTTGTACAATATGTTTCATTACTTTAATGAAAATTTAAATGGAAATCCTAATTCATTTCCAATAAAAGAACACACTATTGAAAAAGATAAATTGTTTTCTTCTATTCAAATGAAATTAAGACCACACAGGTTATATTTTTTTAAGAAGTTGTTAGAAAACAAATTAGAACATAATGGTTATATTACTGCTACTAAGTTTTACTTTGATGAATACATTAATGCCGACTTAAAAACTGATAACAATTCTTTACAAAACAAATATTATTATGAAAAGGATAATTGGAATTTTTTTAAAACAAAGTGGGAAGACTATAAAGATATTATTGTAGATAGTTTCCAAAATAATATCTGGCAAAATCATACACAAAAATATAATTTAGATTTTGAATATGATAAAAGTTATATAGACATTTATGGTGAAACTCACATTTTATATAATACAAAATATCCATTCTTTACTGAAAAATCATATCAACCAATATTTTTTGAAAAAATGTTTATATTGTATGGTGGGAATAAATTCTATCGTAAGTTAAAAAAATTAGGGGGATATAATTTTTTTGAAGAATTTGGACTACCAACTAACTATGATAAAATTGAAAGTCCTTATGAACAAGTAGATTTAGTAGTGGATACACTTTCCCAACTATCTATACATAAATTTAATAAAACTTTTTTAGAAAGTCAAGAAAAAATTAAAAAAAATAAAAAAATTTTATTAGACCATTATAAAAAAATAATAAGTAAAACACACAATTTTATATTAGACAGATGAAAAAAATATTACTAACAGGAGGTTGTAGTTTTTCTGCACCATACCCAGAAGAATGGAAAAAAACTTGGGTTCAATATGTTCAAGAAAAATATGAATTTAATAACTATATTCATACCGGTATAGGAGCATCTGGAAACGAATTAATAACTTATAGGTTGTTGTATTATCTTAACAAATTAAAGGAATTACAGAAAACCCAAGACATCAAAATATATTTAGCAGTTATGTGGAGTCAAGCAGACAGAATAGACATAATGACTAATAATTTTTCTTTAGATATGAAAACTGATAATGGAAATATGATTAACCACGAATCAATTGAAACAAATGTTAATTTAAATAATAATAGTTCTATTGAAAAAGTAAAAAGTTTTCTTAAAAAAAATTCAGGGTTTATTAGACCAGGAGGAAAACCCATTGATGAAGATTTTTATAGAAAAGATAATCCCAATCAAAGGGAGTGGTTATTAAATTATTATAAAGATTATTATACTGATGAATATGCGATTAATCAAACCTTGAAAAATATTTCATTAATTCAAAATTATTGTGAAAAAAATGATATAAATTATATTATGTTTTCAATGGAAAATCTTTTTGATAATAACAGAATTTCAATTAATAATTATCCTAACATAAAAAACTTTTTAAGTTTAGTTGATTGGGAAAAATTTGTTTTTTATGAAGAACAAAATGGATTGTATGAGTATACTCACTTAAATAATCTAAAAATGTGGGAAGATAATTTTCATCCACATAGCTCTACTCACAAACATTTTATTGATAACTTTGACAACGAAATTAAAAAGATATGGAAAATAAAATAATATTTGCATACGATAGAAAACAAGATGATTTTTTTGTTCCGAATGGATATTTTGTAAAGGACAATTTTTATGATGATATTAGTCAATATACCATTAACACACAACACGAACCTATTGTTCACCCTATGTTTAGAGGACTTCAACAAAATCAACTTTTACTTGATGATGTAAAAGATAATTTTATATATCCAATAGAACAATTTGGTGCTATAGAAAAACTAATCGGTCAAGAAAATGGATATGAAAATATAAATATGTTTTCAAATATAGGTCAAGAAACATTTGACAAGATAAAAAGTAAAAATGGAAAAATAGTCGTATTTTCATTTGAAGAGAGTAGAGTAGAACTTCAATCCATAGTTTTTCTACACACTAAATTATTAGAGTACAATATTAATGAAATATATTATATAACAGGAAATAATTGGTCTATACAAAATCATTATAATGTATGGTGTCAACATAACAATATAAAACCAAAAGTAATTATTTTAAATTCACTTGAACAACTTTACTTAAAGGGTGGGGACTTATATAACAAAAGAGGAACTTTTGTTGAGTTAAACGAGATAGAAAGTAAACGAAAAAAAAGATTTCTTTGTTTTAATCGTAGAATCAGACCACATAGATACGCAATGATTGCGATGTTTCATCATAACAATTTATTAAAAGATAATTTAGTTAGTTATTCATTGGAACGAGGTAAAGATTTAAATCATTTGGGTGAACAAGGCCCCGATTTACATACTATGAACATTATTATGGGAAAAACAAAATTAAGAGATTCATATATGTCCTATTATAATGAACTTGTTAATTTATCACCAATGACAATAGACTACGAAAATCTTACCAATGTAATGGGTCCCGGTTGTGAAAATAAAGAACCATATTTACAAACATATTTTTCTATCGTTACCGAAACATCATTTCCAGAACAAATATATTTTTCAACAGAAAAAATATACAGACCTATGTTACATTTTCATCCGTTTATAGTTTACGGCTCACCATATACTTTAAAAAATTTAAAAGAATTAGGATTTAAAACATTTGATGGATTCATAGATGAAAGTTATGATGAAACATTATCACCATTCAAAAGAATGCAAAAAATTACAAAAGAAGTAAAACGATTGTGTAGTATGAATGATACTGAAATACATAATTGGTATTTGGGTATGAAAGACACATTGATACATAATAGAAATTTAATGTATGAATATGGTAGTAAGTATGAAAATCATATGTTAGATTTAGTTGGAGACATTTTATGATTTTATTTTTGGGTTGTAGTTTTACTTGGGGAGCTGGACTACAATATGAATACTTACATAATGAAGAAGATGTTTCTTTTGACTATATAAATAAAAATTTAATACCACCAAATTATTTTTTAGAACATTGTTCATACAAATCAGATAAATATAGACAAGAAAAACATTTTCCTAATTTAATTGCAAAACATTTTAATAGTGCTTATTGTTTAGGAAAATCCGGTAATGGTGGTAATAACAATGAAATAAAAAGAATACTTAGTGACTTTCAACTGAGAAATTTGGGAGGACAAGGACAATGTAAATTAATTGTAGTTCAATTTACAGATTGGCAACGTAGTCTTGAGCCTCATCCGAAAATTAGTGATTTAATTGAAATAGAGAAAATAATAGAATTTCAAGTTAATCAAATAGTTCAACAAATACAAGCTTTTGGTGTTAAAAATTGGGTAGGAATTTCTTGGTTTGAAGATATTGGTAAATTTTTAAAAACAAAATTTCCAAAAAACTATGTTCCAATTTATGCAAATGGTGTGGAACTAACAGGTTTTGAAAATCTTTGTCAAAAAAATAATCGCACTAAACCATATACACTTTGGGGTTGGAGTAATGAAAAAATAGATGATACGCATTTTAATTCATATGGACACGAATTTATTGCAAAACAAATAATAAGAAAAATTGAAGAAAATAATTTACTTTGATACTTATTAATAAGTCAGTCGGAACTAACTCGGGTGAAAATCCTGAAAGACCTAACCTTCCGAAATGACACTAAAATAGGAGGCAAATGTTTAGTTATCAATCACAGATTAGTGATGTCTTGAAAGAAGTCAAGATATTCACACCAGACAAATTCACAGATTATCGTGGAACGATGTGGACATATTGGGAAGAATCAATGGACACACCACCACAGAAAATCTCTAAATTTACACATTCTCGTAAAAATGTTCTAAGAGGATTACACGGAGATAATGAAACTTGGAAACACATTACTTGTGTTTATGGTGCTTTTTATTTAGTAGTCGTTGATTATCGTAAAGATAGTCCGACTTATTTAAAGTGGGATAGTTGGACACTTGACGATAAAAATTGTAAAAGTGTTTTAGTTCCACCAGGTTATCTCAACGGACATTTATGTTTAACAGAAGAGTGTGTATTTCATTATACTCAATCTTATCCAAATCAATATGTTGATTATCAAGACCAAATAACAGAAAAATGGAATGACCCTATGTTAAAAATAAATTGGCCAATTAATAACCCTATACTATCGGAGAGAGACAAATGAAAAACAGAAAATTTTTACCATCATTAAATGAACTTATTGACAGACTCAGTATTCATCAATTAAAAGAAGTGTTTATAGCAGAAAACAAGAAAAACTATGCAAAAGAAATCAAAGATATGATGCACGATATTGATTTGATTTTAAAACAAGATAGTGGAAAGATTACTGCTGAAACCATTAGAGCAATCATAGTATTGGCACAAATGAATACACACATTTGGTACAATGAAACAAAAGTTCGTAATGGAGAAAAAGACGGAAATCTACATCTAACCCACGGACTAAATGGTATTCGTAATACTGCAGGAAATAAAATTGCAAAGTGTGTTGGTGGTAGACGAGATTACAAAGTAGATTGTTTAGCAGCAGAGTTTAAAGATTGGGAAATAAGTTGGTAATGAAAAATTTAGAACAATACAAAAAAGTTAGAGAAGTTCCTTTTACTAAACAAAACTTAATTGAATTTGAAGACCAAATAGTTTCATTATGGGAAAATGGTAAAATAAAGGCACCAGTTCATTTATCAAATGGTAATGAAGAACCATTGATAGAAATTTTCAGTAGAATAGATTATAGTGATTATGTGTTTTCTACTTGGAGAAGTCATTATCATGCACTATTACACGGACTACCAACAGATTGGATTGAATCTGAAATATTAAAAGGTAAGTCAATATCATTATGTAATCTTGACCATAACTTTTATTCATCAGCAATCGTTACAGGTATTTTACCAATCGCACTTGGAACGGCCATTGGATTAAAAAAACAAAACTCAAAACAAAAAGTATGGTGTTTTGTCGGAGATATGACTTTTGAAACCGGTATATTTTATGAGTGTCATAAATATACCAGAAACTTTGATTTACCATTATATTTTGTTGTGGAAGATAACAAAGTTTCTACACAAACACCAACAAAGGCAACTTGGAATAAAACAAGAGATATACCAGATGATGTAATTCATTATAATTATAAATCTAAATATCCACACTACGGAACAGGAAAATGGGTCGTATTTTAAATCTAATATACAAAGACTGGTATAAAGATACTCATTTACCAAACGGACTTACTCGGTTTGAAGTTAGTAAGATTAATGAGTTGTTAAGTAAAACTAAGACCGACAAGTCAGAAGTAGATATGTTAATAGATTTGGGACTAAGACCTAATTGTAAAATAGGACCATTCTTAAGTACAGATTTACTTAAAGAGTTTAAAACAAACTTTGTTAGACTTGAAGATGTTAAAGATGGTGAGATTTATCTTTATGTAATTGAATTACTACATCAAACTGGATTATATCGTTCACTACCACAAATACCAGATGAGATTATTGACTTAGTAAACCAAGACAGGTGCTTTGTTATATATGATTATGAACACGAAGGTCAATTTGATTATGACTTTTTTAATCAATGGTATCAAAATTGTATTATACAAGAGGGATACTCACATATAAAATATAATAATTTCTATGTTTTAACCGGAGATTTAAATTATGATAGACAATTGGGAGATGATGTTGAAATTAATTTTGTTCCTTCATTACACTTTGTAGAGTTGTGTGGGGCAGAGTCGATTGATATATTAACAGGTAAAAAACAAGTATCTTCTAAATTTAAAGTTCCTAACATTGATGAAATAGATATGTCTAAAAAAACAAAACACTTTTTATCATACAATCGAAATTGTCAGAAAGAACACAGAAAATCTTTAGGTGCTTATTTTGAACACAATAAATTATGGAAAAATAATCATATAAGTTTTTTAAAAGGAAGTTGGACAACTGACACAATACCTAATATTTTACCAGATATGTATTTAGATGCGTGTAAAAGATTAGATGATATGGATATTATTGAACTGGATACAAAACACTTGGAAGACAAATTTGGATTTGGAACATCATTTACCGATAGGTGGGAATTTTATCAAGAAACTTTTTTGAGTGTAGTTTCTGAAACTTTATTTGATGAATCAATATTTTTGTCAGAAAAAATTTGTAAACCAATATTAAGTCTACACCCTTTTATAATTGTTGGTTCACCAAGAATTATTGAAAAACTTAATGAGTTAGGTTTTAAAACTTTTGAGCCTTTTATTTGTGAAAATTATGACAATGTGAATGAACCAGAAAAAAGATTACAATTAGTCTTTGATGAATTAGATAAATTTAGAAATAGACCTATCGAAGAATTGAAAGAATGGTTTGAAAGTATAAAACCAATATTAAAACACAATCAAGAAGTTTTGTTAAAAATAGGTAAAGAAAAATCGAGTAAAGTAAAATTTTTGGAGAAATTATATGACTAATGTTTTAATTACAGGTGCATCAGGTATGATTGGTAAGTATCTTGTAGATATGTGTTTAGAAAAAGGATATTATGTAAGAGGAACAGATATTCGTTATGATGATAGATACGATACTTATTCAGAAAACTTTGAATTTTATCAAGCAGATTTACGAGAGTTTGATGATTGTAAAAATGTAGTCGTGGATATGAATGTAGTGTTTCACGTTGCAGGAGTTAAAGGTTCACCAAAAAGAGCTATGGAACAACCAAACGATTACTTTACACCAATGTTACAATTTAATACCAATATGGCAGAAGCTGCAAGACTTCAAGGAGTTGACTGGTATGTTTATACTTCATCAGTTGGAGTGTACTCACCGGCAGATTATTTTATTGAAGATGATGTCTGGAAAACTTTTCCAAGTGAAAATGACAGATTTGCCGGGTGGGCAAAAAGAATAGGTGAATTACAAAAAGATGTTTTTAAAGTTCACTATGGATTAGATAACTTTTCAATAGTTAGACCGGCTAACGTATATGGTATGTATGATGATTTTAGTGAAAACGGAATGGTAATACCACAATTAGTTAGAAAAGCCTATCACGACAACAATGATATATTATCAGTATGGGGAGACGGAACACCAATTAGAGATTTTATACACGCAGAAGATGTAGCAAGAGGTATATTGATGTCGTATGAAAACAAAATTACAGAACCTATCAATTTAGGTAGTGGGGACGGAGTTCGTATAAAAGATGTTGCAGAAATAATTGCGAATCATTATAATCAATCAATAGATTACGATACATCAAAACCAAACGGAGATAACAACAGACTTATGGATATGACGCGAGCAAATAGTTATGGGTTTTATCCAGAAGTAGATTTAGAAACAGGAATAAAAGAGGTAATAAAATATTATGAGTCTTTACAAAAATAAAAAAGTAGTAGTAACAGGTGGTAGTGGTTTTATCGGAACACACTTTATTCAAGAGTTATTGAATAGAGGTGCTAATGTTAGAACATCAATTCACAAAACACCACTAAAAATACAAGACGACAGAATTGAAGTATTGAAAAACATTGATTTGACTAAATTAGATGATGCTATGAAATTAGTAGAAGGTGTTGATGTTGTGATACATTGTGCTGGTCACATTGGACACCCAAGTTCAATTCCAACAGATTATCAAATTGGATTAAATCAAATTACTGTAATTACCAATGTGTTAGAAGCTTGTTACAAACAAGGAGTTGGAAGATTTTTAGATTTAAATAGTTCAACAGGTTATCCAGATAAAAGGTATCCAATAACCGAAAGTGAATTTTGGTTAGAACAACCATACATTTCTTATTTTAGTTATGGTTGGATGCGAAGATATAGAGAAAAACTTATGGAACATACATCTCATTTGTGTGATATGCATATTGGTATTGCTCGTGGAACTGCTATATTTGGTCCACACGATAATTTTGATTTAAAAACTTGTCACGTGGTTCCGGCACTAATCAAAAGATGTTTAAGTGGTGAAGACCCATTTGTAGTTTGGGGTAGTCCAGATGTCGTTAGAGATTTTCTATATGTTAAAGATGTGGTAAAAGGTTGTTTGTTAGTTTTGGAAAAAGGTGAATCAATGAGACCATACAATGTAGGTTATGGTTCAACCATTACGATTGGTGATATTGTGAACACTATATTGAAAGTTACAGGTAAGACACCAAGAGTTCAATGGGATAATTCAAAACCAACAACAATACCATTTCGTTCTTGTTCAACAGAACGAATAGAAACAGAATTAGGATTTAAACCAGATTATACTTTTGAACAAGGTATTAAAGAAACTGTGGAGTGGTATGAAAACTTATAAAGACGAATTAATTAAATCAATGAACTATTTGGTAGAAAAACCAAATACTATTTTTGTAGGACAACAAACTGCTTACGCTGGAAATCCAATGTCAACTACAATATTAGATGTTCCAAAAGACAAAATAATTGAAACACCAGTATTTGAAGAAGTTCAAATGGGTATGTCAGTAGGATTAGGTATGACTAATATGTGTGTCATTACCTTTTATCCAAGGTGGGATTTTTTAATATGTGCAACAAACCAATTAGTTAATCATTTGGACAAATTTAAACATATGACGGGTTATGACTCACACGTTATTATTAGAGTTGGTAAAGGTAGTGATGACCCATTAGACCCAGGTGTTCAACACAAGGCAGATTATTCAGAACAATTTAAAAAATTACTTACTTATGTTGATATTGTTAAACTTACCAGTAAAGAAAATATTTACACTACTTACAAAAGTGCGTACGAAAATAAGAAACCAATTATAATAGTAGAATATCCGGAAAAATATAGTGAATAGTTCATCAGATTTTTTAAAAAAATTAAACATATCTAATCAAGACTTTGTAGAATTAGAACCTAAAAAAATTGACAAGGTTTTTTTATCAGGAATGTGTGAAGGATATGGATATTTACAACATACATCAGAAATATATAAAGTTGTAAATTCAAAGTATCTCTATCCAATCTCTGACGGATTTCTATACAATAAAAGAATTTTTGATATACCAGAAGAACAAGTTTTTTACAATCCTAAATTAAGTTTTTGG
>JAAOEI010000499.1_pt1 | contig 15225 bp, 6 predicted proteins | sample 7059261 | NCBI WGS metagenome assembly JAAOEI01 (sample SAMN14008812, study PRJNA610033) | viral metagenome | isolation source: viral particles filtered from seawater | place: China: Hangzhou Bay, Yangshan Deep Water Harbour | collected 2017-10-31
GGTTACATACGAGGGCGCCGTTGTGGATTATGAAAAACAAGTGAACAAACTGCTAGACGCTAAAAACTTAACACTAAAAACGATGACAAAAAAGCCATTCTGGCTAATCATCTTAATGATAATACCAATAATCGTTTTTGAAATGTTAAAAGCAATAATCCTTGCAGCTATCTATTTTTCAAATCCTATAGTTTATTTTGCTTTAATGATGGCACAATCATTTGGTCTTTCTTTGGAAGATTATTTAAATAAAGAGAAGAAGAAAGCACTAAAAAAGATTGAAAAAGGATTAACACCGGGAAGTCCAGAACACACTGCTGTTAAAAAACAGATTGAGGTGCTTGAAAAAAAGGAAGAGCAAAATTCCAAAAATTCTATTATAGAATTGAAATGCCAGATACCTCCCAAAAACACTAATTAAAAGAAGAGGGATAAACAAATGTCTTTTACAGCAGAACTGCCACTTAACAAAACCAAAAACGGAACTTACACAAATATTGACAACGAGGTGGAATTTGTCAAGCAAAATGTTAAAAATGTTCTATTGACAAATCCCGGTGAAAGAATCATGATTCCCGAGTTTGGAGTTGGGTTGAGAGAGTTTTTGTTTGAAAACCAAAGGGACGAAAATATCAGAATCTCAGTCAGAAACAGGATACAACATCAGTTTGATCGGTTTTTGCCCACGGTTAATTTAAAAAATATAGACATTGCATCTGAAGAAAATGTTTTGCTTGTTAGGGTAACGTATAACCTAATCAATTTTAACATACAAGATTTTGTGCAAATAGCGGTCACAAACTAATTATGCAGAGGACTGAGACTTATGCCGAGAAAAGACAGAACCATAAAGTATACCGATAGAGATTTTGATACCATAAAAGAATCTCTAATAAACTACGCTCAAAGATATTACCCCGATACATACAGAGACTTTGGAGACGCTGGCTTTGGAGCGTTGATGACCGATTACGTTGCGTATGTTGGAGACATACTTTCTTTTTACTTGGATTATCAGGCAAATGAAACTTATCTTGACACCGCAATTGAATTTGATAATGTTATCAAAATAGCTAAAACACTGGGCTACAAGTTTTCATACGATTACACGTCTCAGGGATTAGTTTCGTTTTATGCCACTATCCCAGCTTCAAATTCTAATGAAACACAGCTTGATTCTGATTATGCTCCAGTGTTGAAAAAAGGCGCAGCCCTTGCAACCGAAGATGATAGTCTGTTTATTTTAACAGAAGACATAAATTTTGCCGACCCCGATAACCAAAGAGAGGTGGCTTTGGTCAGCGAGACCACTGGCAGAGTTACACACTATGCCGTCCGAGCAATCGGCAATGTAGTATCAGGTGAACTTGTAACCACAGAATTGGTTGTTGGGGCTTTTGAAAAATTTAAAAAACTGGAAATACTTGATGACTTTGTAACTGAAATTGTTAGTGTTTTAGATTCAGATGGTAATGAATATTTTGAAGTTGATTACTTAAGTCAAAACATAATTTATCAAGAAGTAAAAAACTCTAACGCACCAACTGATAAAGTTCAATCAATTATGAAACCAAAACTTGTAACTAGAAGATTTGAGGTAGAGAAAAAATCAGACCGCGCTATTTTGCAGTTTGGATATGGTTCAGACAGAAACTTAACTAGTGACACCTACGGTCGCCCTGAAAATGTTGCAATCCAAAAGTTTGGCAGACCTTATGTTTCTTCTACTTCCTTTGACCCGACCAATTTAATAGAAAATGATAAATTTGGTATTGCACCAGCGAATACCACCCTGACTGTAAAATATCTAAGAAACTCAACTTTAAATCCAAATGCAAGTAAGGGGCAGGTAAACATTATCACTGATGCAAGGCTGGTTTTTCCCGGCACAAACAATTTAGCTTCTACAGAAGAATCGGTTTTTCAAAGTCTTGCAGCCTCTAATGAGAACCCAATTGTTGGCTCAGTCTCAGTTCCCGATACTGATGAAATTAGGGCGCGAGCCATTGCCGCAGTGGCAAGTCAGAAACGAGCAGTTACCAAGCAGGATTATGAGTCGCTTTGTTACGCTATGCCCTCAAAATTTGGCGCTGTAAAAAGAGTTAGAGCAGTGCAAGATAAAGACTCTTTTAAGAAAAACCTAAACCTTTATATGTTAAGCGAGAACGCACTAGGTCATTTTGTAAATACAAATTTGACCATTAAAGAAAATTTGAAAACTTGGATTACAAGACACAAGATGATCACTGATACTGTGGATATTTTAGACGCAAGAATAATTAATTTATCTGTTAACTTTACGGTTGTAGCAGATGTAAACGTAAACAAGTTTGATGTTTTGAACGCTTGTATTGAAAGATTGGCTGACTTTTATAAAGTGAAATTTGAAATTGGCGAGCCTTTCTTTTTCAACGACGCATTTAGGGAATTAAAAGACGTAGATGGCGTTTTAGATGTTACAGAGGTGTTTTGTAAGAATTTAACAGGTGGCGATTACTCTAATTCTGCATTTTCAATTACTGAAAATACTTCTATTGACGGTCGTTCGCTACTACAGCAAGAAGACCAAGTGTTTGAAATTAAATTTTTTGACAGGGATATAATTGGAACAGTTCTATAATGAGCATTAAAAAGTATTATGCAACAAAAGACAATACAATTTCAAACGCTTACAAGTCTTACAGCAATAGCCGACGAGTAAGCTCGCTCAACTATGGACTAACCGATAGCTTAGAAATTTTTGCTCTCTACGGCTCCGTTACAGCCTCGGTAGATGACAACGAGAAGTCTAGGGCTATTGTTCAATTTGACACAGCACAGATAAGCACAGACCGAACCAACGGTGATATTCCGGCTTCGGGCAGTGTCTCATTCTATCTTAGGCTCAAGAATTATCCACACACTTCAACAAGCCCCACTTCTTTTACTTTGGTGGTCGCTCCTGTTAGTCGTTCTTGGGATGAAGGGCGCGGTCAAAGCTATGACGATGAAGATTTAAACCAAGTCGGCTCTAACTGGTTGACAGCATCTTCATTTCCAGAGGTGGCTTGGTCCACAGCCGGTGGAGATTATCGTTCCACACCTTTAGCGGAACAATCTTTCAGTGCCGCCGACAATGATTTATCTCTTGACGTTACTTCGTTTGTAGAAAGTATTATTACAGACTCAACTGTTGACTATGGGCTTGGTGTTTATTTAACTTCCTCGCAAGAGGCAGCAGCACAGTCCTACTACAAGAAAGTTTTCTATTCTCGCCAATACAGCGACGAAGCATACAGACCACAGCTAGAGGCACGCTGGAATAACTCTCTGCAAGACGACACAGACAATTTTTTCTTGAGTTCTTCAAGAGCCAGTTCGGCAGATAACCTCAACACAATTTACATTTACAACCAAATAAGAGGAAACCTTAAAAACATTCCAGCAGTTGGAACAAGCGACATTCTTGTTAGCTTTTACTCTGGTTCTGCGACTGCTCCTTCTGGGTCTAAACTAGCGCTTCCTGCTGGCGGTGGAGTTTCTGCTGATGGTGATACAAACGCCACAGGTTCTTATGTGTCTCCCGGTATCTACTCGGTGTCGGTTGCTTTCAATTCAAGCTCACTAGAATACATTTATCCTGTTTGGCACTCTGGTTCAGTTGAATACCACACTGGCTCTGCAATAGAGCCACAAGCCCGTGGCACGGTTGGTGCGAGAAGAATAAAGAAATACTTCTTATCAATAACAAATCTTCAAGACGAGTATTTGCAAAACCAAAATAGCAGACTGAGACTATACGTCAGAGACCCTTCCTTATCTCCAACAATTTACACCACAGCCCAATCCACACTTGAAGCCACAATAATCAACAAGGCGTATTACAAGATCTATAGACAGAGAGATAACTTTGAAATTATCAGTTACGGAACCGGCTCAGGAAATGATGAATACACAAGACTTTCACACGATTCCAAAGGTAATTACTTTGACTTAGACTTCTCTGTTTTCCCAAAGGAAGAAGATTATGTAATCAAGTTCTTGTTTTATGAAGACGGGCAATACCGAGAGCAAAGACAGAAGTTCAAGTTTAGGGTAGTGTAATGGCAGTAAAGAAATATACAGCGACAAAAGACAATACTATTACAAATGCCTTTGGTGAAGTATTCAATAATAGACTTACTGGCACCAATGCTGGCTTGGCAGATGTTGTAGAAGTATTTTCTATTTACGGACAAAATAGTATTTCTGCTTCTTTAAACGAGAACTCAAGAATTCTAGTAGAGTTTCCAGTTTCGACAATTTCAGGGAACATAGACGACGGAACTATTGAAAGTGGTTCAAACTTTGTTTTAAGATTGTTTTCGACAGAGCAGCCGACAACTCCTCCAAAAGAATTTACTCTTGTAATCGCAGCCATTTCTCGTTCTTGGGACGAAGGCACTGGACCAGACTTAGCGAACAAAGATTACACGGGCGTTAGTAACTGGGAGAGCGCATCGTCTGGAGTTGCGTGGACCACAGCCGGTGGAGATTATCATGAAACTCCAAGGTTTACAGCTTCGTTTGTTACTGGTGAAGAAGACATTGAGATAGACGTTACTTCCCTTGTCAACCAATGGATTGATGGAACAAAAACAAATTATGGTTTTGGTATCTTTTTAACTTCAAGCCAAGAAGATGTCACAGCTTCTTATTACACAAAGCGTTTCTACAGCAGAACGAGTGAATATGTTATAAAACGCCCAGTTCTTGAATCAAGATATGATGACGCTAAGAAAGACAACGCTTCAACGTTTTTTCTTAGTTCGGCACTTGCACCCGCCGCAGACAATTTAAATAATCTTTACCTTTACAATTATGTAAACGGACAACTACAAAATCTACCAGACGTTGGAACAGGAGATGTTCTTTTGAGCATTTACTCTGGAACAACTACGCCAGCAGGTTCTAAGCTTAATTTGCCTGTGGGTGGCGGTGTTGTGACAGTTGGTGATACAAATATCACTGGTTCAAATGTATCGACGGGTATTTACTCGGCTTCGTTTGCTTATGCCTCAAGTTCTATTACAACTATTTTTCCAGTTTGGCACTCTGGTTCTACCGAATATGCAACAGGTTCGGGGGTGACTGTTCTCACTTTTGATTCTCTTAATAATCGAGATTTCAGCGATTTTACAATACTTCCAGTGAATGTCAAGCAAGCTTATTCTACGACCGAGACAGCCAGAATAAAACTTTATGTCAGACCAAAAGATTGGTCTCCCACTATTTATCCTAGTGGAACACAAACGCCAGATTCTACAATTATTGAAGACCTTTATTACAAAATAATAAGGACCACAGATGGTTTAGAATTTATTCCTTATGGAACTGGCTCTGGAAACGATGCTTTTACGAAAACATCTTATGACGCGGACGGAAATTACTTTGAGCTTGACTTTTCACAATTTGAGGCAGGATATAAATATCGAGCCAGTTTTGTTGTTAAGAAAGACTTAAACTTTATTGAGCAAGAAGACACTATAGATTTTAGGGTTGATTAATGAGTTTTAAGAAATACATAGAACAGGTAAGAACACAAAATAAAACTTCAAAGCCTATCGTAAAGAAAACGAGAAAGTCAGTAGGCGACACGTTTGATAGAGGCGAAGCAGCCAAGGTAAGACAAAAGAACAGGGATAAATATATTCCCCCAGTTGATTTTGGGACTGCCAGCAATTTTGCTTTCTATGGTTCCGCAGAAGATTACTACACAAAAGCAATTGATTACATTGCAGGTTACTATCCTTACGATGGAACGACTACAGACAAAGAACTGTGGCTTTTTAGTGCGTCACACCTAGAAACTCATATATTTGAGAACGAATATCCGAGAACAAACGGATATATTATATTTTCTTCAGATGGTTGGACAACTCAGAGCGATGTTGAAGATGGTTATGGAGAGCCAGCAACAAAACAATACATTTTGCTTAATGGCGGTTTAGCTGTTGGCGATATTGTTAACGACACAGATTTTACTTATGACTTAAAATATGGCACATCAGCAGGAAACTGCGTAGAGTTTTGGATAAATAAATCAGAGTTTTTGCCAAGCCTAACAACAAAAGAAGTTGTTTTTGACCTTTGGAATAGTTCTTCAATTGGAGAGTCAAAGGGTAGATTCACGGTGGAACTAACAGGGGCATCAGACGTAATTAACGTTTCCATTGCTTCTGGTACAGTTCACGCTGAAGCACAATTAACTTCGATTGCTTCAGGAACTTTAGTAGATGGGGCTTGGCACCATGTTGCACTAAACTTTTCCTATGGTGCAAGCAATGTCACGGTTGAATCATATTTAGATGGTGAATTTAAAGGCTCACAGACTATCGCAGGCGCGATTGGTGAGGTCACAGGCAACTTTGTTGCGGCTGTGGGTTCATTGGTAACTTCTCAAACCGGCTCTACTCCTGCTAACACGGGCGCATTGGGTTGGGGTAAGTTATCTGCTTCGTTGGACGACTTTAGATTCTGGAGAAAAACAAGAGACTCAAAATCAATTTACACGTTTAGTAGACAGTCTCTAGACGGCGGCGCAACCACTGGGTCTGTTAACAGAGAACTTGGTCTTTACTTTAAGTTCAACGAAGGCATAACTACAAATGCCACAACAGATGCTACAATACTTGATTACTCTGGTCGTGTAAACAATGGCACATTCTATGGCTATACATCAACAGCAAGAAACACCAATTCTGCATTTGTGCTTTCTGGATTAGCCGCAAAAGAATTTAAAGATCCAATTATTTACAAAACACACCCAGATGTTTCTGCTTACAGGGACGATAAGATACTTTCAGGTTCGACACACGATTTGTTAAATGGTAACAACATTTACAAAACACTTCCAAATTGGATAGTTGATGAAGACCAAGACAATTCAAAACAACTAAAATCTCTAACTCAGATTATGGCGTCTTTTTTGGACGAATTGTATTTAGAAATAAAAACATTGCCAGAGATAAACCAATCAGAGTATTATGGCGATAAAATTTTTAAAAACAAATTTGACCAGCACGCTTTGAATTCAAAGGGTTTGTTGATTGGCAGAATTCTAGAAAATTCTGATTTCCTAAATTCATATTACGATTCTGATAAATCTGGTCTTTTCGCACAAAAGCTTGAAGACATAAAAAGTATCATATACGGAAACCTCAATAACAGTGCCGTCGAAATTTTTAAAACAAAAGGAACTGTTGAGAGTTTAAGAAACGCTCTGCGTTGTTTTGGTGTTGACAATGAATTAATTAACTTTTCAATTTATGAAGATAACACAACGATAAAACTAGACGACAAGAGAGAGCTTTATGCAGAAAAGTTTAAATTTGTAAACTTCTCAACAGCTTCAAATAATGATGCGATTGTATACCCCAGTTTGTCTGGCGGTGTTGGCACACCATTTATTTCTGGTACTTTTGGTGTTGCAGACCCAATTGAAGCAAGAATGGCAAACACCTATGAATGTCAAGTATTCTTACCAAAATATCCAGATGCTGGCGAAGTCTCAAACGTTAATTTTGTTGGGATATCATCATCTATATTTGGTGTTCATGGTGTTTCAGTAACAAGTTCCACAGACGATGGGACAACCTTTTCCGCAGATGATGCTGGCTTTCAGGTTTATGCAGTAAGAGATTCCCTAGTAACAAAAAAGGTTAAATTTGTTTTAACCTCGTCGGTTGCAGCCGCAGGCGAAGATGTTTTTCCTTCTATAGAAACTGGATTTTTTGACGACACCTATGACAATGAAACTTGGAACATAGCAGTTACAGTTAAACCAATCGGATACGAGGTTGGTGACCAAAACAACGCACTAAAAGACGGCTCTGGTTCTTACATTGTAAACTTTAGAGGGTTTAACGTAGAGGACGAAAGGCTTTATAACTCGTTTGATTTAACATCTTCGTTCCACTCTACGAGAGCAATTAAATTATTAAGCCAAAACAGAAAGCCATACTACGGAGCTAACAGAACAAACTTTACTGGTTCATTACTAAACGGAAGTGATTTAGAGGTCGGCTTCTTCCGAGTTTGGCTCGATAACCTTTCTAATAGTGAACTTATCAGTCACGCAAAAGATCCAAGAAACTTTGGTAGAGATAGACCATACGAAAACTTTTTACCGCTTTCTTCTGAGTTTGAAGGAACATATGTTCCCAAAATTCAATCTCTGATAATGAATGTTGGAACTGATAAATTGTCAGAATCCGACAGCAGTGGAATATTCACACTTGATGATTTATCATCTGGTTCTTACACAGACACTAGAGTCGAATATCTAAACGCAGTTTTGGGAGGGCTTTACCAAGCAAAAGGGTTTGGTTTTGATACATCCTCTGAGACAATCTACAACTCAAGATTCTCTACTGTTGGCAAGACAATAAATCCAGAAAACTTTGGTGAGTTATCTGGTGTTAGAATTCTAACTGAAGATGATGAAGCCACCAAGAGCATTATAAAGGCAAAACTAGCTTACTTTGTCATTGAGAAAAGCGCTCAACAGGCACTCAATAGAGACATTATTTCTTTCTTCTCGTCTCTGGACGGGTTTAACGAACTGATTGGTAACCCTGTAAACAAATACAGGATGGAATATAAAGAGCTAAAGAAGTTGGCTACAGATTACTTTGCCACTGTTGTGTCAAAAAGAACAAGCGTTGCCTTTTTTGAATACTATAAATGGCTAGATAACGCAATCAATGACCTTCTAATTAACTTATTGCCAGCAACCTTAAATGGCTCAGATAAGATTTACAATGTAGTTGAAAGCCACATTCTAGAGAGAAACAAATACCAACACAAACTTCCAACCATCGAGTTTAGAAGACCAGACCCAGAAGCAATTGCATCCGGTTCTAATAATCAAGATTGGAGACTTTCTCACAAGCCTTTGTCAGACTCGCAAGCAGACAACTGTTTCTGGTGGAAATATCGTGCTGATCGAGCAAATACAGCGTTTGGTGATACTGGTTCTGCTGAGATGCTAAACAGCAGAAGACTAATCCACACCGCAAGTTTTCAGCTAATCGAGAGAGAACAAAACTCTCCAGTTAAGCTTGATATTAAAACTGGCAGAGAATATAAGGGTGGAATTAACTTCAACAAGAATAAAAAGATTGACTTCTATAAGGGAGTATTATTCAATAGCTCAAGCGCAGGATTTGCAAGAATGGCAGTTTCTGCTAGTTCTATAGAGTTGGTAGATTGTGATGATAACACTACCGATTTAGTTGACAAGCGAGAACTTAATGCAACAGCAGAAATAACCTATGGTGGCACATCGACTTCTGAAAAGTTTAGTTTTGATTTATCAGCACCCGGTAGTTTAGTTTCACAATCCGTATCAACTGATGACAATTATCTCAGTAGTGCCTACAATGTTACTAATCCAAGCCATGTTATTACAAACATACACCACGATGTGTTTGGTCCAGACCCAGAGCAACCAATGCAGGGTCCATTTACCTCACAGCGTGTTGGCGGCTTTAAGTCGAGAAAAAGAAGACTCACAGATGTTGGAACAAGATTAGAAAGATTTAGAATTGATGTTTCAAATACAACTGAATTCTTAATTGAATCTCCAAGGGCTGATTTAGGATATGACGAACCAGTAGACCAGTTCTACCAAGATCCTCCAGTTCGCGCACCAGTAAATATTAAAAATATTCGCACAACTGGGTCAGCAGTTGGTAACTTTAAAGAGAACTACGAGATTGTCCAGACTTCTGGTAAGTCAATAAACAACTTTAGCAAAGCTGACCTTACAGGCGTCGTTGGCGATTTAGATAGTCCTTATGTTTCAGGTGTTTTTGATTTCCCTGTTATTACTGGAGCAGCAAACAAAACAGTCATTAGAGAAATATTCGGCGCACCCGGTGGACCAGATACTTATGGTCCTTATCTTGACCCAGTTAACAGAGAGTTTAGTATCTACAACAGCCTAAACTACAGAAACTTAGGAATTCGCGAGCCGTTGAACACCAGAATGGAAACACCAAGTTCTTTTGGTGGGTTTGCTTCTGGAAGTAACGATTTATCAGCTTCAATTCACAAGGTGCAGAGAAACGGCACAAAACGAATGATTCTTACTACAAATGATGCAATAATTACATCATCTGTATTTGACAATGGTTTTATTTCAAGGGGCATCCCAGCGGCTGACTTTGGGTATCACTGGATTAATCAATCTGCTTATACTGGCACTGTGGAGACAGTTCATTTTGGCTTGGGAGCTTCAAGAACTGTCAATTATGGATCTCCAATAATAATTCAGTCTGGTTTTGCAACGGGTTCTGATTATACTTTTCCAACTTCTACACTAAGAGATTTTGAGGGTAACCCTGTTGTTCCGTATGAAATTAATTTTGTTGGATACACCACTCCCGGCGAGTTTTCACTTTTTGCTGGTTATCATAGCGACTTAGAAGGCAATTATCTTGTGTTAGCACCAAGCAATTACTTAAACAGCACAGCACTAACCGATAATGTTGATGTTTATTTTACAAATGTAATTTCTCACGGATTTGGATATTCTTCTTGGGCGCAGATTAGAGGCGACAGGCACATGATTACTCGTCACCTTCGCCGCAATAACATTATAACTTACCAGCGTGACCCGCAAGATGTTGGTAATGGCGCAGAGCCATACAACCAGAGGGAAACAGGATTCTACGAAGCCCAAGAACCAGCAGTTAGTTATGATAACCCAGTATATTTACAGGTTGATTTAGATCCAGAGGACAGTGAAACAGAATCAACTCTTTTTGCAATTTCTGATAATTCCGAGAAAAGATACTTTTTTGATAACAATTTACAATCTGTTTTAACAAGCAAACAACAAAAAGATGCACCATCTTCCTATGATAAATTATATGATTTTTACACTAGCGAAGGCGCAGGGGTGTTGAATCCCGACAATGTTGAATATGTAAAATTTTCACATCAAATTTATCCAATACAAAAATTTAGCTTTAAGAAAAACAGGCTAATAAGAGATGAGTTTACGCAGACTTGGGCAGAGACAATTACGAAAAGGTCTTTGTTAAAACTTTTTGATGACACTCCAACTTTAGACATTTATAAAGATTCCTCAATACCAAACTACGGTGGAAATGCAATGGGGGTTAAACTTCTATATGCTGGCGCGCTTCCTGTTGAAAAAGGCACCGGCACTGGCGTACAAGGTCTTATGTCAGGAAACGCTGTAATTAACAGTAGACACCCTCTAGACACCAATATTTTAGCTGATGAAATTACTCGCGTTTTTGGTTCTGTTCGTCGGAGAGCGGATGGTACTTGGAGTGGGTTTATTCCATTTGGGATTACTGGTTCAAACGACCCTAGCCAACCATACGGTTTTGTAACTGGCACGGGAGATCATAGGTTTTACAATTTAAGAGGTGATAATAACCCAACTTCTTCGCAGCAGCCCGCAGGCACCTATGACATTACTTCTTCAATTAATATGAGTTATGGAATTCTTAGAGATCCAAAGAACTTTTTAAATAATTTTATTGTTCATGTACCAACTGGAACTGATGGAGATCCCAACCCCGCGGCAGACGGCAAAATTGATCAATCAGCATTTCAAGTAAACAATTTCCCAAGTCGCAGTTGGGGTCCATTATTTGAGATGCCTTGGATTTCAACTTACGATGAAATGAACGCCTCCTTTCACTATCCGCAATTTAATCCTAGCTTTTTTGAAGGTTGGCGAGCGCCAACACAATACGGCAAAGGACCATCTTATTATAACAATCACACAGAATTTTCTGAGTTTGTAAAAATAATAGGCAAAGATCACACTTTATTACCAGAGTATAGAATCTCTGAACATATTGGAGAAATATTAACTGGCTCATCTGAATTAAGTTCGGATTTAGTCTCTGGCAGAGAGGTGTCAGGCTCATCAAACGCAACACTAAATTTATCATCGTATGAAGACGGTGATTTGTTGGTAAATTTTGAAGAGTTTAAAAACAAACACAACTTTTTGCAACCCAAAAAACTCAGAATAAAAATTGATGCGATTACTAAACTTTTACCGTATGAGGGCTTTTATCCAGCCGAGCGAACGGTTCAACTAGTAAATCTTTTTAGTAGTTCAATTGAAAACGCCTTACCTTCACCGCTCATATTTCCAACTGGTTCTGTAACTGAGAATGGTCTTGATCCACTTTACGACGGTCAATTTAGAACGGCATTACAGCCGCTGTTCGCTCCCGGCATTTTATACAACTCAATTAAGGCTGGCTTGGGTATAAACTATGGAATGTTTACCGGATCAACCGCCCCAACTATTGCAAAGACACAAGTCAATATGATTGGTGACGATCCCGAGCGCTCTCATTTTTTAACTTATGCCTATAGTGGATCAGTTTCTGGCGGTTTCGGCAGAGAAGCTGGCGAAGCCGCCGGACGATTCGCCGGTTGGGACAATATGGTTCAGTTGCCGGGATTTACTAAAATACCATTTGAAGAGTTGATTACTCTTGATACTTTGCAAAAAGAAGGGTGGTATGATATGTATCCAGATGTTAGTATGTCTTTGGGTGGACACCATAACGCATCTGCTTCCACCATTGTTTCTAATAAGTGTCAACTAGTAGGATACATTAAACCTCTTTATCAATTGGCAATGTCTAACTTTTTAGCTAGTTCGGTTGATTTTTGTTTAAAAGACAAATCGCTAACAACTGTTAGATCAAAAGAACAAAAATATTTAGAGCCAGCCTCTGCTGGTAACACTTACAAAATGAGATTGTCATTAACTCTTGCCGAACCGGGACAATTTGACGCTTCAAATTATCAATCAATGTGGCAGATGGCTGGTGTAGAATTAAGCAACGGCTGGGGTCCACCAGTTTCTGGCGCAATTGTCCCTATGCAGGCATCACAGTTTAATAATGGCGGCGATGGCAACGACCCGTTTTTTGGTGTGAGACCAACGGATAGAATTTGGCGACCGGGTTGGGGCGAAGGTGAGGTTTTTGTTGACTTGGAGTGGAACCCTAAAGAAAATAGAAAATACTCAATTGAGGAAATACAAAGCCAACTAACAGCAACATTTTCACAGAGTAATACTATCTTCCCAAACTTCCCGCAGTCTGGTATTGTGACAGATCCGGGTCAATATGAATACATGCATTTTGTTACAGGAAATATGCCAAACTTTGGCGATTCCGTTAACTTTTTATCTCGCCTAAACAAGACACAAGTTGAAATTGATCCAACCACAGGTCTTCCAATAAAAACGATAGATCCTCTTGACACCTCAAACACTGTGTGGGTTATTCAACCAAAATGGGAAACTCCGTTTTTAACTAGAAACGCTCCCGACGACGACGTGGCGAAATATACTGGAATTTGGAAAACTTTATGTGAAATACCTGATGAAAATAATAACGCTTCATTTAAGTTAAAGATTAGGCAACCTGATGACTCCTCGGAAAGCCTTAAGGATTATCTTGAATTGCCAGAAGAAGCAGAGTTGGGTAAATTATCTGAAAAAACAAAAATTGAAGAAGCCATTGTCTGTATTCCGTATAGAGTTGTTGGACAAGAAAAATCATTTTTCCAAATTGATAGAGCGTTATTAGAAGGTTTGTTAATCGAGGGCGCTAAAGAAGTGGCAAGTGGACAAACTCCAAACGAGTGGTATCAATTAACTCAATTATTGGACAAGTATGTTTTCCCACCAGCATTTGACTTTAAAAGAAATGAAGACATTTTACCACTTGGAATGTTAATCAAAGAATACTCGGTCGCTTTAGATAAAGAGGACATTTCATTGTTCTGGCAAAATCTTCCACCTAAGCCTCTTGCAGAATTTGACGTTGATACATCTTTCTTGGAAGTAAATTTGGAAACAACACAATTATTCCCATTAATGTTGGAAGAAACTAACCCCATCAAGTTTGTTGTTTTTAAAGTTAAGAAAAGGGCAAAAACAAACTATTTTGCAATGACAGCACAAGACCCAGCATTTGCCGCTGAGTTCTATGAAACACTAGATATTGGGGGAGGAAAGTTCACAGTTGAAGATTACAGTTACAACTATCCTTATGACTTCTGTTCATTAGTAGAAACAGCAAAGATTACAGCAGAGGTGGACTTTGTTAAAGAAGGTTTGGAACTAGAACCAGAATAATTTTATGAGCCAAGGCTAATTATACCAAATGAGTTTTTTAGATCAAAAAGAGCAGGTTATTCATCTTGTCCTAACCAAACACGGCAAAGAACAAATTTCAAAAGGTTTGTTTTCGCCTAGTTTTTATTCTTTTGTTGATGATGACATTTTATATGACTCGTCAAACGCTTCTTTTACGGAGGCACAAAACGACGCTCAAAAAAGAATCATAGACGAAACTCCAAAGAACAGCATTTTAATCAGTCAAGCACAGCCCGAGGACAATAAAAATAAGCCATACATTGCCGATTTGCCTTTTAGAGAAAAAGATCTTTACAGAGCATTTAATGGTTTGTCAGACTCAGAACGCGGTAACCAACAAGCTCCAAGATTTAACTACATTGGATTAAAAAATGTTATTTCTTCCTCGGCTCATACTGTGCAGGTTGGCAGCGGCTCATATCAAGTTCCGCAATTAAATTTTGATTTAAACATATTTGAGATAAATCAAAGCGTAGAGCCAGAGGTATTGAGCGCTGCAAAACTATCAAAACAAATAAGTGGTAAAATTGATTTGTATATGCCAGAACACAACATTATTGACCGGGATCAGGTTATTGGTGCATACAGTATAAAGGGTAACAACTCTATTTTAAAAGTGCGCCGAGGCAGAACTGTTGGCTTGTTGATAGAAGAAGGTGGTTCAAAAGTTAATGACACGTTTGAGTTAGAATTCTTTTTGATGAAAAAAGACTTGGTGCGAGTTAGTGGCAAAGGCGCGGACAGCGTATATGAAACGATAGTAACTTATACTAAGCTTGACCCCAATGGAGTATACGGAGAAGAAGAAACACCAAATGCCCTAGAGTATTATCTAGATGTGCAGACGGAAAACAATCTAGTATTAGAGGAAACAACAGGTTTTTCTATCTCTGAGGGTATTTATGACAACCTTCCCCAAGTTGACGAGGACTTCTGTAAATGAACTTAGATGATTTAAATAAAGAGTCCCTTGGGCTGCAAAAAATACCATTTCCTGTTATAGAATCAATTGTTCTTAATGACGATGACGG
>JAAOEI010000501.1_pt1 | contig 15180 bp, 16 predicted proteins | sample 7059261 | NCBI WGS metagenome assembly JAAOEI01 (sample SAMN14008812, study PRJNA610033) | viral metagenome | isolation source: viral particles filtered from seawater | place: China: Hangzhou Bay, Yangshan Deep Water Harbour | collected 2017-10-31
GATTCGACGCACACCGCTGATGGGTGGTGCGGCATCGGTAACACTGGGGCGAGCGAGATTTATTTCGATTACCTGTCTGTGGCAACGCAGGGTGACGTAGCCGAACTACCGTTTGAGCTAACAACACCGGACAACAACAACGTGATCACGGCATACCCGTCACAGGTCGGAACAGACGCAACCTCGTTTCTTGTGTACACGGGCGCACCGAATGTCGGGGTTGATTGGAACCTGACAGGCGACGGTTCGTTGAGTGTGATTACAGATTACACAAACGAAATCGGGCAGGCGTTTGCGAAGTACACCCCCGGTACAGTGGGCACGAAAACAATCGACGTGACGGTGGGCGTGTAATGGCGTTACCGAGAACCTACGGCCCGGTCGCCATGACCCTTGACCCGGATGATTCGACGATAGCAGGAACCCCTGCTTTTAGCGGCGAGGACGCTTACTGGTATGACGATCATGGGTGGCTCGTATACTCTACTGTTATCACGGGCGCGGGTCTCTCCCCGGTGTGGGTCATCAACCGCGATGGTGTGGTGATACTGCGAAAGAATACACCGACTGCATTCGGGTACGGTGACTTCATGTACGACTACCTGACGAACAAGGGCATGACGATAGTTAGCAGTCAACTCGCGCTATTAGAACCTGAAACCGGGACGTACAGTTTCGCGATTAGAAACACAACGAGTGGCAGCAACATTCAGCGTGGCGATCTCGATATGGCAGACGACACTGGGTATGTGACTGAGTACACGATAGTCAGTAGCCCCGGCACCTATGGTGCGTCTAGTTGCGTGTCGCCGGGACCGGGTAACACTATCTACTTTTGTTACAATCAAGGGCACATCGTGCAGTACGATTACATCAAAAAAGAAGAGGTGTACCCTAACCCGAATCAGGTGCCGGTTGGTTCAACCGGACGCTTGAACCTCGGTGTTGCTGTTGAAAGGTTTGTGTACTCACAGAGACTCGATTGTTTCATGGCAATCGACACTGGCAGTCCGTCTTCGGTAAGCGTGTGGGCAGCGCACCCCGAGGACTGTGTGCCCAATGCAATCAGCGCACCTGTTGCTAGTCCTACGGTTGAAGCAGGTGTCGTGTCCGAGATCAGTGTCACACTGACTGACGACTTTGGTGTGGGCATACCGGGTCGCTTGATTGATTGGTCGATCACGGCAGGCAATGGTGATCTGCTCGATGCGCAGACCACAACCGATGCTGACGGCATCGCAACGACGCAGTATCGTGCACCGATTTCAGGCGGCGTGAACCCGACCATACAAGCGAGCCTGACGTACTGATGTATAGAGAAACGTATCAATCGGTGGTAGTGCCAAACGACACGGCAGAGGATGAGTACGTCGCTAATGTGGTTGCGATATTTACAAGTCGAACACCTGAGACTGTTTGCCCGAGTGGAATCGCTTACAACATTTGGGCTGATATACGTTCGACTTCGCAGCCGAACTATTTCCGATCACCCCTGTTTCGGTTTGATGGGTCAAGTGGTGAGTTCTGCGAACGGGTTGAAAGCCTTGACGGGTTTACGTGGATTATTTTAGCAGACCACATTCAGGAATTGCCGAACACGACCTTCGACGGATCGCGTCAGGTGTACGGTGGCAACCATGTCGTGTCACGTGACTTGCGAATATACAACTTTGATGCTGAAAATAATGACACCACCGGGGCATCACTGTTCCCGATAACCGGGTGGGGTGGTGGTGACAGCATTTCGACGAGATTCATCTACGACCCGATCAATAATATATGGTGCCAACCGTCAAACTCTCTCGCTCAATTTACGGTTGGGGTGTACAACGCGTCGACGCAAGCCTTGCTCAGACAGATTCAGGTGGCGGGCGAACCGTTCAAGTTGCTTGCCATGAACCCCCCGTATGGCATCTCGGTTTCTGACAACACCGGGGTGGTGACGCAGTTCAACTATCTGACCGGGCAGATCGCAAGCGTCGGCAAGTTCCCTGATCTGGACAGCGCACGAGGTGCAACAAGCGGCGAACGCAGGTTCGGATACGACCGGTACAACCACCGGTTGTTGTTGATGGACTTGGTTGATCAGGATGCTAACAATGCAGAGCAGATGGTCATTCGTGGGTTTAATCCGAACCCGGTGCCGTACAACATCATGCCACCAATTGTCAGTCAGGAACCGAGAGTCAATCGCAAAGTTAAGATATGGACCCGCGTTATATCACAGGCAGGTGCCGGTCTCGGACAGCAGGCAGTCACGTTTACTGATCAGGGTGTTGGTGATGTGGCACCGCAGGTTGTTACTACCGACGAGGACGGGTGGGCAATCGCTGAGTACGATGGTTTGACTACGGGTGGCGCGGAGACGATCACGGTCAGTGTCGAACAAGACGAGGGCAAGTTTCCACCGGCAAACGCACAGGGGTCAGGCGGCGACGGGTTTGTGCCCGAAGTACATCTCGACTTTAACAATCAAACTGTGAACGGTGATGTATCGTCGATCATTACAGAGCAGCAGGATTGGACGAAGGGCACGACATACGGCACGTTCGGTGATGTCGTTACTACACGACCGTCGAAGGTAAGCAGTGCAGAACTGTTTATCGAAAGCGGGGCGACCACAACTGCAGGCACCGGGGGCGGCACCTTTGGTGGTTCGATTGTTATCGACACGCAAGAGAGCGCGAAGACTGTGCCGTACACGCAGCGGGGTTGGGTCGGTGCGTGGGTGCACTTCCCGACCGGGTTCGATTTCACAGAGACGAGCGGGTTACGTTTGTTCCGACTGCAAGACAATGCAATCGGCACGACCTCGAATTTTATCTTGCGACTCAAGCACACCGCAGGGGCGCACACCGGGTACACGTTAGAGTGGCCCGATCAGACGGTCACCGATGCACGGCACGATTTCCTCGCGCACAGCAGTGTGCTGCTACAGGCAGACACGTGGCACTTCATTCAGTATTCGTGGTTGATGCACCCGACTGATTCGGTGTGCGAGCAACGTCTGTGGATTGATGACTTGCTGATCTGGCAACTTCTCAACGATCAGGCACAGTACCGTGACACAGGTGGTGGTGGCAGTCTGACTTCGTTCACGGCAAACGAAGCAATCGGCACGAGCAATTCGATATGGTCAGCGATGTATCAACTCGAAGTGCTTAACAACTGGGCAGGCGGCGCACCCGCAACGCAGCGGTGCTACATTAACAACGTCGTGTGGGCACGTGACCCTTACGAAAAATTACCCTTAGATGAACTCGGGTTCAGGTACATCAACACGGAGTTCGCGCAGAACTTGTGAGGCAGTATGGCAACACTGACAAACAGCACAGCATTCACTATCGCAGCGGGGTCGACGGTAGTCGCCGACACGACTGTTGAGGTAGTGTCACCTGCTGTCGCGGGCGAAGGCGCGGGTCGCTTAATTCATCCCACCCTCGGCACGTTCGACTATCCATATCAACCGGAACAATGGACGAATGTCGACGGCGCGGCAATCATTGCACCGTCATGGCAAACAACTAAAACACTCGGATCAGGACAGGCAACATTGTGGGCAGGCAACCTTCGCGATGTCGAAGCAACCGAGACATGGACAGGACCGGGTGGGTTGTCGATGCCGATGTCGATGCTGCGCATGCTGATTGCAATATGGCAGAACCCACCGGACCCGACAGTTGACTATGTGCAGTGGTGGCCCTCGTACATCACGACCGTGGGTTACGATGTCGTAGTCAAGAACATCACAGTCGGCAATCAATCAATCACTTTTACAGATACAAGTCTGCAAGGGTGGATCGACTTGCCTGTCACAATTACATATCAGTTGGTGCAACTTGCGACCTGATGCAGGAAAATTTGACCGAGATCGAACGCGCAATGCGACGATCACAGTGTGGCCGAAAACAAACACGGTCGTCGACGTAATCGACGGCGCTGCGACCGGGTCGCTTGACCTCACCCCGTATGTTGTCACGGCACGTATGTCTTCGCGGAACCTCAACGTGACGGTGACATGGGACAACACCGGAACATTCGTTGCTAATCAACCGCAGCCCGGTGACATCGTCGAAGTAGTAGAGAACGGTTTGCAACTGGCAATCATGTTCGTCGAGGAACTGAACAACTACAACGAAGAGCGGGGCAATCGGGTGCTGTCAATTGTATGTCGAGCACGTGACAGTGTTGGTCCGTGGCGCACGCGACGATACCTGTCGCCGAGGTTTCAACAAGGCAACACCCTTGCAGGTGCTGTTCGCGACGTGTTGGTTGATCAGAACCTCACCACAAAAGAGTTCGATGTGCCTTTGACCGGGCATACCATCCCGCATACAAATGTTCAGTTCGCAGACATCACACCGTGGCGGGCACTCGAATCAATTGGTCTCGCAGTGGGGCGCAGTCCGTTTACCGATGCACGATCTCGCATTCGATTTTATGATCGGGCAGTTGATCGTGTTGCCGACATCAAGCTGACAAATGATGACGTGATACGGATTACCGGGGGCAAGGCACGACCTGCGCTAAGTGCATATAGACTCAAGTGGCTTGACCGAAACTTGACGAAGGTGACGCAGCAAAATCAACTGCTCGGCACAGAGACTATTACCGCAGGTTTTTTCAAACGCACGCAACGTCGTGACATTTATTGGTCAGACGACCGCAGGGCACGCGCACAGAACACGACGATGCGGGTTATTCAGTCGATCAACTCGGGCATCATCAATGTCGGCAGTGAAGACTACACACCGCAAGACCGATTTCACGGCGAGATTGTTGTCGAGGTTGACGCGTTTGTTGCAGGACTTGCAACTGCGTCTCTCATAGCAATGCTTGCACTTGACTACACCCCGGACGGGGTTGTTGTCGGTGGGATTGGAGTATCAAGCGGCGTTACCGTACCTTACGGTCGTGTGATTCGTGGCATTGCCGAGGCTAGTCTGTTGATAATTATGATGAGCATCGGTGTGGGCAGTTATGAAGTCTGGGGCGAGCCTTTCGATTACGTGCACGCTATCAATAAAACGGAAGCGTTCGATGAGAACGCACCCGTGTGGATGGACAACATCGAAGAGGACGAGAACGATCTCGTATACGATGAAACACATGCACAGCAGATTGCAGTCAGAGAGTTGTTGCACCGAGTGGCATCGCAGCAGAAGTGGGACGCAATCATCACTGACGACCCGCGCATCGAGCCGGGTGACATTCTTGAGTTGCCCGACACGTCTCGGTTATACGTTACTGACTACGACCGCACGTTGACTCGTGGGTCAGAATCCACACTAAAAGTTTCGGGGTTCCGGGTGTAATGAGTTTACTGACGAACATCACTGCTGCTGTAGTCAAAGACAGCGAGAAAGAACTCAACGGTCGCACGACAACCCGACCTAACTTGATTCGGTTCGACGAAGCAGACAATGAGTTCTATGTTGTCAACGTGGACATCGGCGACGGTGAAGAGATGCGCGACGTTGCCATTGCACAGGGCAACAAAGAATTACAGTATGCCGAGGTGTCGTCGCCGGTAACACTCAAGAAAGTTGCGGGACACTGGACAGTTGTCGGGTTCTCGAAGGTAATGCCGGGTACACTCAAGCGGGTGCCTGTGACCTTGCCTGCGTTTGACTTCGGCCTGCCCACGTATACGACCGGCACAGTAGTGACCGAATCGTTTGAAGTACGTGCACTGACCTATGGCGAACTGGGCACGCTTGCAAGTTATGGCGCTATATCCGCACCTTACGGTGCAATCGGTAAGTTCAAAGAAGGTGCACTCGTGGAGGTCTACACCTAATGGCAATCACACTCGACACGCTTGCAATTGGTGATGTTAATTACGTCAGCAAGCACAACAATAATTACACGACCATCAAGGATGCAATCGACGCGTTGCAACTCAGCCTGACCGGTTCGCAGTCTGCGGTGACAAACTTCCCTGCGTTTGCACAGGCTGTTCTCGGCGCGGCTACCGGCAAGTTATCTGAAACGGATTGCGTCGCAAGTGACGGTGGCAGTGCCACGCTCGATATTACGTCGGGGGCAATCTGGGTTCCTAGTGCGGGGCAGATACGAAACACGGCAGGCGCAACCTTAGATTTCACAGGACAGGCTACCGACACTTACTACACGCACGTTGATTCTGTCGGTGCTTGGAGTTTCGACACGGTATCAACAGACCGGGTACATACAATTGCATTCACGTCGCCGAGTACGTTTACCACGATCACCGAGAACGCAGTCGTTGTGTGGGGTAACACGATATTTCAGGCGGCGAAAACAAATGCGGCACTCGGTGGTACGGTATACGAAGAACTCGATGATGTACTCGAAGCACTAGGCAACGCGAACGCAGCAGTGCTTGCTAAGACGATCACCGCATCCGACGTTACATTGACGACCGCAGAGGGCATGGAAAATGCTGCGGTCAACTTGACCGGTACGCTTACCGGCAATCGCAACCTGATCGTGCCTGACTTCCCGAAGACATACCTTGTGCGTAATGCAACGGCAGGGGCATTCACCGTGACCGTGAAGACGAGCGCAGGCACGGGGGTTGTGGTGACACAGGGCGCAAGTGCACTCGTGGTATGCGACGGCACAGACGTGCTCACGCAAAGTATCGAGGGAAAATCTGCGACAGCGACTGAACCGTTTATTGTTGGCGCATGGAAAAATGGCGCACCCGTAGCAAACGAACGGGTACTCGGGTTTGTCATACCGGGTGGATTGACTAACCTTGAGATTGCAGCGGGTGCGACAAACTCAAACGCAGAAGCAGAGACTGCGGCGACTGCGCAGACCGACTTCGACTTGCAGAAGAACGGCAGCAGTATCGGCACGATTCGGTGGGCAGCAGCAGGTACGGTGGCGACGTTCGTGTCAGTATCATTGACTACCTTTGCACAGGGCGACACCATCGAGATACAGGCACCGGCAACTGCCGACTCGACGCTCGCGAACCTGTACTTCACTTTGTACCTGACGAGGGATGCAGACTAATGGCATTGTTGTGGGTAGAAGGTTTTGAGCAGTACGCAGTAGGTGCGGATATGGAGCGTGCTGCGCAAGGTGTCTCCGCATCCTTTTCATCTTTTTCACTCGGCAGAGACGACCGAGGGTTGGCGTGCAACTTAGGGGTGTCAAGTTCTTATTACACCATCCCAGTGAACCCCGACGACGATGTCACGTATACAATCGGGTTTGCGTTCAAGATTACATCACTATCGAATCGCGACCTCGTCAATATACGAATGGGTGAATCAAATGCAATTGATTTAGAGTTGCAGTCCGACGGCGAAATCGAAATGACCCGAAGTTTCACGCAAGTTGCTGTGTCGAGTGGTCTCGGTATAACGACCGGTCAGTGGTATTACCTTGAGTGGGAGATTTATGTACACGACACGCTCGGTACTTACGACCTAAAAATAAACGGGGCGACTGTCTTTTCAGGCACTAATACTGACACCAAGGCGACGACTACAACTAGCCCCGTTCACCCGTCAGGAATCATGATAGTGGGTTCGAGTAGTGGCGACCATTTTATAGACGACGTGTATCTTATTGATGACACCGGGCTGACTAACAATTCGTTTCTTGGTGATTGCATTGTTGAAACTTTATACCCCGACGGCGACGGTACAACGAACGATTTCACCCCGCTGTCTGGTCTGACGAACTACGAGATGGTTGACGACGGGGGCACACCGGATACAGGGACAACGTATGTGGCGAGCAGCACCGTCAACCATATTGACCTGTACACCTTCGGCAACTTGGTAGAAGAGGTCGACACTATCTACGGGGTGCACGTGGGTGCGATGCACAGTGTCATGTCAGCAGGTCCGAGGCAGGTCCGTGTTCTCACACGCACCGGGGGTGTGAACTACGAAAGCGATGCCCTCGGTTGCGCAGCGAGTTACACGCACACATACGGATTGTGGGAGGACAACCCGAACACCGCAGCGGCGTGGACGGAGGCGAACTTTAACGGTGCTGAGTTCGGCTTTACGATAGAGGCATAGGCATGGCATTACTCGATATAGAAGGGTTTGATGGTGTAAGTACGGAAGCACAACTGCAACGTATACGGCACTGCGAGAATTTTACTACGACGATTAACACTACAGGCGACCCGTTCGGTGGGGGCAGATGGGACACAACACCGGCAGGCTACTGTGTTTTGAAACCGGGCGTAGATACCGGACCCACCGCAGCGATAACAAGATTGATCGGTGGAATGCTGTGCAGGATTACAAACACAGACGCAGGTGAGTTGTTTAGACTTAGCGGCCCAAACACGACGCATTGCACTATCGAGCTAGGCACGGCAGGCGAGTTCCGATTATATAATGGGGCATCGACGTTCCTAGATTCTGCCGTGTACCCGTATCCACGACCTTACATGAAACGCAATGCGTGGCACTGGGTTGAGTTTGATATTACGTGTGCCAACTCCCCGACCGGGGCCGCAACGATCTGGCTTGATGGGGTGCAAGCAGCATCATGGACTAGCGTCGACACTTTCAATGGTATAACCACCGGCATACTCGGTGCGGAATTTTATACATCGAGTGATCACAACTTGCAGTATGCGGCTTGCTATTTAATGGACACTAACGGCACTGCAAACAATTCACGACTCGGACCTTTTCATGTTGAGACGATTACACCTAACGGCGACGGAGGCACAACCGATTTCACTCCCCTGTCTGGTCTTACGAATTACGAGATGATCGACGACCCCACCCCGGATGACGCAACAACTTACGTGTCGTCAAGCACGCTTAATCATACTGACTATTACACGTATACGAATCTTTCAACGGGCGCAGGAACTGGAAACTTTGACACCGTAGCCGGGGTGCGTGTGGTTTCAACTATTCGTAAACCGTCTGCGGGCGACCGTCTAATTCGTGCGGCAATAAGCAGTGGGTTATCGACCGGGGAGTCGGTGCCTGACGGTGTGCCGATTGATTGGTTTGCGAGTCGTTCTATGTTCGAGCAAGACCCGGACACTGCAACAGCATGGACGGTGTCAGGCATTAACGCAGCCGAGTTCGGCATTACCATTGAGAGTTGAGACATGGCATTACTAGATATAGAAGGGTGCACAAAGTATCGGGTAGATACCGATGCCAACCGCAAAGACGACTTGCGGGCACGCATGTACTTCCCCGGCGTGTTCGTTGAGATGGGTGACCACCCGTTAAGCGGCAAAACAATTTACGACAACGGGTCGTCTGCCGACATGCGTTTGCTTGTTGTCAGTGGTGATGACGATACAATTATTGCTGGTTGCAGGTTTAGAATAAGAGACGTTTCCGTAAATGACAAAGATGAGATATTTACGTTTTCTACCAAAGACGCACAAGTGTTCCATCTTGCTGTTGACGTGAATGGAGCGTTAGTAGTTGAGCGAAGCATCACTAGCATTGAAGCACACTCGCATAATTTTTACCTTGAACCGTTGAGGTGGTACTACATCGAGGCAAAAATTAAATTCAGTAATACGGTTGGCACCTACGAAATTAAAGTCGACGGGCGAACCATAATGTCGGACACAAACGTGGACACCCTAAGCACGGGTACTCTCACTAATGTTAGAAACGTAATGTTTGGTCTTGATGTGCAAGACCAGTACGAACATGCCGACATGTATATTTGTAATACAACAGGGTCGTCATTCACTGACTTCATCGGTGACATTCACATCGAGACATTGTCACCGGACGGTGACGGCAATCGCACCGATTGGACACCGGACAGTGGACTGACGAACTACACTCAAGTCGACGAAGCGAACCCAGACAGAGACACAAGTTACGTTGAGACGAGCACCGCAGGGGATGATGATCTATACACGTTCGCGGCAACAACAATAGATGCAGACACGGTTAAGGGTGTGAACATTTGTATTGTGGGGAAAAGTTTAGATGCAGGTCGTCGGCTACTTAACGGTCGATGCCGCAGTAGTGTTTCAGAGAGTACCGGTATCGACATGACACTTCACAATGATCGGTACAGGTGGGTGTCGAGTTTTATTGAGCAGAACCCGAACGGACCCGCAGCATGGACTGACACAACGGTGAACGCAGCCGAGTTCGGGGTGACACTGACAACATGACAACATACGCAAAAGACTTTAGTGACGAACTGACGACCGGGGTATTCGCGTCGGATTTTACGAATCGGTTCAAGACGACGGCAGGGTGGACGATTGAAGCACCGACCGATGCCGAAGACGACCGTACATTTCAAGCGGCAGGGACTGACACTGCTAGTTCGTTAGGTCTTGTTTCGTGGGACGATGTCGACGGGGATGCGAACCGGGTCAACAGTGACATCGTTGTGCGATTCAAGTGTGCGTCTGATGCGGCAAATGAGTGGTGGATATGGACGCGTGCATCCGGGTCTGCGGGATCAGAGAACGGGTACGTGTGCTTCTGCAACTCAAGCGGCAACATCGTGATGTCACGATATGACTCGGGCAGTCAGAGTGTTCTCACCGCAGCAGATGAAGACTTAAACGCTGATTTCGTATCGAACCCGTGGGCGCATTTCACGGATGATGCAGACCCTTCGTTTAGTTATCAACCGGCAGACCTGTGGTTGTATGTGAGGTTCAGAGTCAATGGTACGGGTGCGACGGTTACGTTGCAGACAAAGGTATGGATCGACGGGGTGCAGGGTTTAGGCAATGAACCGGACCATTGGATCAACGAGACCACCGACACGAGTGGCAGTCGTATCACAACAGCAGGGTGGTGTGGAATCGGCAGGTATGGGGAGACGGGGGTCGTTGATTGGGACTACATTGCTATAGGCACAAACGGAGATACGGCACCCGTCAACGCATCAACGAATACCACGGTACGGGTATCGACGGCATTCATTGAAGTCATGGGTCAACAAGCAAACCCCGAAGTACAAATGACGCAGCAGTTTGTCAACGTGCTCGGGCAGGACAGCGCACCGGAAGTACGGTTGTCGAGTATGTATGCGAAAGTATTGCACAAGAGAGTCATCGACGCAGGCAATGATGTTTCTGGGCAATTGATAATCACATCGGGTTAAAGGGCAGATCATGGCGAGGACATTCACGTATGACGTAACTGTTGCGGAGATCAGCGCAGGTTCGATTTACGGGTTCGAGGACAACGTAACCAAAAAGGGTGACATGGTTCACACTGACGGTTACAAAACCCCGACCTATCCCCCGGTGTATAAGGCAGTCGGCAACGTCACGACGACAGACGGCACAGGTGAAGACGTTGAGATGACTTCGTTCACGGTCTACTCGTCGGGTATTGAAGCGTTTACTGCTGACACCGCACCACCGTATGAAACCTTTGACGGGGCAGAGATCACCGAGATTCGCATAGCGCACTCGGGTGGCACGAAGACGTTCACCTCGGCAGATTGGGCAGGCAGTGCAGGCAACGGGTTTATCTACCTGTGGTATCCCGACACCGATGTGATATGGGACGCAAGCGATGTCGGTCTGACGTATAGCGTTGAGATCGACACGAACGCAGCACCGGCTGTTCCCCCACCTTCGGACCCCGATTACAATCAGGGCACCGTCATCACGAACCGTAAGAACCCCGGTGGCGGCATTATTCCCGAGGCTGAGTACACGACCACCCAAACGCTAGAAGTGCGTCAGGAACCACGTCAGACGGGCAGAGGCAAGGGTGGCGGCAAGGGTGCCGGTGGCGGGCAGGTGATCATTGACTTGCCGCCGCAGGCAGGCACATTCGATCTGACCTGCCACCTCGAAGGGTACGATTTCGGGTCGGGTACTTGGTACAACATTCTATCCGGGGCGAACATTACGGCAGGCACTACGCGGCAACGATTGCGCGTTGCCCCGTTTATTGCCGACGTGGTGAATCAGTCGGCGAACGATGTGCTGCCGTACCTGTGGCGATGCCGCATTGAGCATGGTGACGCGACAGCAGTTACCTACTCGGTCGAATACAAACTTCTCTGATCGACGTGGAGGTCTGAGAATAGAGACAACCCGGAGGGCACAGAATGACAACACCAGTACAACAATCTGTCGTACTTCTCGCGAGTGCTGCGAGGACAGCGACACCGGATTTCCAACTCGATCAGTCGGGTGACTATGGACCGCTCACGAATCATCAGAGATTTAGGGGCGCACACATCTTGCTCGACGTGTCGGCTATCGCCGCGACACCGTCACTGACTGTTGACATTGAAGGGTACGACTACGGCAGCGACACGTGGTACAACATTCTGACGAGTGCGGCAGTGACGACGGTATCGTTCAACATCTACAAGGTGCATCCTGACCTGACCGCAGCGGCGAACCTTGTCGCAGCAGACGGGTTGCCGTACCTGTGGCGTGCAACGGTTACGGCAGCAGATGCTGACTCGGCAACTTATTCGCTCGCAGTAAACTACCTCGACTAAGGTTGTCCAATTGATTGGACAGGGGGCGACATGAGTGCAGGAAAATTAAACCTCACAATCGAAGTCGGGGCAAAGTTCTCGAAGCAGTTGACGTGGAATGACAGCACCGGGTCGCCGATAGACACGAGCGCATACTCGGCAGAGATGCACATACGTCAGAGTGCGGCATCCGATACGATCCTGCTTGCGCTGCGCAGTACCGCACCGGCAGTCGGCGAAGGCAGCATCACATTGTCCGGTGTCGACGGGGGCATCTTGCTCGAAGTGGGCGCAGACGTGACTGATGACATTGTGTGGACGGCAGGCGTTTACGATCTCGAATTGACACTACTTGCTGACGCGACTGACATCACACGACTGATCGAGGGTAAGGTTAAAGCAATCGCAAACGTGACGAGACCGTAAGCAATGGCAGATGGTCCGAATCAAGTTATCTGCAACGATGACGGTAGTGTTGTCATCAATGAAGTTGATGTCATCACAACGGTCGATGTCGATACCGATCAGACGATCATTGTCGAAGGTGATGACACGCAGATCATCACGACCGAAACCACGACGACCGTCATTGAGGCAGAGGACGGCAGCGTCACGATCAGCGATGTCGGGCAACAGGGAACACCTGCGGAGGACAAAGTGCCATTATCAAGACGGGTCGACTTCGTCGGCGAGACACTGATCTACCGGGGCACCGCAACCCCCGGTACGGCAGATGCGACAAACGGTTGGCGCATTGAAGAGATCACATTCGTCGGTGCAGACGAAGACGTTGAGATTCGATGGGCAAGCGGGAACAGCAACTTTGACAAAGTATGGGATGACAGGGCGACCTATCCGTACTCATGACGTGGAGATTGAACGATGCCTCACAAGGCAGGCAGCAAGCTGAGTTGTTATGGCCCGACATGGGCAGAGGTTTTGCAGTGGGATAATGCACCGACCGCAGACTTTCTTGCGTTCATTGAAGCACAAAGAAAAGTACAAGATAGCAATCGACCGGACGGGGGCATTAGTGGTTCTCGGGCACTAGCGGCACCCGGCACTGCAACAACAAAAGAACAAGTACCGCAAGCCTTTCATGAGCACTGCGTCGAGACCTTCGAGCATTTTAACTATGGTCCGATCAAAGAATACCGATACTGGTACGGTGTCACGATACCGAACCGATTCAACCAACACGAGAAACGATTCGCGCACGGGTTCCCGCACGCGCACGGGTGGGAAGGTCTGACCCTGATTCACTACGTGCAGACTGCAGACGAGGGTGGCGATCTCGTGATCGTCGACGAGAAGCACCACAACACGCTGCACCGATTCAACCCGGAACCCGGCACGAGCATCATCGTCGACGGGTACTCGCTGCACGGTGTCGAGGCAGTCACCGGCAACACTTGCCGGTACACGTTGATCTGCACTGCGTTTCACGTAGACGATCACAAACCCGGATACCGAGACGAGCAAGGTCGCCCGGTGCGAGACCCCCCACAATGATCACGGTGATCACACGATGGGAAACCACGCAGATGGAACCGTCACTTGAGTGGCGCATGTGGCGACAACTCCGGGGAGCGTTTCAGGTCGACCGAGTGTTCGCCTTTCCCATGATCGCAAGTATGGAAGGGTACGCGTCACTCAAGCAGTTCTCGACGCTCTCAGACGCTCTCAATGCGTTAGACGAGAACACGGTGCGGTGCTTTCTTGAGCCTACCGGGTACAACTCACTGTACGATCTGCCGCAGGACGGAGACCTCGCGCTGATACTCGGCAACACGGAGCACGGCAATATGCAGGATGCGTACCTCAACGAAACGTACCGCATTGCATCCCCGAAGTTCACTGACTTGTACGGAATCAACGCAGCCGCAATTGCACTCGCGATAAGGTTCGGGCAATGACGACTGACAATAGAACTGAAATCAACGACTGCGATGCCACGACCGGGTTCACTGGCGACGGCACAACCCCGTCAACGGACAGCACGGTCGGGTTCGTGTACGAAGGCACGAACTCAATCTCGACGCAGCACTCGAATACTGACGAGCACATGTACACGACTGAGAACTCGGTCGGGGGTGGCACGTTCTCGGTTGATTGGTCTGATGTCACCCTGTACCTGATATTGAAAGACAACCTCGTCGAAACAACTGCAAACGGTGGCGTGCAAATTGTTATCGGCGACGGCACTGACCGGGTCGGGTTCGGGTCGGGCGGCAACGACGACACCGGGATTCAGTTAGACGTTTTTTGGAACTCGTACAAATACGACACGACCACGACCGCACCGTACACCAACACATACGCGGGTGTGCTTGGCAACCTCACGTTGACTGCAGCAACGCAGGTCGGTATCGGCACGGTTCACCTTGCAAAGGCGCAGGGTAATGTCGACAACATCAAACTCGACCGCATCACCTACCTCGCGAATGGATCGTATGGATTCACGATAAACGGGGGCACTGCATTGACCCCTGAAACTATGACCGACGTGGTCGGCGATTCGATCACAAACGGGTGGGGTGCGTTCTCGAATCCGGTCGGTGCGGTGTACAACTTTTTTGCACCGACTGAGTGGGGCGAACCGGCAGCAAATGCTGACGTGTACTTCACAGCAACTGACGAACAATGGTTCTGGATTGGTGGCGTAGTCGGTGCAACGCATTTCCCCTTCCGCATTGTTGGCAATGCGACCGACACTATTGACATCAAGTGGACGAACGTCGTGATCGTGAACACAGG
>JAAOEI010000502.1_pt1 | contig 15178 bp, 13 predicted proteins | sample 7059261 | NCBI WGS metagenome assembly JAAOEI01 (sample SAMN14008812, study PRJNA610033) | viral metagenome | isolation source: viral particles filtered from seawater | place: China: Hangzhou Bay, Yangshan Deep Water Harbour | collected 2017-10-31
TCGGGCCATCGCAGGAGATGCCGCGGGAACTGTCCGGGGCCGACGTGATGTTCAGGTTCGAGTCTCCGTTGCACGACGCCATCGAGATGGTCAAGGGCCAGAAGATGCTGGAGGCCAAGGCGCTGCTCGCGGAGGCCGTGGCGCTCCTCGAGGCCGGCCCGGAAGAGAGAACTCCGGGCCCGGATCGTCTGTCTCGAGGCCGAGCGCGACGAGCTCCGAGACGGGATCGACCGGCTCCGAGCCGAGCTCGAGGAGGCACGCCGGCTCGAGCCAGAGATCCCGGCCGGCCGGCCCTCGAGGCTCCTCGAGCCGGTCCGGTTCCTCCGCTCCCTCCTCCCATGAGTCCGGCTCTCCGGCCCTCCTCCGGAGCGATGGCCGAGCGATGGATCGAGACCGCGCTGATTCACGGAGAGGGAGATCTCTACGGGAAGCCGTTCCGGCTCCTCGACTGGCACCGCGAATTTCTTTGGTCGTGGTATGAGTTCGTCGACGCTCCCGACGATCCTCGCGGTTGGGAATGGTGGACGAAACAGGCCTACATCGGTCAGCCGAGAGGAGCGGTCAAGACCGAGTTCCTCGCGGCGATCGCGTGTCTCGAGTTCGCCGGCCCGAGCCGGTTCGTCCGGACGACTCCGATCATTCACGTCGCCGCGGCATCCCGGGACAACGCCGGAGAGCTATTCGGACAGATTCAGATCATGCTCGGTGGACAGGGAGACTCGGTCGCGGAGGCTCCTCTCCGAGGCCGGTTCAACGTCTACGACACAAAGATCGAGTACCGGGACGGCCGGCCCGGGTACATCGAGCGGATCGCCGCGGAGGCCGGGACGAATCAGGGAGGAAAGACGACCCTCTTCCTCGCGGACGAGCTACACGAATGGACCGGGAGACGGGAGCGCGTTCATTCCGTGATCTCGTCGGCCCTCGAGAAGAGACGAGGAGCTCGAGAGATCGGGATCACGACGGCCGGCCCTCGACGAGGAGATCTCCCGCCCGCTCCTCACGACGGGATCGCGTGGCGACTCTACGCGAAGGGCCTCGAACAGAAAGCGAACCCGGCTCTCTACCCGCGGTTCCTCTTTCGCTGGGGAGAGCCGTCCCGAGAACGAGATCTCAACGACCGGGATCAGAGGAGGGAGTCCCTCGTCGAGGCCTCCGGGACCGTGGCCGGGAAGGTCTGGGATATAGAAAGCCGGCTCGACAAGTGGAACGATCCCGAGTTCCGACACGTCGATTTCCTCCGGTACTTTCTGAACGTCTGGCCGAAGGCCGGAGTCGGATCGTGGCTCGAGGATCTCCCGGACGCGTGGAGAGATCTCGAGGACGCGAAGGCCGCGAAGGTCCCGAAGGGCTCCGAGGTATGGGTCGGAGTCGACTCGGCCCTCCGACACGACACGGCCTCAGTGACGATCGTTCACCCGATCGACGAGGTCCGTCGATCGTGGTCGTCTCGAGTGTTCGCCGCGGAGAAGGGACGCGTCGATCAGGTCGCGCTCCGGGCCCACCTTCGGCAGATCTCGGAGAGGTTCTCGGTCCGAGCTCTGGCCTACGATCCTCGGTTCTTCGAGCTCCCGGCTCAGATCCTCGAGGAGGAGGGATGGCCGGTCGTCGAGGTCCCTCAGTCTCCCGAGAGGATGGGTCGCGCGGCCGAACACGTCTTTCGGCAGATCGTCGGAGGCGATCTCGTTCACGACGGAGATCCGGTTCTGACGGCTCACGTCGAGGCGGCTGTCTGGCGCGAGGGAGACCGCGGCCGGATCATTTCCAAGAGCAAGAGCGGACCGATCGACGCTCTGATCGGAGGGATCCTCGCGACCTACGTCCTCGACCTAGCCGAGGACGACGAGGAGGAGGACCCTCCCGATCTAGCGGACAACGTATGGTAATGCCGATGCGGACGCTCCTCTCCTCGGCCCTCGAGCTCCTCGGGCTCGCCGCGCTCACGGTCGGGCTCGGCCTCGTCTGGCTCCCTCTCGGAGTGATCTTCGGAGGGATCGCTCTGGTCGTGATCGGGATCTCCCTCTAGATGAGCCTCCTCCGGAACCTGTTCGAGGGTCGAGGCCGCGGCCGAGGAGAGGCCCGGGAGGCGACCCTCTCTCAGATCCTCGAGGCGACGGGAGGCTCGAGGATGAGCTCGACCGGGATCTCGGTCGGGCCCGACTCGGCTCTCCGGCTCGGCTCGGTCTGGCGCTCTGTGAATCTGATCGCGGATCTCACGGCCGGATTCCCGGTCGACGCGTTCCGTCGACAGGCCGGGATCCGGATCCCGGTCGAGCCGGCTCCGGTCCTCCTCTCCGATCCGTCTCCCGGGATGCTCGATCTCGACTGGCGACGGACCGTCCTCGTCTCGTGGCTCCTCCGAGGGAACGCGGCCGGGATCGTCTCGAGCTCGAGCTCGCTCGGCTACCCGCTCGGGATCGAGCTCGCTCATCCCGACGAGCTCGCGATCTGGAAGGACCGCGGCAAGTGGCGCTACCGGCTCGCCGGCCGCGAGCGGTTCCTCTATCCCGAGGGCGATCTCTGGCACGTTCCCGCGTTCACGATGCCGGGATCTCGGATCGGGCTCTCTCCGATCTCCTACGCGGCCGAGTCGATCGGGCTCGGGCTCGCGGTTCGCCGGTTCGGTTCGGAGTGGTTCTCCGATGGTGGACACCCGACCGCGATCCTCTCGACCGAGCAAGAGGTCGGGCCCGATCTCGCCGCGCTCATCAAGAAGCGGTTCCTCGACGCGACCCGCGGCCGGCGCGAGCCGGCCGTCCTCGGAGCCGGCCTCGAATACAAGCCGATTCAGATCAGCCCGGAGGAGAGCCAGTTCCTCGAGACGACTCGAGCGAACGTCGCGGACGTCGCTCGATATTTCGGAGTCCCTCCCGAGCTCATCGGAGGAGAGAGCGGAGGGTCGCTCACTTACGCGAACGTGGAACAGAGAGCCCTCGATCTGTTGACCTACACGGTCTCCGCGTGGGTCCTCCGGCTCGAGAAGAGTCTCACCGCGCTACTCCCTCGCGGCCAGTACGTGAAGCTGAACGTCGACTCCCTCCTCCGGACGAGCCTCGTCGACCGGATGCACGCTCACGAGGTCGCGATCAGGAACGGGATCCGGTCGAGGAACGAGGCTCGAGCGATCGAGGATGAGGCTCCGATCCCGGACGATCCGGATCCGGCCTTCGGAGACGAGTTCCTCTGGCCTCCGATGAGGTCGACTCCGCTCCCTCCCGGGACAGACGCGCGAGGATTACCTCGATCCGAGGAGGACCGATGAGGACGAGCACGACCGACACGATCGAGGGACGAGCTCCGGCCGGCCGAGATCTCACGCGGCTACCGGACGAGGTCCGGGCCCGACTCTCCGAGGGAGGCCTCGATCTCGTCGAGGCCGGGATCACGGTTCGGCAGGCCGGGAACCTCCTCGAGGCGCGCCGACGTCCGCTCGAGCTCCGAGTCGACGAGGCCGGAGACCCGATCCTCGACGGCTACGCGACCGTCTACGAACACTCCTACGACGTCGCCGGAGGCGCGCCCTACGGATGGACCGAGACGTTCGCCGCGGGAGCCTGTCGGAAGAGTGTCGCGGAGCGCGACGACGTCTCTTTCCTCTACAACCACGAGGGCCTCGTGATGGCCTCGATCCGGGCCCGGACGCTCCTCCTCGAGTCGGACGAGAACGGCCTACGCGTCGAGGCTCACCCGAACCCGAGAATGACGTTCGCCGCGGACGTCGTCTCGATGATCGAGCGAGGAGACGTCGACGAGATGAGTCTCGCGTTCCGCGCGATTCGGCAGGAATGGAACGACGACTACACGGAGCGACGGATCCTCGAGGCTCGTCTCTACGACGTGAGTGCGGTCGAGGCCGGAGCGAATCCCGCGACCGTGATTCAGGCCCGAGCCGAGCGCGAGCTCGAGCTCGAGGAGGCCGGCTCCGAGGCCCGGATCTCGACGGTCCTTGCTCGCGCTATGGCAGACGCGGCAAGATCGCGGGCACCGATCCACTAACGCGCCGACCGAGAACGCCGGCCTCGCGCCGATCTCCCTCGAGGAGATCACCCGAGAGCCACCTTCCCAGAGTCACCCGGGCCGGACCGGAGAGAGAGCTCGACCGAGCTCCTCAGTCCGAGACGAACATTCCCGGGAGGGATCATGCTCACCGCACTACGTAACAAGTTGAAGGGGCTCCTCGACGAGCGAGCCGAGCGACAGGCCGAGCTCGACGCGGTCCTCGAGACCGTCGAGACCGAGGCCCGGTCGAGCCTGACCGAGGCCGAGGAGACCGAGTTCCGGACGATCACGGCTCGGCTCTCCGAGATCGACGCCGAACGTCCCGAGCTCGAGGCCCGGATCTCCGAGCTCGAGGAGCTCGACACCCGAGCCAACGCGGCCGATGCCGCGAGGGCTCTGATCGACTCCGCTCCCGAGGGCCGGACTCCGATCGTCCGCGTGGGTGAGGAGCCCGGGATCTACCGTCCCGACGTCCGAGCCTCGTTCTTCGCGGACGCTCTCGCTCGACGTGAGGGCCGCGCGAACGGCTCGACCCTCGAGCGGCTCTCCGCTCACGAGCAGCGCGAACGGCTCGAGGCCCGCGACGTCTCGACGTCGGCCTTCGGTGGTCTCGTGGTCCCTCAGTACCTCGTCGACGAGTTCGCGGACGTCCTCCGGAACGGCCGCGCGTACCTCAACAGCGTTCGCCGGCTCCCGCTCCCGGATGAGGGCATGACGATCGTGATCCCTCGCGGCCAGACCGGCTCGGCCGTCGCTGCACAGGCGAGCCAGAACGCCGCGACTCAGGAGACGAACGTCGACTTCGACAACGATCTGACCGTGAACGTCCGGACCTTCGCCGGTCAGCAGGACGTCTCGCGTCAGACCCTCGAGCGAGGGACTCCCGGGATCGACCGGCTCGTCTACGCCGATCTCGTGGCCGACTACTCCGAGACCGTGGACGCGTCCGCGATCGCGGACGACGGTACGTCCGGGACACACGTCGGGCTCCTCAACGTGACCGGGGAGAACACGGTCACGTACACGGACGCGAGCCCGACCGTCGCGGAAGCATGGCCGAAGCTGGCCGATGCCGTGACCCAGATCGCGAACAACCGGAAGCGGCCGGCTCTCGCGTGGCTCATGCACGGTCGCCGCTGGGGATGGTTCATCAGCGCGCTGGACACGGCCGGCCGTCCGCTCGTCGGGATCAACCAAGACGCGTCCGTCGCGATGAACATCCTCGGGACGTCCCGCGCGGCCGAGTTCGGGGAGGGTCAGATCGTCGGGACCTTGCAAGGTCTCCCGGTCATCATCGACAACAACATTCCCGTGAACCTCGGGGCCGGGACGAACGAGGATCGGATCTTCGCGCTCCGGCCGTCCGATCAGATCCTCTGGGAGGAAGGCGACGGGATGCCGCGCGAGCTCCGGTTCGACGACGTCGGCTCCGCGAGCCTGACCGTGAAGCTCCTCGTCTACGGCTACTCCGCGTTCACCGGAGATCGCCGGCCCGAAGGTCAGAGCACGATCGCCGGGACGGGCCTCGTCACTCCGACGTTCTAGCAACGTCGGACCGGCGCGCGCGCCGGACGAGCTCGACAGAGAGGCCCGGTCCGTGAGGACCGGGCCTCTCCCGTAGTACCGTCCCGATCGAGGCGACAGAGCCCGACAAACGGTCCGAGGAGGATCACTCATGGCACGACGAGCACGGAACGAATCAGCCGACCGAGCGGAGTCCGCTCGCGAGGCCCGGACGGATCAGCACGTCGACGCGCTCGAGCACGAGCTCGCCGGCTACGAGGCCCGGATCAAGGCCGCGGACGATCCGGCCGTGAAGAAGCGGCTCGAGGGCCGCGCGGCCGACGTGAAGAAGGAGATCACCGCGGCGAAGAAAGGTCACGGAGTCGGCCCGGAGCACCGCGTGACCGATCCGACCGGAGGCTCGAACCCGGCTCCCGCGGCTCCCGCGGCCGAGTCGTAGAGGCCGGCCCTCGGTGGCGACCCTCGACATACTGACGCCGACAGAGGCCGCGGAGACGATCGACGCTCCGGGCCTCTCGACGGTCAAGCTGGCGAAGGTCGTCACCGCGGCGAGCCTCGCGCTCGATACCTACGTCGGGCCGGTCGTCCGGAGGACGATCACGAACGAGCGACACGAGAACAAGTTCGGCCGGCCCGAGCTCGAGCTCCGACGTTGGCCGGTCGTCTCGGTCTCCGCGTGCTCCGAGTTCACCCGATCTGGGAGCGAGGTCGTGCTCACGGTCGAGGCTCCCTCGAGCCGGCCCTCGGCCGGAGTCCGGCTCGAGCCGACTCGAGCCGAGACCGAGCTCGGTCTGTTCGGCCCGATCCTCACTCGACGAGCCTCCGGCCGGGATGCTCTGTTCGATGAGTCGGTCCTCGTGACCTACGTCGCCGGCCGGTTCAGCGCGACCGCGGCCGTCGACGAGCGATATAAGGAGGCTCTCCGGCTCCTCGTCGCGAACCTCTTTCAGCGCGTGCTCATCGGCCGCGGGACCCTCGACGGCTACGACGTCCCGAGGTATCCGTTCCCGACGTTCGCGATCCCGGGCTCTGTTCGAGGGCTCCTCGCGGACGTCTGGCAGGCCGACGAGAAGCAACGGCTCGGGATCGCGTAGACCGTGGCTCCTCAGAGAGGGACGGTCCGCTCGGTCGCGATGGCCGCGATCACGACGACTCTCCGGGCCCGGGCCGAGCTCGCGGCTCGAGTGACCGCGGGGACGCTCGCGATCCATGATCCTCCGGGCCCTCTCGACCGGGCCGATCTCGTGGCCGACGAGGGAGCCTCCCTCGATCTCCTCTGGATTCAGGACGCGCCGCGACCCTCCGAGCTCGAGATCGAGGTATTCACCGCGGCGAGCCCGGTCGACTACGACGAGACCGTTCGGCTCTCGGTCGTGATCCAGACGATCAGGCGCGGCTCGAGCTCGACCTACGCCGCGACGAACGAGGCCCTCGAGAAGATCTGGGGAGAGGTCGTCGGAGCTCTGGCCGGCGCGCCGAACGTGACCGGAGGGACCGGAGATCCGTCCGAGGACGGGATCGAGCTCATCCTCCGGGCTCCGGACTGGAACGCCGGCTATCTCCCGGACGGCTCCGGATTCATGGCTCGAGTCGTCGCGGAGGTCGCGTGCTCCGCTCGGCTCGCTCTCGAGTAGGTCATACTGTGCCGATGCCGCGGAAAGCGATCACGTACAAGGGCCCTCACGAGGCGATCCGTCTCCCGGCCGGGATGCTCGTCGAGCGACCCGAGGACGACGGCCGGCCGGCTCACGTCGTCGAGCGAGGCGAGACGATCACGGTCGAGGCCGAGCTCGCGGACGAGCTCCTCGAGTCCGACTCATGGAGCAAGGGCCGCGGGAAGGGCCTCCCGACGTCGAGCGAGCCGTCCGCTCAGGTCCTCGACGACGGCTCCGACGACGACGAGCTCGAGCCCGACGAGCTCGAGGAGCCGGCCGAGGCCGACTCGATCAGCACCGACACGAGCTCCGAGGAGGGCTAGACCATGCCAACGATGAGGAGCGGACTCTCCGCTCAGTTCGGATTCAAGGCCGAGACGACTTGGGGGACGGGAGTCCTCGTCGATCGGTTCCTCCCGATGCTCTCCGAGTCGATGGACGCGAAGAAGGGCCGGCTCGACTCGGATTCGATCTACGCCGGCCGGCTCGTCCGTGACTCCGAGCAATGGGACGAGGGAGCGATCGAGGCCGGAGGGTCGATCGAGCTCGACGTCTACACGTTCGGGATGGGCCTCCTCTGGAAGCACGCTCTCGGCTCGGCCGGAGTGACCGGAGCCGGTCCCTACGTCCACACGTTCACTCCCGGTTCGCTCGACGGTCTCGGGCTCACGATCCAGATCGGGAAGCCCGACCGCGGAGGCACGGTCCGACCGTGGAATTTCCTCGGGTGCAAGACGAAGAGTTGGGAGCTCTCGGTCGACGCCGGCTCCGCGGCGAAGCTCAAGCTCGACTACTCCGCGAGGGATCTCGACAAGGACGGGACGCCGGCCCTCGCGACGTTCGCTCCTCCCGCGGCTCTGGCTCGGCTCAAGTGGTCGCACGCGACCGTCGCGACCGTTCACGGCTCGAGCCCGAAGATCAAGAGCCTGTCGATCAAGGGGACGAACGGGATCGAGGACGATCGTCTCTTCCTCGGCTCCGCGACGATCGACGAGCAAGACGAGATCGAGCTCCGCGAATACACCGGAGAGGCCGAGGTCGAGTTCGCGAACGAGACCCTCTTCGATGCGTTCTGGGCCGGGACGGAGGCCGACGTCGCTCTGACGCTCACGCGTGGCGCGGCGAGCCTCGCGATCACAGGGAACACCCGTCTCGACGGAGCGGCTCCGGTCGTCGAGGGCCGCGGCAAGTTGACCCAGAAGATCCCGTTCGTGTTCGTGGGAGACGGGACGGACGCGGACGCGATGACGATCGTCGCGACCAACACGGACGCGACCGCGTAGCCGTGGCTCTCCAACCGAACGGGCTCGGGCCCGGAGAAGAGATCTACGTTCCGACCCTCACGGCCTCGACGACCGATCCCGATCTCGGGACCGGAGGCACCGCGGAGGGAGGATGGCAGGCCGTGAGCGGCTCGCTCGTCTACTGGTGGGCTCTGTTCACGTTCGGGACGAGCCCGGATCCGGGCTCCGGTTTCTACCTCGTCGAGCTCCCTCATCCTCCCGTGACGAACAGCCGAGGAGTAGGAGACGGGATGCTCGTCGACGCGTCCGCGAGCTCGGAGATCCGGCCGGTCCGGGCCGGATGCGCGGTCCCTCTGGCCGCGGCTCTCGGGACGGATCCGAAGCGCGCGTTCCTCCTCGACGTCTCGACTCCGGCCGGGATCATGGCCGCTCTCGTCTCACACGAGGCTCCGTTCGTCTGGGCCGCGGGAGATCAGATCAACCTCTCCGGCCTCTATCAGAGGGCCTAGCTCGAGGAGCTCGGGCTCGGCCTCAGAGCCGAGCCCGGGCCCGGGCTCCGGTCTACCCTCGAGACCGTGGCGAAGGTAGGAGCCGGCCGAACAGAGATCGTCGGACTCCGCGACTTTCAGCGCGAGCTCCGGACCCTCGACAAGAAGCTAGGGACCGAGCTCCGACAGGGTCTCAAGAGAGCCGCGGAGGTCGGAGCCGAGGGAGCCCGGGCCCGGGCCGGCTCCGGTAACCGGATGCAATCGGCCGCGGCCGAGTCGATCAAGGCTCAGGCCGAGCAACGCGCCGCGAAGGTCTCGTTCGGTTCCGCGGCGATCCCGTACGCGGTCGGAGCGTTCATGGGTGCTCTCGCGTGGCCTCAGTTCGAGCCGTGGGTCGGGAACACTTGGGCCGTGGGTCAGCCCGGAGAGGGTCCCTACCTCGTGAATCAGGGCCTCGCGGACCGTATGGACGCGATGATCGACGAGGTCGGGAAAGAGATCGAGCGGCTCGCCGGCCGAGCGTTCCCGGACTGATCTCCTCGAGTCGTAGTGCTCGAGCTCGGAACGACGGCTCCCTCGAGGAGCTCCTCGAGCTCGGCCTCGAGGGCTACGCTCCCGAGCGAACACGAACCCGACGAAAGGCTCCTCCGATGGCAGACGACGACGCTCCCTCGATCACGGTCAAGATCGACGGTCACCCCTACACGCTCCGGCCGCGCGAGCTCAACGCGTGGCAGACCGCGACGTTCGAGGCCGAGACCGGGATCTCGGTCGAGGGAATGATCTACTCCCTCGACTCGAGGGCCGAGGGAGGCCGGTCTCTGACGATGTTCGCTCGGTTCGCGTACCTCTGCGCGTTGCAATCCGGGCAGAACCCGCGCTCATTCCAAGAGGTCGCGGAGCGGATCACCTACGGCTCGAACATCGAGGAGCCTCAGACCCGCGGCATCGAGACCGAGCCCGACGACGATCCCGTTCTCCCGGACGAGGACGATCTCGAGGAGGCCCGAGCCCGGGCCGCGGAGCGAGCCGAGCTCCTCGAGTCGGCCGGCCCGGAGCCCGAGGACCCTACGACCGCGGCCGATGGGTCGCGCGCCGACGAGGCCTCCTCCTCGAGCTCTCCCGTCGAGAACGTCGATCCGGTCTAGTAGCCCTCCGCTACTACTTCGGGCTCTCGTGGGAGGACGTCGTCCTCATGCCAGAGGGAGAGCTCGACGCGTTCCTCGACACGGCTCGCCGGCTGAACAAGAGGAACGACTAGCCGCGGTCTCACTCGGTCGGGCCCTCGATCGGTCAAGATAGGACCCGACCGAGCTCGGAGGCCGATCGAGTGGCACCACAGAGGAAGCTAGAGATCGTCATCGCCGGAGACGCGCGAGGCGCGTCCGCGGCGATGAGTGACGTCTCAGGCAAGGCCGGCCGGATGGGCTCCTCGATGAAGGCCGGATTCGCGGTCGGAGCCGCGGCCGCTGCCGCGACCGTGGCCGCGGTCGGGCTCGTCGCGAAGGGCCTCTTCGACGTCGGCTCCTCGTTCGATGATGCCTACGACACGATCCGGATTCAGACCGGCGCGACCGGCTCGGCTCTCGGAGGGCTACAGGACGTTTTCCGAGGAGTCGTCGCGGACGTCCCTACCTCGTTCGGGGACGCGTCGACCGCGATCGCCGGTCTGAATCAGAGGCTCGATCTCACCGGACCGGGCCTCGAGAACGTCGCGGAGCCTCTCCTCAATCTGACGCGGCTCACCGGAGGCGACACCGCGACGAACGTTCAGAGCATGAGTCGTCTCTTCGGAGACTGGGGAGTCGCCGCGGAGTCGATGCCGGACGTCCTCGACGAGGTATTCCGAGCGAGCCAGCAGACCGGGACCGGAGTCGATCAGCTAGCTCAGTCCGCGGTTCAGTTCGGGGCTCCTCTCCGACAGATGGGTTTCTCGCTCGAGGAGTCCCTCGCTCTGTTCGGAAAGTTCGAGGCCGAGGGAGTGAACACGTCGACCGTTCTCGCGGGTATGAGGCGAGGGCTAGCGACGTTCGCTCAGGCCGGAGAGGCTCCGGCCGAGGCCCTCTCGAGGGCCGTCGACTCGATCAAGAACGCCGGCTCAGTGGCCGAGGCGAACAGTACCGCGCTCGAGATCTTCGGCTCGAGGGCCGGCCCGGACATGGCCGCGGCGATCCGGGAGGGCCGGTTCGAGCTCGACGATCTCGTGAGTCAGATCGAGGGAGGGTCCGACACGATCGCCGCGGCATCCGAGGACACGGCCGACTTTGGCGAAAAGTGGACGATCCTCAAGAACCGAGTCCTCCTCGCTCTCGAGCCGGTCGCGACGCGGGTATTCGACTCGGTCGGGAACGCTATGGACACGCTCGGCCCGAAGGTCGAGGAGCTCGTCGCGTGGTTCCGGGAGTCGATCCCTCCGGCCGTCGAGAGGGTCCGGACCGTGTTCGAGGAGGTCTGGCCGAAGGTCCGCGACGCGTTCCTCTCCGCGGTCGAGGCCGTCTCGTCATGGTGGGATGACAACGGTCCCGCGATCATGGACACGCTCTCCGAGCTCGGAGACACATGGAAGGCCGCGTTCGACGCGGTCCGGCTGATCGTCGAGAGGGTCCTCGGAGTGATCTCGAACCTCTGGGATCGGTTCGGTCGACAATGGCTCGGGCACGTACAGACCGCGTTCTCCGCGATCGTCTCCGTGTTCCGAGGAGTGCTCCAGACGATAAAGGGAGTCCTCGATCTGTTCGTCGGGATCTTTACCGGAGATTGGTCGCGCGCGTGGGAGGGAGTGAAGCAGATCTTCGGAGGGATCTGGGACGCGATCCTCGGAGTTCTACGTCTGGCCGTGAACGCGATCTCCGGGATCATCGGAGCCGGGATGGCCGTCCTCTCGGCCGCGTGGGGCTACGCGTGGCGCGGCATCCGAGCCGTGATGCTCGGGATCTGGGACGGGATCAAGGGAGCCGTCCGGAGCTCGGTCGACGCTGTGAAGAGGGTCGTCTCTGGCGCGTGGAACGCGATCCGCGACACGACGTCTCGAGTCTGGAACGGGATCAAGGGAGCGATCACCGGAGCCCTCGACGGGATCAAGGCCGGGATCCGGACCGCGAAGAGTGTGATCGGAGACGTCTGGGATCGGATCAAGAGTCTGTTCCGGGCTCCGGTCTCGGCCGTGCTCCGCGTGGTCGTGAACCCGTTCCTCGGATTCCTCGACGACGTCGCGGACGTCGTCGGGCTCTCGGTCCCTCACTCGTTCGAGCTCCCGGCCTTTCACTCCGGAGGCACGGTCCCGGGCTCGGGTGAGGTCCCGGCCCTCCTCCTCGGAGGAGAGGGAGTTCTCAATCGCGAGGCGATGCGCGAGCTCGGCCCTCGAGGGCTCGAGGCGATGAACCGAGGCGAAGGAATCGGGACCGGGCCGATCCTCGCCGGAGGGCCGACTCCGGCCTCCGATGGCTCCCTCTCTCAGGCCGCGCTCGACGCGGTCCTCGACGGGATGAACGGGCTCATCGGTTGGATCTCGAGCGAGATCCCGGGAGATTTCCTCCGTCGCTCGTTCCGCGCGACGAGCCGGCCTCTCGAGGCGATCCGGGATTTCGTCGGGACCGAGGGCCCGAAGAAGGTCGTCGGCTCGATGCTCTGGGGCCCGGGACAGATCTGGGAGAAGCTCCTCGCCGCGGTCCGGACTCAGTTCCCGGGCCTCCCTCTGATCTCCGGGCTCCGGCCCGGGGCGATCACCGCGACCGGTAACCGGAGCCTTCACTCCCTCGGCCGAGCGATCGACATTCCTCCTCGGATGGACGTTTTCGATTGGCTCGCTCAGACGTGGCCGGGATCCGGAGAGCTCATCTTTTCGCCGGCCGAAGGCCGACAGATCTACCGCGGAGCTCCTCACGTCTACGGAGAGCCGACTCGAGGCGATCACTGGGATCACATTCACTGGGGGATGTTCGATCAGGGAGGATGGCTCGAGCCCGGGCTCACGTTGGCCTACAACGGGACCGGCCGGCCGGAGAGGGTCTCGACCGGAGCCGAGGACCGAGGGACTCACATTCACGTTCACGTCGAAGGCCCGATCATCGGTTCCTCGCCGGCCGAGGTCGAGCGGCTCCTCGTCGCCGCGCTCGAGCGGGCGCGCCGGAAGGGCCTCGTCCGAACATGAGCTCGAACCGGCCGACGTGGGCCGTCGAGTTCTCTCCGACGACCGGACCGTTCGCGGTCCCTACGTGGGTCGCGGAGACGTCTCGAGCTCGAGGGATCTCGACGTTCCGAGGCCGACAGCAAGAGCTCGACGTCGTTCAGCCCGGGACCGCGACCGTCGAGCTCGACAACAGTCAACGCCGGTTCGATCCGAACAACGCCGCGGGCACCTACTACGGAAACCTCCTCCCGGGCCGGCGCGTCCGGATCCGGGCAACCTACGGAGCCGAGGGTCTCGTCCTCCCGGGAGCAGCGGGAGACTATGCGAGCTCGCCGGATTCGGGATGGGTCCCGGGAGAGGAGCTCGATTTCCGGGCTCGGCTCAAGCTCACGGACTGGACTCCCGCCGCGGGAGGAGCGATCTTCGCTCAGACGGACGCGACGTTTGCTCAGGCCTCCGTGTTCTGGGGAGTGACGTCGGCCGGAGAGTTCTCGCTCACTTGGTTCACCGCGGCCGGAGCGGTCGGGAGCGCGACGAGCTCGGCTCATGGATTCGTCGACGGCTCGGTTCACTACGTCCGAGCGACTCTCGACGTGAACGCCGGAGGAGGCCTCTTCGCGGTCAAGTTCTACGAGACGTTCGACGACGGAGCCTCATGGGTCCAGATCGGGAGCACGGTCACCGGGCCGGCTACGGCCGTCCCGAGGAACAGCACTCAGGCCTACACGATCGGCTCGAGCCTCGCCGGTTTTCCGATCGCCGGCACGGTCTACAACGTCGAGCTCGGAGTCGTCTCGATCGGGACCGTGAACGCGTCGATCCGGTTCACCGATGGTCAATCGTTCATCGGAGGAGCCTCGTCCGGGACCGACTCGGCCGGGAACGTCTGGACTCTGAACGGAGCCGCGGCTCTCACGGCTCGAGTCCGGTCCGTGTTCGGAGGATTCGCGGAGGGATGGCCGGTCCCGAGCCGGACCCTCGGTCGAGCTCCGGTCTCCCTCGTCGACGGATTCGGGCTCCTCGCCGGCTCCGAGATCCCGGACGGCTCTCCGCTCGAGGCGATGCTCCGCTCTCTGGGCCCGGTCAACTACTGGAAGCTCTCCGAGGCGACCGGGAGCGCGACCGTGCTCGATCACGGCTCGAGCCCTCTCGACGGTCGAGCGGTCGGAGGAGCCGCGGACGGTCTCGGCCTCGCGGACTCCGGGCTCGATCAGGCCTCGGCCGCGACGTCGCTCACGCTCGACGGATTCGACACCCGAGGACACGTCGACGTCTCCGGGATCGACGGTTCGGACTGGTCGACGTTCGTCGCTGTCCTCGCTCCGACGACTCCCGGGAACCGACGAGGGATCATCCTCGACACTCCGGAGCGGATCGTCGCGATCGCGAGCAACACGGACGCGGTTCCCGGAGCTCTGATCGCGATCGAGCGAGGGACGAACGGAGACCGGATCACGACGTCGATCGCGGACTCCGAGGCTCACCTAGTAGTGATCCGACGTTCGTCCTCGGCCGTGTTCACGTTCGAGATCGACGGCTCGGCCGTGGCCGACACGTCGACGAGCTCGCTCTCGAGCGGCTCCGGAGTCTCCGGTTCCCGGCTCGGATGGTCGAGCTCGGTCCTCGAGGAGAGCCTCTCCCTCGAGGCCGGCTACAAGGGCAGGATCCAACACGTCGCGTTGTTCGATCGGGTGCTCACGTCGGCCGAGTCCCTCGCTCTCGGAGCCGCGTTCACCGGATGGACAGGCGACACGATCGACGCTCGGCTCGGCCGGCTCCTCGACCTAGCTCAGTGGCCGAGCTCGGAGAGGAACCTCGACACGTCGGAGGCCGGGACCCTCGGGATCGGGACGGTCGGGACGGACGCTCTCTCCGATGCTCGGACCCTCGAGCGGTCCGAGGCCGGCTCGTTCTACCAACAGGCCGACTACACGATGAGGTTTCTCTCGCGCTACGCGAGGACGACCGACGAGCGATCGACTCGGGCCCGGTACACGTTCACCGATCAGGCCGGCTCCGATCGGTTCCGGTTCGAGGAGATCGAGCTCCCTCCTCAAGGCGACTGGATCCGGAACCGGATCACGGTCTCCTACCTCGGAGGCGGCTCGGTCACCGAGGAGAACGCCGACTCGATCGAGG
>JAAOEI010000503.1_pt1 | contig 15150 bp, 17 predicted proteins | sample 7059261 | NCBI WGS metagenome assembly JAAOEI01 (sample SAMN14008812, study PRJNA610033) | viral metagenome | isolation source: viral particles filtered from seawater | place: China: Hangzhou Bay, Yangshan Deep Water Harbour | collected 2017-10-31
ACCACCGATTGTTCCACCAGTTTGAGCAAGTGCGTTGCTTTGAGCTTGATTAGCTCGTTGACGGGCTTGTTCTTCCGGTGACTTCGGCGCACCAAATCGCTGTTGTACCATTTGAACTGCCTGATAAGGCGGCACACGCTGTGTCTGTAACCAAAGATAGTAAGCTCGTGGATCAGTCTGAGTAATTGATGGTTCTTGTCCGTTCATAGTTAAATCCAGGTTCCAAATACTGCTACGCCGTTTCTAGCAAACATCGGGTCACGCATGTGTCCTCCAGCGTAGAGAACTTTACCGTTTTGATCCCGACTAAATTCTTCATTAAGCTGCATATCAAATCGTGGACGGATACTATCCAACCCGTGAATCTCAGCAAACCTTTCCAGCACACCCTGCTCTAGTAGCTTTTCTTGGAAAATACTTCTGTCTGTATTGGCTAAGAATTCGTTGTAAGCGCCGTTGTAGTACGTCCATGTCACACCACCATCTGATACGCTCCCGCTTGTATGCGTTGGCGCTGTAGCTCCTGTCGTGCCACCAGCAGTCGTCTGATAGTAGTTGCCGTTGTAGAAGCAGTAGGAGTTAGCGGCAAACGCTGTAGAAGCAGTCCAGGTTACGGGACGCACAGAACGGTCTGCAATGTACTCGAAAATGATGATGTCTCCACTTGCACCAGGCGTGGGAGAAATGAGCAATTCTGAGTTGGTGATGCCTCTGATTTGGAACCGTTGATAGACTGCGGTATTCAAACCGAAGCCTTGTATCTCAGCGTATTCCTGCTCTGTCATTGGACCGAGTACCCTCCAGCGGGTGCTTTGGTTCCAAAATGTCTCGTAGTGATAGTAGGAAAAAGCCGCTGGTAAAGCGTACGTTGCTTGTCCGTTTACCAGCGTTATTGAGCCAGAAGCGTAGCACTTAGGCCAAGGATACGCTTCAAAGATATCACGGTTAATCCTATTGGCAATCGCAAGAAGCTGCTTGGTTGTAACCTCTGTAGAAGCGAGAACATTGCTTTCTACGGTATAGCCAGCTTCATTTGCAACATTTTGAATAACCGTGGCAATCGTCATACTTTTTTAGGTCGTCCTCTCCGTCTTACTTCTTGCACTTCACTTCGCTCGTCCTGTGCTTCGATGATGCCCTCTTCAAGAGCCTCGGGTGGTGGGATCACCTCCTTTCGTTGTTCACGAAGGTCAATGCCTTCATTCCCCTCGATACGTTGAAGCAAAAGTTCAACTTTGTGCTCTAACTGTTTACGACGAGAAGTTTCTACATCAAGCAACTGTTTTAGCTTAACCACATCAGCTTGCTCGGACTTAGCGGCAGCAAGCCACTCTTGAGCCAGCTTTACAAACTTCGACAATGGACCGAGCTTGCGTTTTACTTCGTCAGAAGCAGAAGCAAGTTGTTCGATTGTCTTAAAACCGAGGTACTGCAACTCTCGCATGGCTGAACCAGTCATAAGGGTCCACTCCGCTATGGGAGAGCCCTCTGATACTGGGTCAGAACCAGCTTTAAACCGAGCGTAGAGTTCGGGATATTCGTGAATATCCTGGGGCTCGATGCGACGAACGGTTTCATCCATGCCTGGGTACTGGATGCTGATAGAAGGAATCTCGTCAAAGATAGGACGACCTTCATGCAAAGACTTTTCTCTGTTTTCGTTGTAAGCGTAGAAGAACTTTATGTTGGCTCCGCTATACCGTTTCTTCGGCTGCGAGTTACCATTCATTATGCTTTGCCAATCAATTTGTGCCATATTTTCTTGCCTTTAAGTGTTCCATTTGGAAGATAAGTAATTTTCTACCAAACTCACATTGTCTGTAGACAAGATTGAATTATATATCAAAACTTCGCAAATCATTCCTTGAAAAAAGGTACCTGGGTCTCTACCGACGTACTCAGTTGCAGCGGAACCGAGCCCAAAAGTAGTAGCACTAGCATTGCTTGCAACTTGTGTTTTATTGACTCTCAGTTTGCCTCCACCTGTTCCTACAGTGACGGTTACTGTAGATTGATTTGTCATTGTTGCATTGCCAAAAAAGTCTAAAACGGTCCCTGCTGCATTTCGACAAACTACATACGCATTTGTTGTGACCATTCCGATTGACAATCCTGTACCACCTACGATCAATCCTTGCGCTCTATTTTCAAAGCCGTAGGTGCCCGTCCGAGTCGGCTTTGCCACCATAAAATATGTAAAATTGGCTAATGGCGTTACATTTGTTGCAAAGTTTAAAAACTCGGTTGTGCCGTTGAATTGCAATACTGGGAGTCCGTTAATGCCGTTTGCTGCACTTCGCCATTTCGGACCAGTCCCACCGCTGTTAACTAAATTTTTATTGTTTGTAGATCGATCAGTAGCAGTGTAAACCGTGGTGTTATCGGTCGTAATTAAGTTACCCCCTGAATCTTTGATGCCGCTATCAGCAGAAATCCAGGCGAGCAATCCACTTATGCTTTTGGGGTCAAAAGCTGCCTTACCTCTGTTTTGTGTTAAGGCAACACCACCAACGCCTATTAACATTAGGATTCCCCAATTAGTAAAGCGCAACAATAAGAGTTGCAGTCGTAGCGGCCATAACATTTTTTGCAAACACTGGTAAGAGCGTCCCTGCTGGTACAGTCAGTGAAACAGCCGCTGAATCATCGACGCATTTCAGGCTTACAACACCTGCGCCGCCTACCCATAAAGCTCTACAGCCAGTAAGGTCAGTGGAGTCAGAGGGCGTGACAGCAGCAACACGACGAGCTGAAAAAAGAGCAGTTGGGTTTGAAGGGGTAAAATCTGGCATAAATCACCTAAAAATTTGGGGGCTTTTCACCCCCATTGAGCTTATACAGCCTTCGTGAACTTAAGGTAGAAGTAGGACGTTCCGTTCGATACAACTACAAAGCAGTTAGTATCAGCATCGTTATCCTTCACTACGCCTACAAAGCCACTTCCAACTGTAGCCGGAGCGCCGAACGAAGTCGTAAGCTCTGCCGCTGTTGGGGTTGTGTCATTGACATTGTTGATTGCTTGTTTGGTACGAACACCGGCAGCGGTAGCATTAACTACGTTGCTGTTGACGCCATCAGAAACCGCCGAAGCAAGCTCCGCTGGCATACCAAGTCCAATCAATGTGGTTGCGCTTGCCATATTGAAATTCCTGTAAAAGGGGGCGCTGTACTAGCCGCCCCGTTTAACTAATTCACGCGAAGGTATCCGCTTGATTTTAGCTCAACTGAACCAGCACCCACAACGGTAGTAAGTCCTACTACGTTATGAATACGAGTTGTTGAAGTATCATCAGCAACACCATCAGTAGCAGTTGTGTTCAGGTTAGTATCAGCAGCGTAGCTTGCAGCTACTTTACCTTTGATACCCGAACCAACTCCTCCACCACCTGGACCGCCGATCCAAACCCACAGATACTCGTTGTCAGCAGCAGCTACCTGAGCGACACCTACCTGAAGGTTATTAGAACCAGCATTAGTGGTTGTAAGTTCATCGGCCTGTCCATCGTCAGAAATCTTGACGAAAGCATACTGTGCAACTGCACCATCAGCCTGAACAAAAATGAATTTGCCCTCTGGCAAAGAACCTACAGCGCCAACAGTGGCTGGCAACGGAAGCTCAGTTCCAGTGAACGACTTCTTATAATTTACTCCAAATGATCCCGAACCTGACATATTCTGTTTCCTCCACTATTAAGCGTAAATTACAGCCTGGAGTGCAGGAGCAGCGCAGCAGAGGTTTCCTTCAACGATAATCACCGTGAAGAAAGCATCTTGATCAACTGGTCGCGCCATTTCTGGAGCGAGCGGTTTGAAGTCTGCACCACGAACCAAATCCATCGACCAATACTTCGTATTAAGAAGTCGGCATGAATTTGTCTCAAGCACTGAAGAACCGTATCCACCGTCGAATACGAAATCGCATCCGTCGTACTGAAGCACACGGAATCCAGCTACAGCTTTCTTGGTAGGAAGCTGAATACGCTGAATAGCAGTGAGCGAGCTGTGGAGGTACTTCCAAGCAACACGATCCATAATTCCAAGGTCAGGCTGCTCATCACCACGAGTAACTTGCGAAATCGTGTCAGTGATAGTCTCCTGAACATTAGAAGCGGAGAGGGTTGTGTTTACTGCCAGGTTACGAGCCCATGTGTTCGATGCACGATCAATGGTTCCGTATGTTCCGCTTGATGGAGAAGTCGATATAGCCTTCTTCAAACCATCAAACTCAAGTCCTCCGCTTCCAGTTCCATCGCCACGAAGCGAGGTAGAAACGGTATTCTTGAGACGAGAAACAGCAGCCTTAATCTTGCTTTCTGCAAGGTCAAGGAGAGCAGCCTCATCACGGTTAGCACGACGGTCACGACCCGAAATTGCAACAGGCTCATAGCACTGTTTGATAGCAAATCGGAACGCTGTAAGGTCGTCGATAGCAGCAAGGTTAAATGAATCAAATCCAGCGTAGAAACCGCCCTGAGCCGAATCATTGTACATGATTGGCTTACGAAGCTCATATCCACCTGAGAATTTACGAATGAGTCCCTGCTCGTCCAACGAAGCAAGCACTGGATTGTGGTGAAGCACCTCATCAGCGATTGCATCCGACTGGTCGAAGAGGGTTGCAACGATTGCTTCCTCTAAATTAGCCATTTTGGTTATCCTTTATAGTTTAAGGGATAACTGTTTGGCTTTGAGGTGACTAATCGCCAGCCATGCGCCGCCGCAGGTTATCCCGAATATCTTTCGTTACTACCCTGGGGGTTCCGCTGCCAGCAGAGCCAGATATTGATTTGGCAGCTTGCTTCGCCTTTTGGACGACTTGCAGTTGCTGCTGTATTGCCGGTTTAGCCTGAAGTTTTTGATTCAAGCTGGCAAAAACCGGATTGCCATTCACCACATAATTGTAGGCAGTTTCTAGGATTTCCTCTTGGGAGCTATACCTGCCTGTCTGGGTTAAAGCCTTAACCACGGGGGCCATTTCACCTTCTAGTTGACTAGCGGTTTCGGGGTCGCGGAACAAAGGCTTCTGGTTCATGAAAGATTCTACAATCTTTTGGTTCATGTACTCAACTGCCTTTTTTTCTTGCTCAGCGTGTAAGGCTTTCCAGCGTTCGTCAGCAACTCGCTCTGCCTCTTCCCGAGTTAGGAAATTGGCATTTTGTTGCGCTGGCTGAACCGGCGTTTGATAATCACCGACTAAATCTTCTGGTGATAGTCCGTAAGCCTCCAGCCATTCCCTAGCTGTAGTCAAAGGATCATTACGCATTGCTCTGTCCCAAGCGACTGAGCGTTTTGCTACGTCTTGGATGGAAATGCCTTCTTTGGCGTAATCCTCTTCGTATTGCTTTATAGTGTTGTAAACCGAAGAGTTGCGCTCGATAAGCTGATTTAACTCTTGCGCCTTTCGGTCGTATTGAGTTCTAGTTTCATGAGCACGTCGATTTAAATAACCTTGGAGGATATGAGCGTTCTCAGACGTAGGATTCAGGAAAGCCTCTTTTTCGGCTTTGTTCATATCCGAAGGAGGTGCGTAAACTACTTGGTCAGGTTGCGCCGCCGGTGCTTGAACTTCAACCTCTGCTTCTTCTTGATTGGATTCTTGAACGGGTTCTTCCTTAGTTTGCTGTTCTTCTTGATTGTGAAGTTGCTTTCGCAGTGATTGTCTGATTTGTAAATCACCTTCATTTCGATCAGGCGTTACATCTTCCGCAGCTACCTCAGTTACATTCTCATCCATTTCTATACCTTTCTATCATCTTTGTTTTTATGTTTTGAACGAGCCTACGCTCAGTAGCGCCTGATTCTCTTTCAGGCGTATAACCTCTGTCGTAGGCATCGCCCACTTCTATTGCACCAGCCGCACGATAAGCAGCTCGTAATTTACTTTTGCTTGTATAAATTTCTTTTGGATTTAGTGGATTTCTCGTTGGCTCCATTTCGTCCTGTATAAACAGGTCTCTTGCATGTGATTGATACTCTCTATGTACTTCTTCGATTGGCACAACTTTTTGTTGCTTATGACAATACTGAAACAATTTATATTTCATAGTTCATCCATAGTAGCGAGCATAAGGAGAGCCCTAAGTTGTTTGTTCTTTTTTATCATAGCTTGATGCTGCGCTACAATTTGCCCGATTTCTTCCTGCTGTTCTGCTGTTATTGATTCTGATGCTTCTATTTCAACTTGCGGAGCCTCTTCAGATTCAACTCCTATCTTTATCTCAAAAGGTTTTTTAACCGCCTTCGTTGGCTCTGGCTTATTCTGCCTGGCTTTTAGAATTTGTGCTGCAACGTTTTCTTCGTCTAATTCCTCTTGTTTTTTCCTCCTTTTCTTTTTTAGTCCTTTGCTAAGAATGTCAGATTTGTCTGTCGATTCAACAACAAGTTCAACGGTCGGATTGTAAACCGTTGTCGTAGCAGCAAGGAGATTAAGATTGATGTTGACCGCACCTGCTGTAAGTGTTGGCTGATAAACCTGTGTTGTTGCAGGTATTAAATTTAAATTGATGAAGTCGCCGGTAACGATGGTCGGTTGATAAACATTGGTCGTTGCCGTAATTCTGTCTAGATTTATGTTCGCTGTGGTTGTGATGGTTGGATTGCGAACCGTTGTTGTTGCAGCAATGGCATTAAGATTTACGTTGGCTGTAGCAGCTACTGTTGGATTATAAACGGTAGTAGTGGCTGCAATCGTATTGAGAGAGATGTCTTGAGTAAGAGCGAGATTGTATTTAGAAACGGTGCTTTCTCGGAAACCAGCACCTCGACCGCAGAGATAAAGAGAGCGTACATCGCTGGCAGTCAACGCTCGATTATATAAACGCACATCATCTAAGCAGCCATTGAAGAATGTTCCTATGGCTGCACGAAAAGACGCGCCAATTCCGAACCGTTCCCAGGTTGTGCTTTGATTGCCACCAAGCGTTACCTGGCTTGCTTCTTCTATTCCGTTAATATACAGCCGAGCGCCAACCGATCCGCTTCCACCAACAACTGCTGCGACATGAATCCACTTATCAGTGTTTACTGCCGAAGTGCTGGTAATGTCCCAGTTAACAGTTCCAGCGGCGTTTCTGCACAAAAAGTTAAGTAGTGTGTTGGTTGTGGTGCTGGCTCGAATGAATATAGAAGGGTCATTTACACCAACAACGCCTCCACCAAAAACCTGTCCAAATCCCGCTGTTGCGGTTTTCATCCAACCGCTGAATGTAAAGCGCCGTCCTCCGAGCGCATCTCGAAACGAACTATAATCCTCGCTTACGACGTAGTTATTAGTTCCGTCAAAGTTGAGTGCCCAGCCGCCATCAACGACCCAATCCGACGAGCCAGTAAAACCACTCATCGTACCGTGGTTAAGGCAATTTGAACGGTCGATTAGTTGGTTAACACCGGTAGATCCAGCCCAAGGTAACCACCAACAAAATAAACCGTTTTGCGGCGGTCGCCGAGACATATTATGTCACCGTCTGGAATACAGGTTGTATAGAAATAACATGATCCCCTGATGTAGCGGAAAGAGTTTGCCCTGTATTATGAACTACCCAGACAACAAATTTCGTTGGCAAAACACCGCCAAAAATTGCTGCAACTGATACACCGGAGAACCAGTATGTAACTCCTGTAGTAGCATCAATAACCATCTCTGCTGCAAACCTACAAATTTGATTCTTTTGATTTGCAGAAGTTACGCTTCTATTTGCATCCGAGCCAGTGAATTGATCGGGATATGTAGTGCCATCAGTAATTGCAACTACAAACACTTGAATGGCTCTGTTTGTTGTTGGAGCGACAGTGGTGTTTACCCTTATCTTTCCCGACAACAAATAATCTAGGTATTTGTTAGTAGTATTGTCAATTTCGGTGGATTGACGACCTGCAAGCAGGTTAGTGTCTGATGCCAAACTAGCAAGTGAAATTGTTACTGTTGTTGACGATGGATAACTAAATTTTACGTCAGCCATTGATTCTCCTTGCTGCTTGTACGAGTCCTATACCTAGTTCTCCATAGCCATACATATCGACCCATTTGACAGTTACGTTTGCCATGTCCGACATAGTTTGTTCCTCTACTGCATTGATGATGCTGTATCCTACTAATCCAATCAGCATATCTTGAGTAATTGCATCGTCCATATCGACTGTTTGCAATCGGTTCCCTACGTCGTCGATCCAGGCTTTGATGTTAAGACACAACCTACGTTCGCCTACGTCTGACGCTGTACATCCTTCTTCGATGGTAGCGTAGAAACCTTGCTTAATTGCGTAGGCTTTTAACGCTCCACATTCGACAGGTTGTCGCACAACTTCAGTTTTGGCATTGATTATATCAGCAGCGTCTTGGTCGCTTTTGTCCTGATATATCGGCTTTTTCAGCTCATCGCAAAGTGCTGTGTAGTCCATAACACTATATAGAGAAAATGCCTGAAGCGTTGAAGGTTACGGTGATATTACCGCCGTTTGGAGTAACAGGGAGTCCACTTGCGGCAACATCAATGAAACAGATAAGTGGACTTGTTCCTGCTGTTCCTGTGTCTTTAAAGATAATCAGTGCTTCCACACTGACTCCTGTGACGGAAGTAAAAGTTACATCTGCTGCATCGAATGTACCGCTTGTAACTGACTTTGAGCCGAGTGTTTGTGCAGTTCCTACCAACGCACTAGAAGCCGAAGTCCAAAACTCATCCGCTGCGTTGTAGGTGTAGGTGCCGGTATCGATAAGCGCAATTTTGATTGTGTCATCAATCAAATCAACGGCAGTTCCCGATGTAATGCCAAGTGTGCCTGGGTTAAGAATTTTCTCTTTGTATTTGGGGTAAAGTACGTTTGTCATATCAGTCCATTTCCATACCTAAAACATTTCCAGTTTCGTCAGTAATAAGTTTACCTACTCTTTTCTCAGGTTCTTCTGTAATTTCGATACCTACAGGATTACCTAAGTCATCTGTAATGATGGTGCCTCGCTTCTTTTTCTTTGGCTTTTCCATTTGAACAATCTGCGGGGTCTGTGGTGGTGTGACTGGCCGTTGCAGGAGTTCCATGCTTCTACCAATCTTTTCGATTTGTAGTTCAGCTTGCAATCTGCGTTCTTCCATAAGTTTTTCAGACTCAGAAAGTTTGATTCGCAACTGTTCAAGCTCAAGTTTTTGCAGGTCAAGAATTTGAGCCATGCGATTTGTTTCTTGCTGAATTGCTTGTTTGTTAGCATCTGACTGAGACGATGCTTGAACTTTAAGCATTTCAACTTGAACTTGAGATTGTTTGACTTGAAGTTCTTGTTGAGAAACTTGAAGTTCTTGTTGTTTAAGGTACTGCTCGAATTGCTGGTCTTGAACCTTGAGTTGTGCTTCGAGTTGATCACGTTGCATTTTAAGTTGCTGGTCTTGGTAGCTAAGTTGATTCTTGGCTGCTTTGTCCTGCATCTCCATTTGCGCTGCTTGTAGTCGAGCTTGAGATTCGATTTGAGCAATCTGCAAGCGACCCTGTACTTCTTGCATTACCGGATCCGGCGGCGGCGGTTGTTTCGCAGCTTCCTCTTTCGCTTTAGAAATCTCACCAATTTGCATGAGAGCTTTCGTAAACAATCCATCGATTTCCTTGCCTCCCTTGTAGCGTTTTATCATGTTTTGGAACAAGGAGATGGAGAAATCCAGCAATGGTGGGTACTGGTCGATAAGTCCTCGCATCTGGTCAAAGAAGGCACCTGCCGTCTGAATAAGCATAGATGCTTCTTGTTGTTGCTGTTGCTGGTCGATTGCCATCATAGAGTCTGTAGCAATCTGGATGCGATAACTTCGTTTTTTGTCGTCTCGCAAAACGTCAAGAATTTGTTGTTTGACTTTATCAATTTCTGCCAGCGGGTCGTATGGAGGCGGAGGCGGTGGCATCATGTCCATTGGCGGCATCATACCTTCCATACCTGGCTCACCTGGTGGCATAGGTGGTTGCATAGGTTCTGGAGCTGGTGGAGGAGGCGGTAGAGTCGGCTCAATAAGAGCATCGGCGTCGGCAACATCAAAGATGGTCTCTTCGTCAAACTGCTCAGCGATGATGGTAGCAAGATTGCTGATAGCGTCAGAGACAAACTTAGCGAACATGTTTTGCCGCACAATGAGTCCCATAGAGGACCACTGATTCTCAAGCCTATTTGCTGTAGCAGATTTGTATTGCTCTGATGTACCGCGAAGCAGGTCAGATACTTTTAGTGTTTCGTAAAGCTGTTGTAGAGCGGTCTGTCGAGCGCCCTGAAGGATGTTGAGAGCGTTCATGTACGGTTCGATGTTCATTGCCTCGATACCGTTTGCCAAGCCGCCACGTTGCTTATAGGACGGCCAATTAGTGACTGGGATGAGTTTTAGGTCACCAGTCATCAGCATTTCAACTTGGTTCCCCAAAGTCGCATCGTAGAGGCTGTTAGTACGAATAGCCTGAGTGACAGCGTGGATACGGGTTGTAAGCCGCTCGACTTCGAGGATTTGGTCTTTTACATGGCTGTAATCTGAGACAGGAATAACGCTGTCAGGATCAGCAGACTGACGAATAACAGAGCAAGGGAAAAACTTTTCAAATCGAATTGGAGGTTCTGAGGTTTCAAGCAGGGTCTTATCTCCACCTTTTTGAATCCAATAAACCTTTCGTGATGGTCTATCCCAGATTTCATAGAGTTCGGCTTTACCTTCAAACTTATCGTCCCGACGAGCGATATCCTTTTTCATTACCTCTGGATAGCTATCGTAGGTGAGTTGGTCAGCTATCTCAGGACCAAAGACGGCGGTAGCTTGGCTTCTGTCCATGAAAGCTCGTCTACCTTGCCATTCGATTTCAGCCTCGCTACGAGCATCGTTACAGAAATAGTCGTTGTATTGAACAACTTCCAAAATAGCTTTTTCGCTTACCTTGCGTTGAACCTGCAAACCGCCGATAAGGATACCACCTTCTCGTTCTTCTAGTTCTTCCTCGTCACCGTCATATTCTTTGCCGTTACCGTCGATGAGTTTACCTTCTGGGTCACGAATTACTGCGTACTCTTCATAAACAGTTTCAAACTCAGCAACGTAGCGAGCCCAAAGAACGGCTTGACCGGTAAGCAAAAATTGCAGACTAGCTTGATAGCCGACTTTATCGAAGTCAAAGTGAACATCCATAGCGTATTGGGCGTTACGCTCAAGAACTACTGAGCCAAGCTCATAGGGAAGGCTTCCTGTTCGTTTTCTTAGATTTACTTCTGCTTTGGGAGTTGAAGAATAGTAAGCAGGAAGAAGAGTGTTAGTACAATACCACCAAACATTAAGTCGTCTCTCAGCGTCATTTAAAACACCGACTTGTTTCTGAGCGTTATAAACTCGAATTGATTCTTCTGCTGCTTCTATGAACTTTTTGCGGCGTTCTTCTGCACGAGAAATCTCACTTTTCCACCAGCGACCACTATACTTTTCAACGGTAGGTTTTGGTTGAACTTTCATATTCTAGCTCGTTGGTTGTTTTGTCGCATTTGTGAGATGTACGCTTGCAATTTTATCAATCCTTTGTTGAAAACTTCTGCTGGTTGTTCCCACTTAGCATCAATCAGTCGTGCTTTACAGAGGTATCTCAAAGCATCAACGGCATGGTCATTGCCGCTTGTGTCTAAGTCCTCTGGATTGCGTTTATCGATTGACATGGATGGTAGAGTTTCCAGCAAGTATGGGCAAGTAGCGAAAATGTATAGCAGCGGCGGCTTAGACACTAGCCTTTGCCGCACCTGTGACCACCCCGAAATACGGTCATTGTCAGCAGGTCTAAAGCTAGGGTGTTTAAATCTTGCAAACACAGTATTGAACTGGTCATTAATGCTAGGACCGCCTTCATGGCTAAAGATGCTAGGGTCAGCTACAGCTATTGGATTCTCTCCAATGGAGGCTGCTGCAATTCGATTAGCTTGCTCAACATTATCAACTCCCTTTCCGGTAAGCTCTCGATAAATGACGATTGCTCCTTTTGGATACGGGACTTCGTTACCTTTGTCATCACGCCCACTAGATACAGCGCCCCATACAGCGGCAAAAGGAGAACGGTAGCCCCAGTCAAAACCAAGGTAGCGAGGCCAATGCTTAGGTAGGTTAAAAGGTGCAATAATATGCTTGCCATTAAATTCAGGAAAATAAGAGCCTTCATGTATCTCAAAATCACCCTCCAACCATGCCCTGACAAGCTCAGGACTACCAACCATGTGTAACCGATTTATGTACTCAGGATCCCTAGCAAGCAATATCTGGTTATCGTGGACTCGACTGGGGATGTAGATGTAATCAAACCCGCTGCCATTAGGTAGTTTCTTTTCTAATACCTTTTTGCCCATCGGATGAGGTTTGATAAACAACTCTTTAAGCCAGCTATGACCTACACCACCAGGGTTAAACGTAAGGATGATTTGACCGCCTCCCTTGCCCCGTAGAGCGCCGAACAGCTTCCAAATAGGGGAAGGGTCAGAGTAGTTACCAGCTTCTTCTATAGCGCAATCTGAGTTCTTGTTGATAAGACCGCAATCTGATATATAATGATTAGCTTCTTCAACCGTTAAATCAGTTACTAGGTGCTCACCAATATATGTCATTACCATCTTTCCAAAAACAACGTCCTCAGCCAGATGAAAAGCCTTGCCGCTATAAGGGTGCACCCACCACTGTTTCGGCGCAGGGGTATGTGTTTGAATGGTGTCCGACGCACCCTCGGTCAATGTATGGTGTAATTCAACAGCATCGCCTTGTAATGGAAATACACCTTGGTCGGTTTCTACAACCTGGCGAATGTGTTCATCACATAAATCACGAGAAAACTGATAATCGTCTTGAGAACTTGAAGTTGTATACAAGTTGGTCTGCTCACATAAAAGATCATCATCGGGCTGCCAGAGCGAATCCAGACCTGGTTGAAAAAGTGCGTCAAGCCGCTGAAAACCCTGGCGTATCTTTTGCTGCATTAGGGTTAAGTCCGACAACTGTTCGACGGATTTGTGTTGAGCATGACATTCGCTGGATTCGTCGTGGAAAAAACGCTCGTGCTTTTGCTTTAACCGAACAGTCGGTGCGTGAAGCGTTACAGGGACGGACAACGATGGAAGCTGCTGCAAAGTTAGGTTGTCATCCAATGACTCTTTACAATAAGTTTTCCCATCTTCTAAGCAAGCGAACCAAGCCTGGTGCTTTAGACCCCTATATGCGGGAAATATACGATCTGCGTTACAAGCAGATAAAGCCCATAGCCGAGATTGCTCATCAATATGGCGTTTCAGAGACTTGTGTAGCGCGGAGTCTCCAGCGGTGGAAAAAACTCCGTGTGCCGTCAAAACAGGGTGCCAAATGGGATTTTTCTGCCGTCCAACCTCGGTGCCGTCCTGGACCAAAACCTGGCTTTCGACACAAGGCGCAAGATAAGGTGTAGTGACGTGTTTAATGCGTCTAGGTCCAAGTAAAGTTGCAACCATATCGCCTACCTGGATTTGTTCTATTGGCTTAAAAGTGCCATCAGCCATGCGTATAGGAGTGCCAACCGCTACGCAAAGATTTTGACCTTGATATTTTTCAGCATCAGCATCATTAGCTAAAGGTCTAAAACGTAACCTACCACCCTTGAGGAAGGTAAACTGCTTTTTCTGGTCCTGCCAATGCGCTTTGAGCGGCAAATATATCTGCTTAGCCCTTTCAATAAGGTCATCAGCTTGAGGCAACTCTTTACGAAAAAAGATAGCATTGAAGTCAGCTCCTAGCTGCTCTTGCTTAATAGCAAACTTACCCAAAACTCCGTCGGTCTTACCTCCACCACGAGCACCACCATACCCGACTAATGTTATCGGACACTGAACCAACATCTCCTGCGGTCCAGCTTGTGGAGCCCAGACAATGTTCTCATCAGCCTTGTCATGACCTAATTCAACCACGCCCACTCACCATCACAGCGTTAGTGCCGTAAATCCGCTCTACATCACACCGAGGATTCTGACACACAAAATAAGGTCCAACAGCACCAGCAAACAAACTAACATACGGAACCTCCTCACATGCAACTTTTACAGTCGTTACATGCTCACACTTAGGACACCGATAAACCTCACTCTCCCGAACCATCTTCTCCATTTTGCGTCAAATACCTCTGTATAAACTCTTCCTTCGTTAACGGTCTTGAACTAACAACATTCCTAATCTCACCACTAATCTCTAACGTCTGATGCTCACTCCACCCTAGCTTCGTCTTTAGCAAATGAAGCAAGATAGCCGTATTGCCCTCCATAGCCTCAGACACAGCCTTAGCCGCTAATCCACGCTGCATGTCAGCCTGACCCTCCAAGAACTCGTCTAGGTAATACTTCTCAAGGATGTACACGCTCACCCTCGCAGCTAATGCCACGTTCTGCTTGCTCAACCCTAGCTTTGCCATATCCCGTATCTGCAAACCCAACTGCTCATCCTTTACATGATGCCGAGTCTGCGGAATCTCCCTCAACACCGGAGGCAATACCTCTAGAACAGCGTTTGGAGAAGTATCGGGATTTTCTAATACAATAGGCTCTTGAGATTCAGAAAGCTGTTTTAAATCGTCTTCACTCATAAAAACTAGGGGTGGGATTTTTGTATGGGAGGTTGGATATGGCTGGTACTGGTACCCGTTGCGTTTTCGAATTCGTTTGGATTTTGGAAACCCTATTAGGGTATTTCACGCTAACCATTTGATATTACTATAGGTTTTTACTTAGGTGAATAGTTTTTTGGTTCTCGTAAAGTAGTAACTATGCGATGTCATTAAGTAATTGGGTAAACTCCTCTGCTGTCATGCCGCTCACTCTGAACAGCTCGCCTACCTCGCACGGATGATATAGCACTTTCATGCGTTCCCTGTAGCGCAATGAGTCAGTGGAGATACCTATCACGTTGGCAAACTTGTCTCTGCTCAATCCGAGGTACCTTCTTACTGCGAGGTAAAGATTCCCTTTCGCATTGCGCAAGGTATGGCGGTATCCCTCTTGTACCTTCCCGACCATCTGCAATTGATGCCTGTGAATCTGGTTTACTGTAGACCACATACTTAAACCCTAAGTGAAAAATACTTAATTGTCCACCTCGAATATCCGAAACTAACTGTAGACAGTCGCATCTTATACTGTCATACTAGTGAGTACAGTCA
>JAAOEI010000504.1_pt1 | contig 15144 bp, 27 predicted proteins | sample 7059261 | NCBI WGS metagenome assembly JAAOEI01 (sample SAMN14008812, study PRJNA610033) | viral metagenome | isolation source: viral particles filtered from seawater | place: China: Hangzhou Bay, Yangshan Deep Water Harbour | collected 2017-10-31
TTTTTAAATCAGGAAAGTCGACACGGAATTTTTTTGCATCTAACAATATAATTTGTTCAGCCGTGCCCTCTTCGGGTTCAAATATAGCCCATGTAGTGATTGCAGAATAGTCAGCAGTCTCTTTTTTGGAGTAAGCCGTGTCCATTGACATAATGACATAAGAATAAGGCGGTATATCTTCATCTTCCCAACGATTCCACCATTCTCTTTTAATGATAGATCCTTCTTCAGCGGTTGGGTTTTGCATCCACTGAGCATTCCATTTGCCAACTGGTAGAGAGGCTTTAACTGAAAGCAATTCTTCTTTTTTCCAAAATTCACCCCATAGCGGTTCTTCTGATTCGGGCATAATTGCTGGAAACTCTACGATTTCCCATTGATCGGCATGATCTTCTGATTGTTTTTTTAACAGCTTGCCTACAAGGTCTTTGGTAGACCAACGAGTCATGACTACTATGATGGTGCCACCAGGCTGTAGCCTCTGCCTAGGACCTGAGGTGTACCACTCGTAAGCTGATTCCATTGCTCTAGGAGAGAGGGCATCTTGTTCAGAGTGTGGATCATCAATAATTAAAAGGTCAGCACCACGACCTGTAATCGCACCGCCTACACCAGCATAAAAGGCTTCTCCGCCTTTGTTGGTTGTCCAACGACCAGCTGATTTATTATCGGATGATAAATAAACATCGGGAAAAACCGTTTTGTAGTCGGGCAAATCCATTAAGTTTCTGACTTTACGACCAAAATTAACCGCTAATTCTGCGGTGTGAGTTGATTGAATTATTTTTAAATCTCCCCTATGTCCCATCATCCATGCTGGTAAATAAATAGAGGAAAATTCTGACTTAGAGTGTCGAGGTGGCATACAAATAATTAATCTTTTAAGTTTGCCTTGTGCAATCTTATTAAACTTATCTGCAATAATTCTATGGTGCCTGCCTTCAATAAAACCAGTTCCCCACATGTGTTTGACAAAAGCCATAAAGTCGTTTCTGCAAACATCTTGTTTTTCTAACTTGTCGTAGCGTTCTAAAAGAGCAACCGCTTCGGTTTTCTCTTGCTCAGAAAGAAGGTCAAAGTCTTTTAAAGATATCTCATTCATCGTTAAAGTTGGGCGGGTGTGTGGTTATGATGATGAAAGAAGGGATTATGCCCCGCCCTGCATAATTTGAATCAGTATATATTGTTTTTTTACTTTTCTCTACTAACACCTTTCATTTTCTCGAAGCTACGCATTCCCCCTAATCCAAGCATCCCAAGCAAAATGGTTAAAAGTGCATTCATGTCAAATTCAGGCAAAGTTATGGTTTCTCCGTTAAGAGCAAAAATAAAAACAATTATAGGTTGCAAAATGAAGTGATAGCCGAGTGCAAAGGTACACATCCAGGCACATGCTGGTCTCCAGCCAGCTACAAAAATAGATTTATGTGCTGCTTCTTGTTGATTTACTTTTATTTGTGCAATATTGGCATCTTGAATAGACATCAATAATTCGTGTTCTAGTTTTTGTTTTAAATCTTTGTCGGGAACAAATTTATCTAAAATTTTGCTTACAGGATCAATTAATTTGTCTATCATTTTTTAGGAGAACCGCCAACATAAATACCAAAAAACCCAGCTCCTGCCCCAACGATTACAGATACAAACGCTGATTGTGAATTGCTTGGATCGGGCAATGCCATAAACCATTCGGTAGTTCTATAAAAAGCGTAACCATATAAAGATATTAGTAATCTAGGGAATACTCTCCACTTATCAAAACCTTCTGCAAGGTTGTACCAAGTTTTATTTTCATTGTCATTGATTTCAATTTTATGGGCTTCTTTCATTTGATCATCAATGCTCATAATGTTGTGTACTCCTTGCCATCAAACTTTAGGTGTCTTTGTCTATTATTTTTTTCACTGACATAAGAAACATGCACCCATCCGCTAGATGGCACATCTTCTTTGTAAAATTCTAATAGGACAGTATCGTAGTCCAAGTTATCCCTAATCCAAATTCCAAGTTCGTAATTTGAAACGGTTGGTATTTCAATATCACATGCCTGCCCTCTAGTGTGTTGAGATTTGTCAGAACTTCCCAATTTTCGGTTGAGCTTAAGGCATCTATAACCACTGTTAGGAGAAAAAGGTACGCCATAATGATTGCGAATAGGCTCCAATATGTTTTCACATAGGAGAACAAGGTTGTTATAAACTTCTTCATCTTTAACAGTGTTATCTATCTCGTATCTGTCTGCGATTTGTGATTTCTCAAGCTCTCGCAACTTGAAATGTGGCGAAAGCCTATCGTTAGAACTGTACATAATGTACTTATTGTAACGGCAAAATTCCTGATAGCAAAGCTATAAAAAGAGCACCAATAAATCCAAAAACACCAAATGTTGCCATTTTAATAGTGTTGTTTATATTAGAAATTTCTTGCTTAATTTCTGTGGTTTCAGAGAAAATAGTTTTCCAGCGTTCCTCGCATTTAACTTCATGTGCGTGAAGATTTGCTGCTACTTGTTCTGTGGTTGCTCTATTTGCCATGATAAGACAATTATAGCAAAACTTTATTTAGCTTGTTTTACTTGTTCTTAGCGTAACCAATATTAATAGCTAAGATATTTACAATATTTTGAATCTTAGCAACCCATTTGTCATCTTTAACGGATGGAGTGGCTGCTGAGACTATTGAAGCAATAGTCACAATAAAAGTGATCCAATTCATTAATTCAAATACTGTCATATTAATTTTCCTTTTCTTTGTTTAAAGTTTTGGTTTCAGATTTTTTTGAGTTTTCCTCAAGAGTTAAATTTTTAATCTTTTCTAAAGTTTCTTTTCTTATGGTAGCAACAGCTTCTATATCCTCTCCTGTCCAAGCACCCCTTTTAATGCTCATGTCTATAATATTTAAAACTGTAATAAAGTAATTTTTATCATCCATTATGCTTCTCCTCTAATGTAAATTAATCTGTAATAGTTTTGGAAACAGTCGTTGGATTAATTAACTCGTTGATTTGAGCATTTATCTGAGTTTCGTACTCATTTATTTTTTCATCCCCTAAGGCTGAAGTCACCCACCCTGTTACTATTGTGTTAGTTAAATCCTCAAAAGGTACAAAACCTGTTTGTAAGTCTGCTAATGATAATAGTTGAGAACCATAAACGCTTGACTTATAAGGTACTTGCACCCCAAAGTCATCGTATGTTTCTGAGCTTTCTCCTTTTAAAACCCAGTTTACATTATAAACCACATCCGATTCTGATTCGTATGTAGGGTAAACATCTACCTTTGTGCAGTCCCATGTAAAAGTTGTAGCCATATTTTTTTTCCTCTTAATTTGTGTTAGATAATATTGTTAGTTGGTAAGTTCTTGCCCCATAGCCATTGTCTTTAAATCTAAGTGTATTTGTTGTTTGAACCCAAACTTTGTTTCTTTGTCCACCAGCAGGCTCGCTGGTTGTTCCAAACGCCCAATTTGAATTACCTATGCCTAATCCAAAACACCCTTGTGATCCGCCATCTGATTTAAAAGTAAAAATAGACGCATCTTCTGAATATCCACTTTGGGCAGTAATCATAATACCTCCCGAGGGAACTGTTACATCAACTGTGCCATTTGTTGTAGTAATTGCTGCTTGTGTTGTAATGATGCCTGCGGCTGCAACTACTTGACCTGCTTTAGTTCCTCCCGCAGCCGAAGTGGTGCCAGCAAGTATGTAACCTGAAGAATTAACCCTCATTCTCTCCGAACCACTGGTGTCAAATCTCTGATAGTTAGAGGCTGTAGACATTAATATTCTTGTGCCTTGAGAAGCATCATCGCCTAAAATTAATCCGCTAGTACCGCCTAAAGCGTAGAGGTAGCCTGATTTAGCTAAAATTGATAGGTCTGTATTAGTTCCGCTATGTTCTGCAAATATTAATCTATCTGCATCTAATTTTAATGCCCTTGCAGTAGAACCATAATCTTCAACTTGTAAAACTGCTTGTCTACTATCACCTGTATCTGACCTTATTGTTTGTACTCTTAAAACTGTATTACGAACATTACCAGTATCACCGCCTACAAAATGTGTGTTTGTGATAGCTGTATTATTTTGTCCTGCTCCTGAATTAGTTCTAATAAAAGCAGCATCGCTACCTGCGGTTGATTGATATACATGGAACTTAGATACGGGCGAGGTTACTCCCACGGCAAGATTTCCTGAGCTATCGATGCGGACTCTTTCCGAGCCATTGTTAAAAAATCTTACATTGCCAGCTTCTCTATTTTCTAATATGAAGTCACTAGAACTCATGTTAATTTCAGCACCATCACTTGATGTTGTACCAGTGGTTGAGTTATGTAATTTAATTCTTGGCGTTGCAGAGTTGTATATTGATAATACTGTATCAGAACCAAATGCTGCAGGTGTCATACCTATACCAACATTGCCAACTGATGTAAGCACCATTTTTTCTGATGAAGAATTACTGTGAGTAGTATAAAAATGTATGCTTCCTGCTTGCGATCCGCCACCTACATTGTCTGCAACAAAGTTAATATAAGGACCTGTTGAATAACCAGTCCATTTACCGCCAACACTACCAATAGAACCCGTAGCTGCGTTTCTAGTAAAAAATAAAGTTCCACCAGTAGCATCATCTTGACCAACATCAATACCATCGGCAACAGTTAGATTTGCATTTGTACCAGCATATTCACTTGTTGTTCCTATGCCGACAAAATTATTCGTAGCATCTACATACAGCGTAGAAGTATCAACAGTTAGATCGCCTGATACAGTTGCTGCAACCATTGAAGTAGTGCCTGCGAGTTGTAAGTCTGTTAATGCGTTAGTTATTGCACCATTGGTAGCACCAGCTCCGTCTGCATAAATAACGGCTGTGTTGCCATTTGCAACAGTAACGGTTCCGCCTGAAGAACCTTGTTTAAAAGTTAATGATTGCGAGCCTGTGGTTGCGTTCTCAACGATCCAAGTTTTCTTTGAATCATCGGGTGCCAAAGTTATTGACCTAGTTGCGGTCAACGACACGGAAGAGGTAAACTTGATGTAAAAATACCTTGCATCGGATGCGGTTCCGTCTGAAATGGTCAGCGTTGCATCGGCATCGGATGATAAGTCGTGATTCACATAAGAAAACGCATTATCGAGTAATTCGTATTGTGTGTTTGTTTCTGATCCCCAAGTACCCGATCTTGTTCCTGTTTCAATCTGTCGGATGCTCAGTGAAGTAGTAAATGTATCAGCCATAAGTTTTTGTCCTTTGTTAAATTATATCAAATTTAATCATGCTGCAATTTCATCCCAATCGGGAGTTTGCGTGTCGTTAATGTCTGTCCAACTAGGTGTCTGACTATCGTCTATATTACTATAGTTTGGAGTTTGATTCTCGGGAATTAATCCCCAAACCAAAACTTTGCCAACTTGGGCATTTATTTGTACACCTGTTGGAATAATGTTTGCTTTAGCAATGATAGCAACTGTGCCAATTGCCGTGTCGATCTGATAGCCAACAACGCTTAGATTGTTGTTGGTGACGAGTGAAATTGTCCCAAGGCTTGAAGTAATCGTAATGCCATCTACTGGCACATTGGCTTCTGCATCGGTAGAAACTAATGGTGTTCCAAGACTTGCTCCAATACCCGTTAGTTCAACATCGGCTTCTGCATCAATGACAACGCTTGATACTCCTAGGCTTGAACTAATACCAGCTAATGCAACATTGGCTTCAGCATCAATTTGTACATTGGCAACACCTAAACTTGAGCTGATACCAGTTAGGGAAACATTTGCTTCAGCATCAATGGAAACTGCTGCTACGCCTAAACTGGCGGAAAGAGAGGGTAAAGTTGCAATAGCTTGAGCATTAACAGCAGCCGTACCTATGCCAGCCGTTGCTTGCTGACCATCGGGTGTTACATTTGCTTTAGCAATAGTTGCAACGGTGCCAAGATCTACGGTTACTGATTGTCCTGTAACTGCTACATTTGCTTCAGCATCTACTGCTGGGCTTCCAAGGGCTGAGGTAATTGCTTGACCAGTAAGTGCAGCATTAGCATCGGCAATAACGGTAAGAGAGCCGATACCTGAAGTAATCGCCTGACCAGTTAGTTCTACGGGAATAGGCTCTGACCAAGCTCCTTCGCCCCAAGTGCCTCTACCCCATCCAGTGATGTTTGCCATTATATTAGTTTGCGGTTGCCTTCAAGAGGCTTATAGATGTTCTTTGGTTTTTCGTTTATAATACCAGCTGTGGAAACTTTATACTTTTCTTGGGAAAGAGGACCTGCGGTTCTTGTGCCTTCTACTGCATCTGACTTTAAGGGTTTCTTTATGAAACCACGAGATAAAGACTGGCGACCAGCTAGTGGTGCAAATGTTACAGATTGGTATGAATACGGTTCCAAGCTATCAAAATCTGAATTTACAAATAAGTTTGGATCTATTGGTGAAGAGCTTCCGTCTCTGCCTATATAGCCACCAAATCTTTTTTCTAAAACTATAATATCTTCAAAGAATTTTTTATCCATTTCGTTTTGGGCTTCTTTGTAAATAATTTGTGATTTTTTCTGAAGCTCTTCTTTTTGCCTGATTAAATCAGCTGGCATGTCACTACCTGCTGGATAGAGTTTGTCTATATCTCTCAAATCTTCGTACAAAATATGTCCATCATCCGCTGCTTTTGCCATAGGTTTCGTAATCAAACCAATTTCACCTACGATTTGCTCACCGTTAGGTCCTACATATTGCACATTAAGTTTTCTATCTACAAAACCAGTTTTACTATAGACTTGATTTCCTGAATCTATGGTTGGAAATCTTTGAGATATTTTTCGAGCAACTTCGTCTGCTTCTTGGGGCGTTTCAATATATATTCTTGTTCGCACTGGATCTGTGATATCGCCTGCAACCTCAAAGTTTTTCCTGACCATCTTGTCTTTGATGGTGTCGAGTTCTTTTATTTCGACATCGATTAACTTGTCCTTTTTAGCATCGTATTTGTATTTGGGTGCTTTCTCTAAATTCATAGAATCAGCAATATCTTTTATTTCAGCCTGAAAACCATCATTTACTTTGAGAGCCGTGTTATGCAAATCTTCTGCACTTTGAAGAGTGCCTTGATGAGACTTAAATACTTGTTCGGTTAGATCCTCTAATTCTCTGTCGCCTAAGTTTCTTAGGGGCTGTTCAAAGGTTGGATCGCCAGCTTTGGGTTGTAATTGATAAGCGTTATCTACTCTTCTTCTTTCTTTGCTGGCTTTTCTAGCTAAATCGTAGGCTTCAAATTCTTCTACAGAGTTAAATATTCGCACTGGTGCCTCTGTTTCTCCAAAACCTTCTAATGCTTCCCGTGTCGATTTACCGCCTATCTGTTGAAGAGAGCCATCGGGCATTCTTAAAACTTCTATAGGTTGTCTTTTGGGTATGCCAACGCCTTTGTATTCTTGTGCTTGCGATGCAGATTCCATCATAGATTGTGCTTTGGAGACTTTTTCAGGATCTGATTTTATAACTCTACCAAACTGATCCTTGACTCTTGCGATCTGATCTAATGGAACGATAGCATCGGCATCTTGGCTAGAAATATATTTAAAGACCTTTTCAGCTCCTGCTTTTGCAACTCTTGCGGGTGCTCCCGTGACTGCATAATTTAACGGGTTGGTTAATTCTTGTTCAGCAAATCCTAATAATTGTCTGCCTTGTGGATTTAGGACATCGTAAAGTAAGTAGTCTTTAATTGGGGTTGGTAAAGTTGGCTCAATAGTGCTTTGTGGTAAGCTACCAGCTTGCAAAATCTCTTCAGGAGACGGTGCCTGATAGTTAAATATATCTATCTGATCAAATTCGTTTGCCATGGGCTACATTATAGCCCATTTTCTAGCCTGCCTCTTTGAATCCTAGACCTTGAACCTTGCGGTGAAGAATGTTGTGCACCTTCCAGTAAGGGAACTTCTCAAAACCAGCATGAGAGTTTTGAATTTGCTTGGCAATTCGTCTTGCACCTAGACCTCTTTTTTTACATTTTTCTATGGTTCTAAGGACTGCTTGCTCTTCGGGAATCTCTTCTAGTTTCCAACGAGTCTTTCTGCCGTGCTTGACGGGTACTTTTTTGTAGCCAAAGGGTGCAGAGCCACAAATAGAATAAGACTTGGATGCCCAATCGAGTTTGCCATCGTTGAATCTGTCTACAATGTTACCGTGTTCAATCTCAGCCACTGCGGAAAGAACCATCAACATAATCTTGTTAGCCATTTCGTTCATGTCAAACTTGGCATGGAGACCTTTCTCTTTCTTAGACTTTGGGTAGGCAATTGGGATATCACCAAACTGTTGACAGAAATACATGGTGACACCAATGTCCTCTAAGATGGGAATGATCTCCAATAAATCTTTAGAGTTTCTTGATAGACGGTCAAGTCTTGTAGTAATAACAATGTCGTGTTCTTCTAGCGTGTCGGTCATTTCTCTTGAACCTTCTCGCTGTTGAATGGACATAGTGCCTGATTCACCAGCATCAATGAAGAAGTGATCGACTTCTCGGTTGAACTTGTCCCTGACAAATTCTTTGATCAGTTTCTTTTGAGTTTCTAATGAGCAACCGTTGGTAACCTGCTCGTAAGTAGATACACGGACATAGCCGTAAATATTATTGATTTGATTTTTAGGTGTGATCATTTTTACCTCCTATAAAAATTGCATAACCTAGTGTTAATAGCACCATAAGTTTAACTAAACCTAGAATAAACTCAGGTGCCACTAACCATCCTTATTGACCAAACCACCTTAAGGCAACAATACTGCCCAAGATGATAATTGCAAGAACAAAAACAAGTTTGTGATTTGCTTGTGGCAATTCTTTTCTAATCTTTGCATCTTGTTCTTTTAACATAGCTTCATGCTTAAGCTGTTGTTCTTTTAACAGCTCTTTGGTGATACCCTTTTTGGTTTCGACCTTAGCTCTTGGAGCTTTTTTTCGCATAGTTTTTGTCATGACTTCTCCTATGTACAAATTTATAATTTTTTATAATATCCTGTGTGATATCTTTTTTCAACTAATTTTGTAGCATCGTCATAATTAAGGTCCTTCTTAGTCATGACCTCACGGATCCGTTTCTCCTTTCTAACAGCCATGAATTTGTTATTGAGATCTTCCCATAGCTCGTCATGAACTGCTTTCTTGGTTTCTTTGTCCAACTTGGTCTTAATAACCACATCGGATTTCTTTGGCTCCCAGCTATCGTAGAACTGTTTAACCTGATCCTTCCAATACCACTCAATCACTCCATGAATATCGGAACGAGTGTGTAAGATTACGGGGAGATCAAACCCCTTAATCCATTCTTCTATTTTCATTTGGCACCTCCTTTGTAACCTTTGCTTAATAGATAGTTGTGAATTTTTTCCCAGTCGATGTCTTTGTTGGGGACACCGTAGTGAACGACTGAGTAAAAATTTGCTCCACCAGCTTTGATAGGAAAATGAAACTCAACCGCTTTGTAATTTTTGTGCTCGCCAACATAGCTGATTTTGATACCGTACTTTTTGCAAGTTCTTCGCACTCGGTTGTAGTAGACTTTCTTTCTCTTGGCTTCATCGCTTTGCCCGACTTGTTTGACTTTTCCAATCTCTTGCATTTCAGGAATTGGAGCATAGGCTTTAAGTTGTTTTCTTTTCCATCTATGGTCTTGAGGTTTCATCCAAGCCTTACTGTAGTTGTCAATAACCAATTTGTCTTTGTCATCCCAAAGCATTTCGTGCTCAGTGACTTCGATCATGAAGTATCTGACATCCTTGTACTGAGGATGATATTTCTTAAGAGCCTTTACCCATTTCTCAATATGGTACAAGCTGAAAGGCGGGAGCTTTCTGAAACTACCAAGCTCATCCATCCACTTTTCCCACACTGCACTATGGTAAACATACTTGGTATCAATACCGTGTTGTCTTAACATCTTAAGAGTAGCTTGTCGACCAACACCAGTAACTTGTCTACCAGCATTTTTACAATAGAGAGCATAGATCTCATCGTAAGTTTTCCCAAGCAAAGCAGCTGTTGCATAAGGCACACACCAGTTGTGCTTACCGACAGTAGCTGGCTGGGGAACGAACCTTTTTTCCATCATCAATACCTCCACTTACTATTATGCATATTTCCGTGTCGTTGTCTACATTTTTATAAAAATAAATATTTATTTATAAATACTTGTAAAAATTTGCAAAATACTTATAATAATAAGTGTGGATAGTAAATTGTTAATGAAAGGAGGTGACAATGAGCTTTTTCAAAACTAAAGAAGTCCAAGATCTCAAAGCCAAGTATGACAATAAAAGATGTTATGACTTTTATGTCGAGCTTGTTGCTCTTATGGACAAGTATCACGGAATTACTGAGGCTGGAAGTTTCCCAACTAAAGCTGCTCAGAAAGATTTTCTTGATTATCTAAACCGAGCTTACGATGTTGAGCATAATTATGTATATAAAGGTGATCCTGATATTCATGGTTGGAAAAACTCTGTTTACAACTTATGTCATGTCAAAGAGAAGTACAGAGAGTTCAACGATCCTGAGAAATTTGACAAAGCAATGAAGTTGGTTGAGTTGAGAGAGTATTACAAAGCAATGCCAATTGTTAAGAAGGCTCCTCAGAAAAAGTTACCTAAAAAAACTGCTCTTGCTTGTACTCACAAAGGTACTTGCCAAGTTTGTTTCGTTGAGCACTGTGTGACCAACAATGATGAAACCATGGTCGATCATGGGTACACAATCAGTGGTGGCAACGGGTGGTATTTTGGTTACAGAACTGGCAGCTGTCATGGCTGGAGACACCTTCCATTAGAATTGGATTGCACTATAGTCAAAGAAACTTATCAAGAGTGGTTCAACGGATTGTTAAGAATGCGAGCCGACAGACACAAGCAGTTTTTCAAATACGACAAGAGATTGGAAAAAGATGTTCCAGTTGACAACCCTTACGACACTCATGAGAGAAAGTGGTTGCTCAAGGATTTAAGAACTCTTAAAGATATCATCAAAAATTGGGCTCCTAAAGAGCTCAAAGAGGTCGAATTTGCGGATGAAAATAATGTATAAAAATGTATACAAATTTGCAAAAACATGTATAATATAAATGTGGATAGTAAATTGTTAATGAAAGGAGGAATGATGGTTTACAAAAAAAGCGATAAAGGACCTTTTGTTTGGATGAAACACAAGCTACCCGCTGTGTGGGGAGCTCATCTTAGAAAGGTTGCGGTTCTTGACCTAGACTTTTTCAAGGGTTTAGGATTTTATGTTGTTAAGGGGGTGGCGTAATGGCTTACAAAAGCGAAGTAGCAAGATGTGCGGCTGAGATAAGAAAAATCTTAAAAGATAAAAATATCAAGGCAAGCGTAAGAAGTGAACAATACAGCATGGGCAGCAGCGTTAATGTTGAAATAAAAGAAATAGTTGATCCAAAGGTTTACAAAGACTTGCAAGAGGAATTAGCTAAATATCAATACGGTCACTTCAACGGCATGGAGGACATTTACGAATATAGCAATGGCAGAGACGATATACCACAAACTAAATTTTTATTCGTGAAATACGACTGGAGATTACAAGACAAGGCGTTACAAAAAGTTGAAGAGTTTGTTAAAGGTAAGGTCAATTTAGGTAACTCTCATAACCCCGATTACGAATACAAAAGATTAGCGGGAGACTTACTTTACGGAAGAGACGATTTTATCGCTTGGGAAGAAGTTGAAAATGTAATTAAGGAGGTGGCGTAATGGAAAAACTTACTTACACAGTGGTTAAGTGGGGAGAAGATCCAAAAGGTCAAAGTCCTTTTAGTGTGATTTTACAAGAAGTGTATGCAGACTCATACGAGAAAGCTGTAGAAATTTATAAGCAGCTTGAAAGTCCATCTGTTTTAGAAACAGTAGAAATAATAATTAATGATGAGGAGGTGGCGTAATGGCTGTTCATATTGATGTAGAAGATAAGCTGGTTTCTTTGACCAGCATTCAGGCTGTTGAGTTTTGCGATGATTGCAAAGGCAGCGGTAAGAGAGAAATCAATTTCATTGATCCAGCAACTAACAAAATTAAAAAAACTGTTTATCTAAAATGCAATTGCAAGGAGGTAGCGTAATGGATAATTTTAATAAAGCGGGTGTTTTGCTGAAAGGTAAATTCACAAATAATACTTATGTCATAGAAAAAAATGACATTTTTTCTGACAAATATTCACTATATGAAATAGCTTATGGAGCTAAGTCTTTTGAGGTAACTAGAGTTTTTCAATTCATGAAAGATGTACACGAGTACATCAATCAAAAAGAAGAAGAACATAGGAATACTAAAGAATGGCTTAGTCGACAATTTGCCATGGGTTTTCTTACTGAAGCAGAATACGAAGAAAGACTAAAGGTGGCTACATGAATTTTGCAGACTATTTGAAAGTATTAAATAAGAGTGGTTTAGAAGTAATCAAGAATGCAAAGGTTGGAGAAACCGTTGGATTTGGTGCGATTGTTTTTACATTAACAAAATCTGATGTTGATTTGATAAATAGGGCTCAGGTAAATAATGGGGAGGTGCATGATGGCTATTGAAAAGATTTATCTTGATATGGATGGAGTCTTAGCTGACTTTGTTGGAGCTGTGCAGGGACCTGATTTCTTGAATGGTCCTCTCACTGGGGAGGAACACTACGATGAGAACAAAAAAGAGTTCACTGAAAAGGGGCTCTTTAAAGTTCTGCCACCTATGCCCGATATGAGTATCTTGGTTAGCTTTGTTAAAGACACTGGCATTCCTTGGGAGATCCTGACAGCTGCTGGTGCTGTCAACCGAGACATAGTGGTCAAGGATAAAACCGATTGGATCAGAAAATATGTCGACAAGGATGTCCCTATTCACATTACCACTAAAGGTAAAGAGAAGGCTAAGTATGTCGATGGCTTTTCTAAGCAGGTCTTGATTGATGATCGAGCAGAGAATATTCATGCTTGGAGAGTTGCTGGCGGTGCTGGGTTCTTGCACAAGAACTCCATAGACACTATCAAGCATCTAAAACAATACTTGGAAATGACTGGCTCATGAAAAACAAGCACAATTTCACCACCGCTAGTTTTAAGTACAAGTGTTTCTGTTATGATGTCTATAACCTTACAAATGTGGAACAACCTTGTAAGGAAACCAGTTCAATTAACAATTTTGGCGATTGGTGCCTACGGGATTACCAAGGGGATCTTTTGGCAAAAGTAAAGCCTAATGGCAAGGTAACAAGACTATGACCGACAAATTCGAGACCATGAAATCAACTGAATTACTTCTCTACATCTTTGGAGATAATTCACCTAAAAGGTTTGTACCAACCATCGTTCCGATGAAAAATGACTTGGGCAGATCTAGGGGTTACTGGGATATGAAAACTGGTGATGTTTGGTTACACAAGGATTTGGTCGATAAGGCTATAACCATGAGAATGTTAGAGATTTGTGAGTCAGAGAGAAAGGCTATCAAGATAGAGATTGAAAATCAGGTTGGCAACTATGATGATCTGATAGAACAATTGGCAGTTTATGATAGGCTTATTGATGAAGTAAATGAAAATACTGTGGCTGTATTGGCTAGGTACGAAAAATTTAGAGAGAATTAAGGAATGAAAGAAATTATTATTAGTTTTATTGTTTTTATTGGGGTTGTTTTTGTGGGGTTATATGCTTTTGCTAAATGGGCTACATCAACAACATTTATTGGTTGTGACTCAAAAGGAGAGAAAAATGAGCAGTTTAACCGCTATATTAAATAATATGGGGCTGGATCCCGTAAGTTTTATCTATTTGTGTGGATTCTTTGTTGTTGCAATTCACATGGTCTTAGCTTTATCTGTTTTTACAGCAGCTTTAATCTTGTGGATCAGAAAGGGTAAAGAATGATGGATTATGCAATGTTAAGTATTGGATATGTGTTGTTATTTTTGCTTGCATTAGGAGCGTTGGCATTTTTTATGGTATGGGGTGTGCTTGCTTTGCATAGATATTACCAACATAAATATGCAGAGGACCACTTAGACGAAGAGTTAGCAAAACACATGGGATATAAAAACTATCCCTTTATGGATATGTATGATGATTGAAGAACTATTAAGAATATTAGCCCTAATTATATGTATTGGATTACCTGCTTGGGCATTTGTTAAATCAGAAGATGGGGAGGAAATGTAACATGGGACAATATGACGAAGCTGTGCAAGAAAGAAGGTTTCAGTTATTTAAAGAGAGCACCAATTTACCAACTATCGAGGGCAGGGCTGAATGGGATTATATAATCTTGCATTACCCCAATGGTAAAAAGGTCAAGTCTTTTCAAGACAAACGAAAAAAGGATCAAGTTATAGAAGAGGCTTGGCATTAGTTCCAACAGCTTCTAAAGCTAGTTCTAGGGACTGCATTGAATTTACCGTGTCGATGTATTCCAATTTTTTCTGAAAAGTTTTACCCAGCCTCCTGTTGGGTTTAAAAACAACCGTGTCGTTCAGTAGACAAACAAAAGCAAACACATCAACCTCCTCTGCTGAATAGACACGGTGCTTATCTTTATTGGTTATCTTCTTTTTAATATCCCACCGCACCCATTGAGAACCATGATGATCGAATGTGCTGTTGGTGGTTTTGACTTGGACTTTGATATTCGCCTGATCGCTGGTACACAAGAAATCGTAGCGTGAACATTCGGAGGTGATTAAAACTTCGTCAAAGATTCGTGCTAGATAACTAGCTGCTAGGTATTCCCCTGCTCTGCCTATTTTATGTTGTACAGCCATATTGTGGTCTGAAAGAACCACTATACATGATTTTTCTATTCCGTGTCGTCTTGGAAGATGTCTGTGTTTTGAATTCCTAGAGCTGAGGCTCCAGCTGCGGGTAGACCGATGGAGAAGAACTGATCTTGGAATTGTTGTCTGATTTTGCCTTTGCCGTAATCCGTGTCGATGTCATCAAATTTTTGCTTGACAACTTTGAGACCTCTTTTCTTTAAAATATCTACAACTTCTTTGCTGGTATTCTCAGGAACGATGGCTCCTGCAAATTCATCAAAACCTACAGCTCTTGTGGGTTTGGCTTCAAAGTATTTCACTGGTCGCATGGCGTTTAG
>JAAOEI010000505.1_pt1 | contig 15113 bp, 19 predicted proteins | sample 7059261 | NCBI WGS metagenome assembly JAAOEI01 (sample SAMN14008812, study PRJNA610033) | viral metagenome | isolation source: viral particles filtered from seawater | place: China: Hangzhou Bay, Yangshan Deep Water Harbour | collected 2017-10-31
TGAATAGAATGACAAGAAGATATATACTTCTTGTAGCTTAATTTCTTCTTCTTCGCGTCCTCTCGACGCTTCTCTTCACGTTTTCTACGCTGTTCCTTTAACCCAATTGGAAATACTGGCATTAGAGCTCCTGAGACGCCGTCTAACGAACGTTCTGTTAAAAAAGGATTAACCATACCACTTTTGGAAAAAAGCCCTTAGAAGCCAGACGCGAGGCTTCTACACGCATCGATCAAAATTCCAATCTTTGGTTGTCTAGCTAAAGCTTAATCTATATCTTGGGGTTATATATCTTGGGGTTATAGAGGTTATATATCTTGGGGTTATAGAGGTTATATATCTTGGGGTTATAGAGGTTATATATCTTGGGGCTATATATTTTTAATCTTAATCTATATTTTGGGTCTATTTTTAGTATATATTTTGGGGCTTTTTTAGTATTTTCTTTATTAGGGTAGGCGCATTCCGTCGCCCTTCTCTCTTCCCCAGGGAAATGTCTATTTCCCCAGTAAGACAGTTTTCTTCCAATACAGCCGAAAGAAGAGAAAAAGGACCCCTACTTTGGTCTGACTTGGAGAAATAACTAAAAGATTTATCCTGTTTTGCTCTCCGCCAATCGCAAAATCCTCTTTCCCTATGGGCTGGCGGTCTGAGTCTGGCGTGTTCAGTCCCGCGAGGATCCCCCAAATTGTCACCAGTTTGTAGCTGGTGCTCCAACGGAGAAACCCGTTCGATCAAGTTCAGAACGGGGGTAGTTTTGGCCGAATCGGTCGGAGCAGAGCCAAGACTCGAATTAACCTTGGTTGCTGAAGCCGAGAATTGCGTACCAAATTTCTTTTGAGTTGTTTCTATGTTAAACAGAGGCAAACAAAATAAACAAGGGCTTTTGCATTTTTGTTGGGTGGTTGGGTGGCAGTCTTTTTTCTTTGGGTGTAGGCTATAACCTTCTAATTAGGGAATTTACTTACACCATTGCTTTGAAAGGACTCGCTATGAAAAAAACATTCTTAGTTGTTGCATTTTTCTTTATCACATCGCCTGTTTTCGCTAGTTTAAATTGGGAATTTACATTCACCAATGGTCCTTCAGCGTCGGAAGAAGATGCTGTTAATCAGTTGCTAGGTACTGATTATCAGTATTTGAAAAAATACGAAGTAACTCAGTATTTTTCGGGGATTAGTTGGAATTATGATGCCAATCCTGATTGGACATTGGGCGCCATTTTGATCAAAGATGGGACGAGTGGGAATTTAGAACCGGAAGTACCATTGGATTTGGGTGGATCGCAGCTATATACGTTGTTTACACCTCAAAACCAAACTGATTCTGCGACTCTTGTTGACGATTTCTTATTCTTTTACGATTCCGAAAATTATTATGACCGGGACGTTTCTCACATTTCGTTATTCGGGACGCCCAAACAAGAAGTCATTCCTGAGCCTTCAACATTGGTTATTTGGTCATTAATAGCTATGATTGGAGTGTGCTGCGTAGCATGCAAAACTAAGAAGGTTTAACAGTGAGATGTGGGCCTTGACATTGGTTTTGGTGGTTCGATGGTTTTGTTCTTTTTTTAGATAGGGAACCTGCCGTAACTGAAAAATGCTTCCTGTACTTTGACGTTAATCGAACCAAATTCGCCCGGCGGTTGCCCCCGTTGGGCGTTTTTTATTTTTAAAGCTAATACATCACCTCCGATATAATATTTACTATGAAATTTTGCTCAGGGATTTTATGCGTTCGTGAATCAACAGGTGGGGGCGGAAAATTGCTGCCGAAAACGGCATTTGCAAAAGATAAGCACAAGGGAGATGGTTTGCAGTCGCGATGTCGTCGTTGTAAAGCATTCATTGAACGCGAGCGAAGATTAAAAAAGAAACTTAAAAAACAAAATCTAGTTGACGAAACATCTCCAGAACAAATTAATCTTGATGTTCGCAACATTAGAAAAACATGTGTGGATTGCCGCTGTGAATCTTGGGGGACAGACTTTCGTATCGATTTGAAAGAGTCTGATAAGCTTTCAAAACGATGCCGGGCCTGTGAAAGGATTTTGTGCCATGCGACTAGCAGAGCGAATTAAAGCGATGAGGATTTTAAATAGGATTTTAAAGACAAATAAAAATACGGGATTGACTCGGTGTTGGAAATTGTTGGGATACGTTTTGTTTAATCGAGGCGTTTTTTTATCACCACATCGCATAGACTGGGTCAAAATAGATATCGACAATGAAACTTATTCCTGACATACGACAATGAAACTTATTCCTGACATATTTATCTTTTCTGTTATTGGATCTGTCACAGGCGCTTATTTGTCTTCTGATCTGTGGTTAAATCTTTTTCTTGTTGTTGGCTCAGCATGTCTTTTGATTCTTTTTCAATTCATTTTGTATGTATTTAAAAAATGGATCTGGAAAAATCTGAACGACCGGAACATCAAACGTGAGCGATCCAAAACATCAGCAAGTTAATGACGCCATCGTCGCTGGATGTGCCGAGAATTTTGAGTTGTTTCTGCATACTCTTAAAATTCCTTCTTCGTTCGGCCCAATTTCTTTTTCCGCAAACGTCACCGATTTTCAAGAAGAAACCTTTCGCTCAATTGCTCCAGCATTAGAAGCGGTTCGGAAAGGCACGCAACCGCCGCGAAGACGTTTTTGGATTGAACGAACAAAAAAAGCATCAAAAGACGGGGACATCGCTTTGATGCTGCTCTGGCAATTGGCTTTTGCAATTCGCCCGGTTTATATTCAAGTCGGTGCAGCAGATCGTGATCAGGCTGGTATCGTTAAAAAAAGAATGAAAGATACTGTTTACTATAACCCGTGGCTTGAAGATCTTGTCGACATACAACAGTACCATGCTCGTCACAAAGGGGGTCTCTGTGAAATGGATTTGCTTCCCGCTGATGCTGGAACTGCTCACGGCGGAACGCCCGATTTAATGGTCATTAATGAGCTGTCGCACATTCACGATCATAAATGGGATTTTGCAGAAACGATGATGGATAATGCAGCAGGTGTTCCTTACGGTGTTGTTATCATTGCAACCAATGCCGGATTCAAAGGTACGCATGCTGAAATCTGGCGACAAAATGCGATAGATAGTTCTGACTGGGACGCCTTTATCTTAGATCAGCCTTCACCATGGATTAACGAACACGATTTGGTAGATGCTAAAAAACGAAATTCCAAAGCAAGATATTCGCGACTGTGGCTGGGCCAATGGACGAACCCTGCTGGAGAGAATTTTGACGAGAAAGATATCGATTTTGCTTTTTCTCAAAGCGCTCACGAATTGACCGAGCCCGAAGATGACTGGATTTATTTTGGAGGTCTTGATCTGGGCGTTTCTAATGATCATTCCGCCTTCGTCATTATGGGCGCAAATGTGGAGCAGCAGCAACTCAAGTTGGCTTATGCCAAGCGGTGGAAGCCTCGGCGAGATACGGGCGAAATTGATCTTATGGAAGTTGAAGACACGGTCGCTGAGTTGTACGAACGTTTTCGACTAAACGGTGTTTGGTTCGATCCGTTTCAGGCGAAGCTTATGGCACAACGCCTTAAAAAGCAAAATTATCGAATGGTCGATTACTCTTTCACAGGGAAAAATTTAAACGAAATGGCGCAAGCTTGGAAACAAGTTTTAGAAGGCCGCAAAATTTCGTTGTATGACAATTATGAAATTGAATTGGAAAAAGATCTTAGTAAGTTACAGATAGTCGAGAAGGCTTACGGTTATCGACTTGAGGCTACCAGAGACGCCGCAGGACACGCGGACGTTGCAACGGCGATGATTATGACGCTTCCTGTGTGCGTCGATTATGTGGGTATCGACTGGGCGTCCTACGAGTTGAGAGACGATGAACCGCTAATTATGGATGCGGGCGCTCCGTTAAGTAAAGAAGAGCTTGATGAAGCCCCAGAAGATTTGCGGCAAATTATTGAGGATGCGGAAAATTTAAGTGAAGGTCGCCGCTACCTTGAGGATTCTTATTTTAATTTTGATCTTTGACGAGGTTAGAATGCCGTCTCTAGCTAGAATTCGAATGCGGTTTGCTAAAACGATTAAGCACGACGAAAGTCTTTGTAAAAATATTTTTGAATCGATTTTATTTATGGGCGACGACCATGAATTTAAGCCGAGAAAACAAGCAAACGTAACACAGATTCCGCCTGGAAAACAAAAAGTGGACATTTTGCGTAAGCGGCTGGAAGATGGCGCAGATTTGTGGTGCGACGAGGACGCTGAAATAGATCTTGACTAAGGAGGGGGAACGCATGTCCTCATGGCTGATGCGACAAAGACAAAACTACATTGTTATCGATTATATGAACGATGTTTTGCTTTATGATGGGCGATCAGAAACGGCTGCGGCAACTGTTTTAGATCCTGGAACTGTTTTTGGTTCAGGCTCTACGAAAGAAGCTGCAAAAACGTTAGCAAAATGTAGAGCGCAAAAAGCAAAAAAACTTGTTGAAGAGCATGGTATTTTTCAAATTAAATGATGTTGAAATCTATCACGCTAATTGCCGCGATGTTTTTCCAAAATTAAGCGCTCGTTCGACATATCGATTTTCTAAAAACACACAAGCTTTGTGCATAAAGTGTGAATTAGCTGTGAGGCTGTTATGAGAATTTTATTAATTGCTTTTTTGTTGTTTGTCGCTCCGGTTGCGGCTCAAGAAGAGGTTGTGCCTGAGTCTGCAGGCGTTGATTTGACGATTACTGGAGCTTCTCAAGCTTTTGTAGGCGATCCTGTTGTTTTGACAGTCAATGGATTGCCAGAAATAGACACCTCGCAATCGATAGATGCGGCGTTGGAATGGACAAACCATTTAAAATTTATTCAATCCAGTACGGAAGCCGCAACTACAACCGTTCAACCTCAGCTTATCGTCCGTTTGACTAACGAAAAAGCGTTTATTTTAGAAATTGTTGTCAGCACCAATGTTGAGGGAACGGTTGTTGTCGTCGGCGATTACAACCAACAACCTTTTCAAGCAGCGTTACACCGTATTGAATTTGTTAACAAAGAGCCGCCTCCTAATGTGGGCTTGGTAGCAACCGCGCAAATTAATAAAGCAGCAAGTCCGGTGCAAGTTTCTCAAGGTGATCAGGTTCTTTACACCTTTAATTTGCAAACAGATGGAGATAGGCCGGTCAAAGATTTGACGTATGAAAGCTTAACGGGTTTAGTTTTGATCGGGCCTACAGGCGATGTGAACGAAAATAGCATTTTAGATGTTTCAGAAACGTGGCAATATAGTGCATTAGCTCTTGCCAAAGCTGGGTCTGTTACAGAAACGACGACTTTTTCAGGTGAAGCGGATAAATATGCTGTTCGCACCGTCGTAAAGTCGACATACAACACAAATCCAACGCCTACTCCTCCAATTCCTCCAAATCCAATTCCAGATCCAGATCCAGTCGTCGAGCCTGGGCCGCGATGGATTTTGATTGTTCACGAAATACAAGATGGCGATCCTGCGTTTCAGGATCTATTAACCGATATTCGAGAGCATAACAATACGGACGATAACGATCACACGCTTGTGATCGTAGACGACGATATTAATAATGCGGACGGCAGCGTTCCAGATTGGTATAAGCCGTACGCGGACTTGTTAAAAGAAAAAGATCAATCGTTACCGGCCATCATTATTACAGATGACAAAGGAAAATTGATTAAAATAGAAGATCTGCCGTCTGATTTGGATGGTTACAAAACGTTAATTACCTCAGCTGGTGGATGATATGTCGAATTGCGATAATGTTGATTTTCAAATTGAATCTGAAGCAATTGGCGTCGGTACTGGACTTCTAGAGCTTCCAACTGACCATCAATTTGGAGACGATTCACCTATTTTTGAAGAGGTTTTTAGAGAAAAAGTCGTGCCTCGCGGCGAGTGGGATGCCGCATATGAAGAGCTAAAGCCGAATTACGCTCGCAATAAGACGTGGCAGTACAATCAAAAAAACGAAGGCACATGTACTGCCAACGCAATGGCTGGAACGATGGCCTACGCTTATATGAGGCAGTATGGAATCGCAATTTCTCCCTGCCCAACGACAATGTATCGACATTGCGGCAGATCCGCTAATAGCGGGTCGTCGACAAGTTGCATTTTAAAGCGAGCTAGAGACCACGGAACGCTTTTGATTGAGCATGAAGTCAATCGTGATCTCTTGCGGCGAATGGGATTTGATCCAACGCATGTAGCGCCCGCTACGGGTTGGAAACATCCCATCCCAAGAGATGCAATGTCAGAAACTGCTATCCATTTTCGAGTCGATGAGTTTTACGAAATTTCGACGATTGATGGGTTTTTCTCAGCGTTGCTTCACGGTTTTGGAATCTTATACGGTCGATCGGGTCATGCTATACACGGCGTAGATATTTGTAAACGAAATAACCGATGGACATGTAAATATGACAATAGTTGGGGGAATTGGGGAGATAAAGGCTTTGGATACGATTCTATTGAGTATCTAAGACGTAATAATGCTCACAGATACGGAGCTTATGCAATACAAAGCATGGTTGCGCCGAAGGGCATTGAAAAGATTTTAGAAGTTCCTGGCCTCAAGGATTGAATTATGAAATATGTCGAATTAATTATCGTATTAGTTGCTGTTTTAACTCCTCAATTTTTGATGGCTCACGAATTAGACGGCGATGAATTAATTAAAGCAACTTCTGGCCTTGCCTTGGGTGGCGTAGCTTTAGCCGCATACAAAGTCTGGCAAGAAGGAAAGCTGAATTCTTATCGCCTGAAAGATAAGAACAGCAAATAAATGGAGTGTTTTTTTAAACGTAAAGGATTGAATTTATGAAACGGATGTTGTTGATTTTGATGGTTTGTTTGGCTTCGTTGACGATTGTTTCGACGAGTCAAGCGGAGTTATGTTGCAAAAAAATGACTTGTAAGATTTGTGTTGTGGAATTGAAGGTTATTGAGTTGTGCAACGTCGAGCGTAAAAAGTGCAACGTTGCTCCCGTTAGACGATTAAAGGGTTTGATCGATAATTGTCGGCGACACAGCGCATTGCAGTATATGCGAAAGAATCTGCACCACGGAAATTTAAAAGGCGCTTCCTGCGAGAACGTCGCTGTAGGCCAAGAAACGGCAGAGCAAGTTGTTCGAGCATGGATGAACAGCTCAGGACATAGAGCGAATATTTTGAATCCTCGCTGGAAATTTATGGGTTACGGAAAATGCCATAAATATCACACGCTTCAATGCAAATAGGATTTTTAATGATTAAATTATCTTTAATGGTTTTAATGCTGCAGCTGCCGCAGCCGCAGCCTGTTTTGCCAAAACCTCAGCCGATAGAAACTGTAAATACGTTTAGCGACGTAGAGCCTTTAAAGCTGGAAGGAAGAGTTACTCCAGATCTAAAAGATGCGACGGAAGACTTGCTCAAGTGGCTAGAATCGTCCGTTCAAGATGGCAATACGATTAAGCGGGATGCTTGGATTGAGTATTTAAAGCTTGAAAAACTTCAAAACGATATTGAATCAAAAAAAGTTCCTATTGCTGACGTAGAAAAAATTAAATCTCTTTTAGAAAAGGATCATAGCCAGTTAAAGTTGGAACCGTTTCAACGTTTCAAGCAGGAATTGGAGTATTGGTTAAAGCCATCGTCGCAGCCTATCGACCCAAGAACGAACCGTCGCGGATATCGCTTTTTTCGCAGCGGTTCGTTGTGAGGTCCAGCGGGCTGCTAGTTTAGCAGCAAGGAGATGATATGAATTTCGCGCAGAGGGTTTTTGATGATTATCTTGATGAGGAAATGCAAGCAATTCCCGAAATGATTATGGTCATCACTATGATGATTTCTTTAATCGGGCCGATGATGGAGTTGTGCGACAAGCTGGACGGCTCAACAAGCAGCATGAAAAAATTTGCTGATGATATGCGAGAGGATACGCTCCGTGGCAAAATTAGACGACGGCTGGCTCGCCGAGTCGTTAGAAAAGAATTGGGATCTGACATTTACAATCAGATCAAAGGCGATCAGCTAGTCGCTGCTTTGCTAAAAGCCGCTTCTGAAAATCCTGACCTCGCAGCCGATGCGTATGTTGCGTCTTTATGATTTGCCCAATTTGCAGTGGTAATCTCTTTTATCTGCGTACAAAGCTAGTATGCGAAAAATGTCACAGCATCGTTGAGACATGCTGTGACGGTGGGCGACTTCCCGCCAATTCTAAAAAAATTCAAGATAAGCCGAAGACTGGTATTGCGATCGACGAAAAGTAGCATATATACTGCTGCAAGTTGAAGCAACTGAATCGTTTTATAAAGGACATAAGCGATGATCTCACCAGTTAATGAAGCTCCTAAAACTGTCGAAGAAGCATACGATCTTTGTGAAGGGACGATAAAAGGGCTGGCTTGTAAGTATGCAACTAAAAAAGGAATTGAGCTTGATGAGGCTATGAGCGTTTGCCACCAAGGATTTATGTTGGCGTGGCAAAAATTTAATCCCAATGCTGGAGCGAAATTCAATACTTGGGTGCATACTCAAATCAGTTTTGAGTTGCGTAATCATGACAAACGAGAATTTCGCCATCGGAAACGGTTTGGCGAGTTGTGTGGAGACGAGGTTCTTCAGCTTATCGAAAAAGAGACGCCTTCGACCGGCGAGCTTGTTCAAAAAGTCTATTCAAGAGTTTCTGAGGATGCCCGAGAGGCCATTACGTTTGCTTTAGCCAACGAACGTCTTAAAAAGCGAGAAGTTCGTAAGCATTTTCGAGAAGTCGCTAAATGGCCTAATCACAAGGCTGATAATGTTTGGCGAGAGGTGCGAAATGCTTTCGCTGATTGACGTGCTTCAAACGTCTGGCATTCCGTACCGACTTGTTGGTCAGAATGAACACGCTCGCGAGGGGTGGATTCAGATCGATTGTCCAGATTGTGATGAGCGTGACAAGTTTCATCTTGGGATTTCGCAAGATTTGCGGGGTGCGAATTGCTGGAAATGTGGCCCGAAAAAGCCAAGACAAATTTTGAAAGCTCTTGGCGTTGAGACGCAAGGTTTACGTTTTCAAAAGTTGCAGGCTTCTAAACGCTTGCGTGGAACATTAAGCGTGCCTTCGTTGAAAGGGCCTTTGCAGGGATGCCACGTTAAATATCTTGAAAAGCGTGGATTTGATGCGGAAGAAATTCAGAAATTGTGGAAAATTGAGGGAATTTCGCAGCATGGCCGATATTCTTGGTCGCTTTTTCTGCCTATATATGATATAAACAATGACATGATTTCTTGGACGACTCGTGCGATAGGGGTTGGCCGTCGATATCAAAATGCTCCTAAGCAGGCGGAAGCGTTCCCAGCGAAATCGACATTATACGGAGTGCAACATGCTCGCAGCTCTATTGTCGTTGTGGAAGGCCCGACAGATGTTTGGCGGATTGGGCCGGGAGCGGTTGCGACGATGGGATTGCAGTTTACGACTGAGCAAGTGCAACTAATACGGTCGTTTCCAAATCGCGTTATTTGTTTTGATTCATCGGAAATTGCTCAGAAGCAAGCTAGGAAATTGCTTTCAGAAGTTCAAGCGTTTCCTGGAAAAACGTCTATTATAAGTATAGACGCTGATGATCCGGGTGAATGCCACCCAGACGAAGTAAGGCAGATTCGCGAATATGCAAATTTATAAAGGGGAATAAACAATGACAACAATGCCAAAAAAACTACTCCAAATTACTCCAGAATTAGTCACTGTGCTGGATCAGTTAAAAGACGAGTTTAATTCGCCGCTTAATCCGTTGATAGAAAAATTCCTATGGGAGCATCCGAGCGTTCATGAAAAAGGCGTTATGCTCGGCTACATCACAGAGGACGGGCCGCCGCAACGACCCTCGGCTGGCGGTTATCGACGAAAAGAGAAAGGCGAGACTATTTCGGGAAAGCCTACAAAAACGTTTTAACATTTTTAAAGCCACCAATGGTTTTTTAGCGCCGACTTCTTGTCGGCGTTTTTTATTACCTTTGGTATAATGACATTCTCTAAATTCTCCCATTTCGAGCGATTATTATGAGCTTGTCGTACGGAAATCGACTAAAAATTTACCGCTATACAGTAGAGGCTCTCGCCGTGGCAACAGTAGGCTACACGAATGTTATTGACGATCATGGGGCAGCTGGTGATGGCGTAACTGATGATAGTGCCGCATTTGCAGCTGCTGATGCAACTGGAAAAGTTATATATGTTCCTGGAAATCGAACATACAACTTGGGAGCAGGTGAATTTTCTTTTTCTGCTCCTGGTATGTTTGGTGATGGTTGCAATTCGTCGACTTTGCAATGGACAGGGTTAACGGCATCAGAAGTTGCGATGAGGATTGATCCAACAGTCAGTCCGTTTTTGCAAAACATAAAGTTAGCGAGCACTGACGGTAATGGCATCGGCATTGGCGATAGTGGGGCTTCGCCTTTGGATTTAAAAATGCATGAAGTTTGTATTGATGGGTTTAATTACGGTTTTTGGTGCGATGATTTAGAAAACAGCGTTTTTATCCAATGTGACTTTATCAATAATGCATATGGTGTTTATACAGACCCGACTGCTGAGTGGTTGCATGTTTCGTTTTATGGTTGCAAGTGGACAAGCAACACCACAGTAGGAGTTGAGTTAGGCGGATCGTGTGAAGGTTCTTTTTGGGATGCTTGTGCTTTTGGTTTAAATGGTAAAGGGTTTGTAATCACAGCAAATACTCAGCCTCGTAGAGGGACGCATTTGCACCATTGTCACTTTATTAACAATACGTCAAACGACATTGAAATTAAAGGCGATTTTCATACTAGTCAAATTCAAAATTGCTTTTTTAATTCTACAAATCCTGCAACTGCAGTTGATATTTCGCCAAGTTCTGGTGGCGCTTCAGACGTTAATGTCGAGTACGGATATTGGAAACAAACGTATGTGACTGACATACAGTTTGGTGCAAATACCACTTCGTGCGAAGCTTCTAAAAATGCTAGGGGTGTTACAAGTGATGTAACGGATTCGATTACGGTGGTGGATACCGGACAAGCTAACGTTATTAATTATTGAGGTATATGATGGATAAGTTTAAAAATGCTTTTTCTGTAAACTGGAAAACAACGGCAATGGCTTTAGGTCAATTAGCTGTAGTTTACGGAACAGCGCTGCAAAATTATCTTGATAATGATCCGGCAACGACGGTCAGTATTGAGCTTCTAATTGCAAGTACGATTACAGCACTGGGTTTAATTTTTGCTAGAGACGCTGACAAAACTAGTGGCGATAACAATCTTTAATATTTTTTAAAAATATTTACCGGAAGCTCCTTTCATGAAACGCTTAATTGCACTATTGACCGTTTGTTTCGCTTGTAGTTTTGGTGGGCATTCGTTTGCTGACGTAACACAACAAGAAGTTGGTGGACGCTTAATCGTCACTATCGTGGGTACAGGCGTTACAGCGGATGACACCGCAAACATGACAACAGCGGTAAACCTTGTAAATGCTAATTCAAATGCTTCGACAATTCGTATTGTTGGAGATTTGTCTTTGTCATCTACGTTTACGTTTGACAAATCTGTTTCTATGGAGGGGGCGACTGGTAGCTCCACAATCGCATACACCGGAACGTCAAGCAGCGCCATTTTTCGTTGGGCAGCAGGCGGCGGTTACGATCCGACCACAGATACAAACTATGCGTGCTCTACGCCGTGGAAATTTTCTGAAACGATTAATGTTCCTGGCCAAACCTTTAACGAAGGTGATTGGATTGTTGTTTGGAGTAATCAACAAATTGATGGCGTTTCTCCCCATTTAGGTGATGGCGAAGGCCAACATCCTATGGAAATGCATCAAGTTCAGTACTTTGATACAGTCAGCGAAGATATTTATGTTGATGGCTTTGTTGTTGACGAGATGGAAACTGCAGCAAATGCTCGTATTTCAGTAATTGATAATCCACTTCAAGATATCTCTTTAACTCGTCTTGTTTTTGATTACACAGGTACTCCTGGTTCTGGACCTGCTTATTCGCAGGTTTTGCGTTTTGAAGGCTGTGTTGGAGTCAACATCGACCAAGTTCGATTTACTCGTCGAGGTTATGGATCTGTTTGGTTCGATTTTTGTGCGGATGTCCAATGTGATATCACGCAAGATGGTACAGATCGAACTGATGATGTTTACGGCGTTGTTACTGGCGTAGTCAATGGTGTTATTATCGACGGCATTTGGAGAAATACTCGCCATGCTTATACGACGACTTCAGGACATCAAGTCGATACGACAGACACTGTTAATAGCGTGGATACAGGCGCAGACACTTTAACTCTGACGGGGCATTCTTTATCCAACACGGATTGTATTAATTTTACGACGACGGGGACGTTGCCTGGAGGTTTATCTACGTTCACTCCATATTGGGTTATTAATTCAACTGTAAACACAATTCAGGTTGCAGCAACTCCCGGCGGTTCAGCAATTGACATTACAACTGCTGGTTCGGGAACGCACACGTTAAAAAATTCTGGGCGTTGGGGAACGCCTCTTAATGTGCTTGTTCGAGGTACACAAACTGTAGGCACAAAACATTTAACTTCAGGATCACCCCCAACTATTGCAAGCAGAACTGGTTTTTCAACGCACCCCGAAGGTTGGGGCATTACGTTTGAAGTGACATCTTTTACTTCTGGAGAAACCACTAATGTTGCGGGGTTTGCTCGTGCAAGAAACACAATTTATCAAAATTGTCGAATTGTAGGCGGTTTTTCAGCAGCATCGACCGGAGTTGCCAAAGGTCTTTATCTTGCAGCTAGTGATTGTAAAGTTATTAATTGTGTTTTTGAAAATCTTTGGATCCCGTTGTATTCTGATTTTTCAGATGCATCTACTAGAGGCGCAGTACAAAAAGCGGGCATTCCAGACAATCTTTTAGTGTTAAATAATTCGTTTATTAATTGTCGAGCGCCTGTGCGAATTCATGCTGCTGCTGATATGGAGATTACTCAAAACACCTGGATTCGCTCAGGAGCAAGCTCTGGCGGAAGCCCGTTTTATAAACGTTCGTATATTCAAGTTATTCCAGATGCCTATGGCGACGTTACAAATCTTAAAATTACTAATAATGATTTGAAAAAAGGCGCTAGTAATAATTTGTCTTTGGAAACGCATATTGAAGCGTCACAATTAGAGTTTACTGGCAATAACGTAACTGGTTATGGTTCGGGTGATTTTGGTATTGGATGGAATGATACTATTGATAGCATTCAAACAGCCGCAGATACTTTGACAATTACTGCTAGGCACGGTTTTAATGATGGTGCGGCTGTTAGATTTACAACCACGGGAACGCTTCCAAGTCCTTTGGTTGCAGGCACTACTTATTTTACGATTGAAAGTAGTGATACTGCTTTTCAAGTAGAGGCTACTCCGGGCGGTGGGGCCATTGATATCACCGATGTTGGAACAGGTACACATACTGTTTTGGGCGAAGGTGAGGCGCTGTTGGATACAACATATGCCAATCAAAATTGGAAGGATTAGATGGCCACATACACGTTAGGCTCGGATGGTGGCGATAATTATGCCACATTTGCGGAACTTTGGGATGATTTAAATACGATTACGGACGCTTCAATTATCATTGAGGTGCGTGGTGAGGACCACAATGTTACTGTTAGCGACCCCATAGTTCCAAATGCCACAACAACCGACATTACCATTCGCCCAATGAATGGGGCGGCTCATTTAGGCGATGTTGGTGCTACGGGCGCTGGTGGTGCCGCTAGATTGCTTTGGACTGGCAATTATCGTTGGAATTTTGGGCCGACTTCAAATCTTCCAGATATAACATTCCAAGATTTGCTTTTTAATTTTCAAGCAAATGGCTGCGTTTCTAATTCTGAAGGAATTTTTTGGGGAGATGAGCCCGATCCTTGGACGATTAATTGGGAGCGGTGCATTTTCTTCAATCTATCTGGAAGTACAAATGGCCAATGGACGCATGCGTGTTCTGGCTCTTCTGGTATGCAGATGAATTTTTATTCGTGTTTGTGGTTTAAAAACAACAACACGGGTAATGGTTCAAGCGGAAACAGTGGTTTTGTTCGGAATTTTCCAGACGATTCTGACATAAAAATGTACCACTGCGCTTTTCACGAAAACGATACTACTTCAAATAACGCATACAATGTTTCAGAAGCTTCTTCAACTGGAACGTTTTTAATTGTAAATAATATATCATCAGATCCGTTGTCTAGTAGTAACGCAGAAAAAGCTTATGAGGGATCATTTAGCACAAAAACGGACAATGCTTCGTCAGATGCAACAGGTGATACAGGCTTAATAAATGAAGCAGCAACAACAACGTGGGTTGATCCAGACAATGCAACGTTAACTAGTCGTGATTACAGTTTAAAATCTGGAAGTGTTGCAATTGCGGGCGGTACTGCTGCGGGATCTACTGACGCAATTAGAAAGCCGATTACGGTTCCTTGGTACGATTCTTCATCACCAGTTAGGCCAACTAGTGGTGATGTTGATTTAGGTCCGTATATGTTTGCGGATGAGTCTAGCTCTTCTTCTAGTTCGTCGATTAGCACGTCGAGTACGTCTAGTTCGTCGATTAGCACGTCGAGTACGTCAAGTTCGTCGATTAGCACGTCGAGTACGTCTAGTTCGTCAAGCTCGTCGATTAGTACGTCTAGTTCGTCAAGCTCGTCGATTAGTACGTCTAGTTCTTCTAGTTCGTCGATTAGTACGTCAAGCAGCAGTTCTTCTCAGTCAGACGAAAGTAGTAGTAGTTCTAGTTCTTCTAGTTCGTCGATTAGTACGTCAAGTACATCTAGCTCGTCTAGTTCGTCAAGTTCGTCGATTAGTACGTCGAGTACGTCTAGTTCGTCAAGCTCGTCAAGCTCGTCAAGTTCGTCGATTAGCACGTCGAGCACATCTAGTTCGTCAAGCTCGTCAAGCTCGTCGATTAGCACGTCGAGCACATCTAGTTCGTCAAGCTCGTCAAGCTCGTCGATTAGTACGTCAAGTACGTCTAGTTCTTCGTCTTCTTCAATTAGTACGTCGAGCAGCAGTTCTTCTCAGTCAGACGAAAGTAGTAGTAGTTCTA
>JAAOEI010000506.1_pt1 | contig 15110 bp, 21 predicted proteins | sample 7059261 | NCBI WGS metagenome assembly JAAOEI01 (sample SAMN14008812, study PRJNA610033) | viral metagenome | isolation source: viral particles filtered from seawater | place: China: Hangzhou Bay, Yangshan Deep Water Harbour | collected 2017-10-31
CTTTAATGTCGGAGAGGTCTACAAGACAAACAGCGTTGGTAGGTTTGTCGTCGAACCAGAGGATGGTTTCTTCAACCGCACTTATAAGGGTGACAGCGCCACTTGGGAGAAAGTCGAAGATCTCAAAGTTGGAGACTTCGTAGCTCGCTTTGAGAATGGTTATGCTGTCTACTATGGCGTCGTCACCAAGGTCGGAAACTTTGTCCACATTGACACCATTCGCAATTATGACGGCACCATACTCACTCAAAAGAGGGAGGTTCGAGCGCCGAGGAATTGGTGGACCAAGATCGAACTGACCCCGGAACAGGCCGCTAATCATTTTCCGTGGCTGGATTTCTCCGAAACAGAGACCGTCGAATCAGATAATGGTTACTACAACAGCGTTGGTAGGTTTGTCAGTGATCTCAAGTCATCTGCTCCCTGTGATCGCAAGAAGATTGCCTCTGATGGTGGATCGACCGACTACTACAAGATCCCCGAACATGCCACAGAGCTTCGTCACATCATCTCGGCCAAGGGTATGTCCAAGGCCCGCGGTGACATCTTCAAAGCCTGCTATCGCCTGGGCGAGAAGGAAGGCGTAGACGTCGGTTACGATCTGAACAAGATGAAGTTCTTCATTGAGGACCTGATCGAGATGCATAAGAGGGGGGAACACCTGTGAGTGAAATCATGAAATCTTCACTGAAGCTGCTGCTGCTAATAGTAGCTTCAGCGACCGCCGTGGCAGTCGGTGCTATTCACGCTGCAGACTTATACCATCCAGCCGTTTCCAGTGCTCCGGAAAAGTCGGCAAGTGTCATGCTCTACAGGGAAGACAAGTTCAAGTGTTCCGGTGTTCACATTCAGAACGGATACTTTCTGACGGCCGCGCACTGTATGGACGACAAACAGCTTTCGGCTGACGGTAAGGTTCTACAGACGCTTTGGGTTAACAAGCAGTACGATGTAGCCCTCCTGTTCAATGGGGAGGGTTCAGATCGTAACTCTGTCAAACTGCGATGCACTGAGCCGGTGGTTGGAGAGAAGATAACCTCCTGGACACATCCTACTGGAATCGAAGACGTCATCGCAACAGGTGAGGTAGTCGGGGAATCCAGGGAGTTCCAAAACTGGTCCAAGATTACGCTAATCAGCATAGTCATGTCTCTTGGAAGCTCTGGAGGACCCATCTACGATGTTAACCGACAGCTAGTTGGATTAGTTGTTGGAGGGTTTGGTCAGTTCTCAACCCTAGGCGCTATGGTGCCATCCTCAGTAATCTGCGGGTTGCTGGGAAATAATCACGAAGCCCTCTAAACAACGAGGAAACAAATGACTGACGTAAGCGTCTTCCTAGACTATCGGGGCATCCACGTCGTCCAGGAAGTGGACGGAGAAGAGAAGGATATTGCCTTTGTCCACTTCAGCGATATTTCTGAGTGGGCAAGGAAAGACCTTCGTCACACAGATCCCGAAGCATACACAGATTGGTTCAGGATCATCTGGTCAATCTCGCAAATGAACGCCAAGCTCATTGACGAGCTAACAGCATATCGCCGCAGACAGAGGATGAAGCCATAATCGACGTAACGACGATCCCCACGGACTGGATAGTGATTCTTAGGAAAGTCCAGTCCGTGGCTCCACAGCATAAAGCCGTACTTGCTGGTGGAGCCCTTCGGGATCAGGACAACGGTAGACCCGTCAAGGATCTCGACATCTTTGTTCCGATGAAATCAGGAGAAGAGTGGCTTGAACTTCTGGCGGGTATTATAGAGGTCTTTGGTCTCTTCCCACATGACCTTCATCTCAACCTCACAGAGGCCTACCTCAATACCGTTAACGAGGAGGTCACTGGCATCACCACGTTCTACACTTGGAATAGCGCTGATATAGGACCATTCGACCTCGTCGGTTCAAGTCATGAGGTCAACCTCATTGGTCTCAACCTGGAGAAGTTCTCCCTGACCTCAGTTGTGGATAGGATAGACATGGGCTTCTGCAGGATCGGTTTCGACGGGGATCATCTCTGGAAGACCGAGGAGTACCTCCAGGACCAGCGTGAGAAGACCATGACGGTACTCTACGCCCCGACCGATGCTGCTTTGGATCGATCCAAAAGACGATACAACAAGCTGTTCAAGAAGTATCCTGAGTGGCGCTTCGTCGACAAGTCTGGTCTGCCGAACGGTTGGGCCTTCCCGGTGTCTGCATGAAGTATGCCATCTTACGTAAGGGGGTGTACTACTGTGGCGAGATCAACTGCTGGACACCAAACATCCAGCACGCTCTACACTACACCGACAAAGAGCTGGGCGAGGTAGCCCATGTAATCAGGATCGACATCGGTCTCAGTGGCTGTGAAATCGTGGAGGTACCCGAAGAATGAAAGTCACCTATCTGAACCACATGGGCGATGATTTGACCGTGGTGAATGCTGCCCGAGTGAGCTTCGGGAAGAATAGTGAATGGGCTTGGGTAGAAAAAGAAAAGAGGATGGGAGACGGAGAGTGGGTGCCTGTGAAGTGTGACCCACACCTTTCAGCGAAAGACAAGAAGCTCATCGCCTACCTCGCCAAGCATAACCACTGGACACCTTTCGCCCACTGCCAAGTGTCTCTTCATCTCAAGGTCCCATTCTTCGTCGCCGCCCAGGTGAAGAAGCATCAGGTTGGCTTCGTAGTGAATGAGGTCTCGCGGCGGTACGTCGATGAGGAGCCTGAGTTCTACATGCCAGAGACGTGGCGCAGAAGGGCTGAGAGCGTCAAGCAGGGGTCCACTGATGAAGCTGTCGAAGTCTTGGAGCATCCTGAAGGGTTAGAGGACCTTTGGGGCGGTAATGACAACAAATGGCACCCTCATCTGCATGTCTCCTATGCCTCGCATCAGGTTTCTCTTGACACCTACAGGTGGCTTCTTCGTTCCGGTGTCTGTCCCGAGCAGGCCCGTATGGTGCTACCCCTGTCCACCTATACCGAGTTCTGGATGACTGGCTCTCTGGCCGGCTGGGCTCGTGTCTACAACCAGCGCACTGATCCGCATACCCAGAAGGAGACCCAGGAGGTCGCCAAGCAGATCGGTGAGATCATTGAACCCCTGTTCACTGTTAGCTGGCCGGCACTGACTAAGTTCCTTCAACTTCCACTCCCATCATCAAAGCTGGAGCAAGGAACTAATACGGAATGATCGCGTTCCTTATAGGTGCAATTGTCTCTATCGTTCCAGCACCAGACGCCTTCTCAAATGCCTGCAAACGACTTGATTGGCTTTGTGTTAGTAGCGCCCAAGTAGCAGACGTAAAGGAAACGCTGCCGCTACTACACAAGGTCAATTCAAGGGTAAACTCTTCTATCTCGCCTAAGTCCGATCAAGATAATTATGGTGTTGCCGAATATTGGACACTGCCTATAAATGGCTTTGGTGACTGCGAAGATTATGCTCTAGCCAAATACCGTGATCTTCTGGATGAGGGTGTTGGTAGAGACAAACTCCGCGTTGCTGTGGTTCTGGATAGGAACCGTAGAAACCATGTGGTTCTAATCGTGCGCCATAACGGAGTTGACTTGGTGCTGGACAACCTGACAAACAAAATCAAACCCTGGAACAAAACCAGGTACACATATCTGGCGGTGCAAATCGTCGATGATCCAAACAACTGGGAAGTTGTGGTCGATCGTACAAGAGACAGAGACACGTTGTCCGACTAGTAGTACTAAAGAGAGGATGAATTCGATGAAGGTATATCGCCTTTACGACAAGAATAGTGGGCATTTCTACGAGAGCCGTCGTGGTCGTACCCTCTTCAAAACCCCTGGGCATGCAAAGCAGTCCTATGAGTTAGATCGAGGACTGTTCGACAAGCCCTTCGATGCGTTACCTGATCTGGTGGTCCTGCAGTATGAACTTGAACTTTCCGAGGGGAAAGAAGTCGCCTGATAGGGTCGCCCAAGCCGCCGAGCTGGTAAGGCGTCGTCAGGCAGACCTCGACCGAGCCCCATCACATCTAAATGCGGTCCGACTACAGAGAGCAAAGCTGGAGCATCAGGCCGCTCTAAACGAAACAATCAAGCCTATAGAGGAACAGAATGAGCGAAGAGAAGAACCTTGCCCTGGAGATGCTGCGGGAATTCAAGGAGGCCTTTTCCGCCTCAAATGATCCCGAACTCTGGTTGAAGCTGATCGTCGAGGAGACCCAGGAAGTCGAGAGGGCGCTGGCAGATACTATCAAGGAGTTTTCCGATCTGTCGTACGTCCTCGCCGGATACTGCACGTCAATCGACTCCAATGATGAAATCAAGGAAGGTCACAAGGCCGTTCTTGACTATGCGGCCGCTCTGATTATTCACGGCCGAGAATTCTTTGGAGACGCGACCCTTGGGGAAGCCTTCCGCCGTGTTCACAAGTCGAACATGACCAAGCTCGGCGATGACGGGAAGCCGATCGTTAGGGAAGACGGGAAGATTCTGAAGGGGCCGAACTACGAGCCCCCTAACATTCTCTCCCTGATCACCGGCCGATAATCACATACGAACTACACTTGCCCTCTTTTGGATCAGTCCAAAGGAGGGCTTCTTTTTTGGAGACATGATGTCCTGGCGTTCTAATAAGAACCCTATGTTTCGCTCCCAGTTCAGCGAGACAACTTTTTACGGTAAGTATGCCCATGAGGGCTGTGAGACCTGGGCCGATTTGGCTTGGGTGCTTGCCAACGATGTCTGCGGCGAATTCCTGACGCAAGAGGAGGTCGCCCAGATCGCCCTCTATATCGAGCGGATGCTGTTCATCCCTGGTGGGCGTTACCTGTACTACGCTGGCAGACCGAACAAGTTCTTCAACAACTGCTACCTGTTGAAGGCCGAGGAGGATACCCGAGAGGATTGGGCAAAGCTGTCCTGGGAATCGGAGAGCTGTCTGATGACCGGTGGTGGTATCGGTATCGACTACTCGAAGTATCGCCACTCTGGAGCACCCATTCAAAGGACCGGTGGTGTTGCTTCTGGTCCGATCCCAAAGATGCAGATGATCAACGAGATCGGGCGGCGGGTGATGCAGGGAGGATCCCGTCGATCGGCCATCTATGCGAGCCTGAGCTGTGATCACCCAGATGCCTGGGAGTTCCTGTATGCCAAAGACTGGCACAATATGCCGGTCGGACAGACTGGCTTCACGTTTGCCGATCTGAAGGCCCAGGACTTCAACTTCCCTGCTCCCCTCGACATGACCAACATCTCGCTCAACTACGGCACGAACTGGATCCTGGATTACTGGAAGACCAAGTCTCCTGGGAAACTCTTTGTTGCCAACACCCATCAGGCGATGAAGACAGGGGAGCCTGGGTTCAGCTTCAACTTCTTCGAGAAGGAGGACGAGACGCTCCGCAACGCCTGTACAGAGGTTACCTCTGAGGATGACAGTGACGTCTGTAACCTGGGCTCTGTGAACCTGGGCCGGATCGAGGACATCCAGGAGCTGGCCGACGTCGTGGCGCTGGGCACAAAGTTCCTGATCTGTGGTACACTCAAGGCGCACCTTCCTTATCAGAAGGTCTATGATGTCCGCGAGAAGAACCGTCGCCTTGGTCTTGGCCTCATGGGTCTCCACGAGTGGCTGATCAAGCGTGGCTACAAGTATGAGCCCAACCCAGAACTCGAAAGCTGGCTCAAGGTCTACCAAGGAGTTTCGGATGCTACTTCACGAGGAACTGCTGATGCGCTTTCGATCTCAAGACCGGTTGCCAACCGTGCGGTTGCGCCTACGGGGACTATCGGCATCATCGCTGGTACCACCACCGGGATCGAGCCTATCTTCGCCGTGGCCTACAAGCGGCGATACCTCAGAGGAGGAAGCGACTGGAAGTACCAGTACGTCGTAGACGCTGCTGCCCAGGAGCTGATCGATCTCTATGGTGTTGACCCAGAGAGCATCGAGAGTTCCCTGGATCTCGCGGCCGATCCCGAGCGCCGGATCGCTATGCAGGCGTTCGTCCAGGATCGCGTCGACATGAGCATCAGCTCGACGATCAACCTCCCGGCTTGGGGGTCCGAGTTGAACAACTACGACAAGGTCGAGCCGTTCGCTCAGATGCTGGCCAAGTACGCCCATCGCCTCCGCGGCTTCACCTGTTACCCTGATGGGTCCCGTGGTGGTCAGCCTCTTTCGGTTGTCCCGTACAAGGAAGCCGTTGGTCAGCTCGGTGAGGAGTTCTCCGAGACATCTGTACAGACGCATGACATATGCGACATATCCGGAAAGGGTGGATCATGTGGAGTTTAGCCATACTGGCAAGTTTGGCCATGAGTGTCTTCGTGTTTCTGATACTCTTGGTCATCATGTTTGACGACGAACCTGACTGAGCTGCTTTGGACTGATCCAAAGTAGAAAAAAAAATGCACCGTCCAAGGAACCCCATAAGGGGAACCAAGGGCGGTGCATTTTTTTTTTTGTTTATTGGAGGATTTGGCGTTAACCGCCCACACCCCAAGGAGCTGCGTCCGGGGTGAAGCCACCCCAAGCGTAACGCAAGCCCTTTGTCTGACGTGCGGCGTAGTACCGTCCTCTGTTCGGAATGTAGATGAGGTTCTTCGAACCGGCGCCGTTGTTGGACACAGGTCCAGACGGCACTTTGTTCAGCGCGTTGAGCGTTCCATCGATGTAGGTACGCAGGGTGGTACCATCGTACTGGATACAGTAGTGGTGAGCAACGAAGTTCTCCCACCACGGCACCACACGGGCAGTACCCGCGGCCTCATAGGTGCCACCATCAACAAAGCCGGATACAGTACCCGACCACGGGTAGACGCTGCTGGTGTCGTTCTTGCCCATGTAGGCAGTCTCCCAAGAGACCAGAACGGCACCTGCCTCGGGTCCACCACCGCTGTTACCATAGGCTGCATAGACGAACTCGAGCGTGAACGGATCCCCAACTGCTCTGAGAATGTCCATGCCGCGGACGAAAGTATCCCCTACCGTGGTGGTATGCTGGGTATACCCGCTGGTGACAGGGAAGCTGACCGTCGTCTCTACACCCGTCTTGCGGTTGACAAGTGGGTAAGTACCATCGGGGTGGAAAGAGGTCTCCCGAATGTCGACCATACCCTCAACATCACTCCAGAGGGGATCAACAGTGGGCCAACCAGCATTCCAAGGTTCGCCCCCTTTCTTCTTACCGCCACCGATGCCACCCTTTCCGCCTCGGCCGGTCCATCCGCCACCATCGGTGCCACCGTCTCCTCCGGTGCCATCACCGCCCTTGCCTCCGCCTTTACCCTTTTTGGGGCTGCTGATGATCATTTCAGAGGAGGGACCGATGCCCCAAAACTTAGCGACTGTCATGATACTAAGCCGAAGAGAAGCTGACGATGGCATCCATTCCGGACAACCCGGCAGGCTTCGCCCAAAGGCGATTGGCCCCAGCTACACCTGGAAACTTGGAAACGATGGTTCCTTCAGACCAGCCGTCACCACGACGGAGAAGTTCGAAGGGTCCTACAGCGTCGGTAGGAGGAGTGGCTCCTACAGTTGCCTGGAGAGACACAGGGACAGCCGGGTCACCGGCCAGCATCACGGAAACTTCCGTGGCGGAATCGGCATTAGTGAGCTGTGTCCATACACCAGCGGGGCAGGACACACGAGTATTGATTGCCATTTGGGTTCCTTTGGATCAGTCCAAAGAAGGACTGTTGATCTTAAACAGGCGGCTGTTCCGGGGTGTTGATACCCAGGTCTTCAGCCAAAGTGAAGCACGCCTGGATGGCGTTGATTGCCATATCGTCCTTCAGAGAGGCGTTAGGGTCTTCGGCCTTCCAAGCGGAATACAGGGTGTAGATGCCGAAGGCGGAACCACAGGCAATCCTGACACGGCGCTGATCTTTCTCACTCAGGAGCTTAACGTCTACGCCCTCTGCGCGGAGAATGCCTACCTCATAGGCGTACAGCTTGAAGCCAGCCTCCGCGAGACGGACGGAACGCTCAAGCCTTGTCTTATTGTCGGTAGGAGTTGTGGGGAAGTCAGGATCGCCACTCGGGGTGGAGCAAGCTACCAGACCAAGCATAGCGAAAGCTGCGAGCAATTTATTCATCGGACTTTTTCACTTTCGTAGCTTTATATTTGACGTAGGCCGAGTGAAGCATCGATCCGATCACCATGATCGCACCAAAAGCCTGCTCAAGGTTCACCATTAAGGTGTCGACAGTTTCTTGTTCTGTATGGCCAGACATGACCAGATAGCCACCAATAGCAGTGATGACATATCTGACCTGACTGGTCATAACTTGCTGTTTGTCCATTCTGATCTCACTCGAATGATTTCGCTTTTTCGTGACCGAAGAGACGATAGCGAGCCCACTCATAAATGCGGATTCCCGTCCAGACAATCGCAAGCAGTGCAGCGATAGCGGGAAGAAGTTCGAGGATAGCCCCGACTGTGACTAGACCGCTCACAGCGTCTCCTAGGTCTTTGAATTCACGGTTCATCCTAGTAGCCTCCCTGGTAGGGGCTGGTTACTCGAATGTCGGTTCCTCCCATGTCATCTGCTCTTTCCTCGCCGTCGATCTCACTAGCCAGCTCACTCGCGGTCTGCTCAAAGGCGGGCTTTCGGTCATCGACGAAATGATCAGCGGCATAGATAAGCGCTGTGTAGATCACTAGGTCCTCGAGTTCGGTTGAGTAGACATCTGAAGAGGCATCGCTTACCGGGATGGCTAGATCCATGTGGTAGCGAAGTTTCACGGTATCCCCTTCACGGGGTGTTGGGTAGATGTAGAACTTGTCTTCTTCCCTGAACCAGACCTTCGGGAGAGCGCCTGCGTCATACTTGTAAGTCATCGACTCGTCGGTCGATTCCCTAAGCAAGCGATACTCGTCGGTTCCCGTGTCGACCCTGATCTCGATGATCGACCGATAGTCTGAGGGTTTAGTGACATATCCTAGGTATGACCCGTCGACAACGGTCGTTAGGGTCTTCTCCAGGGTCTTGATCTTGATACTCCGGGAGATCCTCTTCGCAGCCAGCTCGATGAAATGGTCCGCGAGAGCGTCGGTGCAGAGTGTATTGTTGAGGAGGTCCTTGAACTTTGTTCTGACCTCAGCCTTCGTGGCCATTCATGCTTCCTTTAGTTCTCGATGGGTCCTCGACCGAAGGTCGTGTCCTCACAAAGGATGAACGCATCCATACCATCAACACGGAGTTTCTGGAGGATTTCATTGAGAGGGGCTGTGTAGGCGTTGAAGCCCTCGGCCATCCATTTGTCGATTACTGCTGCGGGGACCATTGCGGCATCTGTGAAGCCATCTAGGTCAATCTTGAAGTTCTTCTTGCGCTCATTCAGCTCGTCCCAGAACTCCTGGGGTAACTCCTGATAGCGCGTGTGGTATAGTTCGCCATCCTGGACGGCGAGACTACCCTTGGCGGTGATGAACTGCATGTGTCTCTCTTGGCTAAAGGGTGGGGCCAGGACGGAGGGAGAGAAGCTCCGCCCTGCTTACGCCGCTGCCAAAGCGGACCCCTGGGATAGCTCCTTTGGATCAGTCCAAAAGAGCTGTCGGTTAGTCGTCGTTCAGGAAGACACCAACGATGGAGATCGTACCTGTGACGTCGATGGTCGAGTTGGCATCGATGGTAGCGGCGGTACCCGACCAGTTCAGGACGAGGTCCTTGGCAGCAGCCGAGCCGTCAACGACAGCGGCGGTGACCACGTTGGCGGAGCCAGTACCAGTGCCGCCAGACAGGGTGACAGCGATCTCGGGGACGATGTCGTCGTCGGTACCAGCCAGGATACCATCGGCGGCCGCGGCGATAGCCACAGAGCCAACACCAATGTCGAAGACGGCGTCACCAGCCGCACCAGTCAGGGCAGCGCCCTCAGCGAATGCGGTGTAGTCCGAACGGGAAGCGAGGAACGCATAGACGCCCTCGTTCAGGTCCATCAGCTTCAGTGCGCCATACGAGCCCGAAGCACCGGCGTCAGTCACCGGGATCTGAGCGGCAGTCAGCGTGAAGTCAATCCGGAACCAGGAGCCGTGCTGCTCAACGACGGTGGACACCGAGCCCGAAGCGGGCTGGGCGGCGACAGTACCGACGTTGTTTCCAGTGCGAGAAATGAAGTTAGTCATGTGTACTCCAGAAGAAGAAGAAGAGGGGGTGAGGCCCCTGGGGTTACCAAGGGCCTCTAGAAGTTATTACGTCAGGTTGACGATGATGCCCGACTTCTTGAAGTTGTCGTGCTTCAGCGAGTACTCACCGACCAGCATGTGACGCTCGGCGTCACCGGTCTTGGCCAGCATCTCACGGAACCACGGACGCAGAACCTTCAGCTCCCAGCTGCCGGCGTTGAACATCAGGGCGTCCGAAGTACGCTGCAGACGGTTCAGAACGACCTTGACTTCACCATACGGGTTCACCAGGAAGTTGACGGCGTTGACGACCTTCTTCTCCTGACCAATGTCGCGGGTACGGTTGGCCGAATCAGCGAAGGCAGCAACGATCTTGGCGTCGGTCGGCTTGATCATCAGGATCGAAGCATCGCCGCCCTTGTTGTAGAGCTTCTCGTGGCAGTTCTGCACCATGACTTCGGTCAGGGCAGCGGTGCCAGCGTCCTCGGTCGTGTCAGCGTGGATCATGGCCTGATATCCAGCGAACTCACGGGCGGTGACGCCATCGACACCAGCGACGGCCGTCTGGCCGGTACCAACGAGCGAGTGCTCCAGGTCACGCTTGATGTTCTTGCCGGTCTTGGCAAGCTCGCGGGCAGTCTCCGACTGACGGCCATACGCCTCGACGGCATCGGCGGTACCCGAAACCTTGAAGGTCTCCGAGAAGATCTGGCTGTAGTTGCTACGCTTCGACGGCTGGTCACGAACCGAGTCCGCGGCCTCGAAGCCTTCCAGCTTCGCGTTCTTGGCAACCGAACGGAGGTCATCTTCCATCCACTCGAAGAAGGTCGACTTGATCTTCTTGGCCTTGCCGATCATCGAGAGGAACGGGGTGTCGCTCGGCGTGATCAGGGAGATGACGTCGTCAACCTGCTCCTTCTTGCCGATCATGTCGTACGACTGAACGTGGGTAGTGCTCATTTGATTATCCTATGAAGAGGTTTAGGAGGATTAGCCGCCCCAGCGGGCGAGCAGGACTGCCGCTGCATCGTCAATCTCACCTGATGCGGCGAGACGATCCAAAGCGGCTTTAGGCTTGGAGGTAGTGCTGCTGATGCCGTCCTTCTTGAGAACCTTCTTGGGTGCCTGGGCAACCTTCTGGACCTTGCCCTTGACCGACTTCTGAGCGCGGTCGTAGAGCATTGCCTTGTGGATGAGGGAGATTGCCGAAGGGTCAATGATCTCGTTCACGACTTCGGGCGCCATGCCCTCAGCCACAGCGAAGCTGCGGATGTCGTTGTACAGCGTGTCGCTCCACTCAGGGATACGCTCACGGATCACCTTGATCGCTTCAGGAACTTCCTTCTTCCTGGCTTCGGCCTGCTGCGCCTGATGGGTTTCAACGAGTTGGTTCATTTCCTGCTCGAAGAAGCGAACATCATTTGTTGCCTGCTGGATCTCAGCGCGGAGGGCCTTGAAGTCTTCCGGCGAAAGCTCACGACTGGCGGTGAACAGGTCGATGTCCTGATAGGGCTTAAGGCGTTCCACAGCCTGCTGATGGAGCTTGTTCAGCACCAGAGCATTGCGCTGTGTTTCTGCCTCGAGGTTCTTACGGTACTCAGCAATTTCCTGAGACTTGCGGGTGAGAGAAGCCTCCTGACCAGCAAGACGTTTGAGTTCCTTGACGGATACCCGCTGGGTCTGGCCATCGACAACGAACTCGACAACTGCATCATCGGCAGCAACCGGAGCAGCTTCTTGTTCGTCGGTGTCCGTACCATCGGGGTCCTCTTCGGTACCCTCGTCGTTGGTCTCGGTTTCTTCCTCGTCTTCACCACCTTCGGAGTTCTCAGGGTCCTCGGGGGTGGTGTCTTCCTCTTCATTGGTTACTGATGGAGTTTCCTCGTCAGCCTTCCAACGGGTCAGAAACGCCTCTTCGGCGGAGTGGAGGTCAAGAGCCCCCGTTTCGATGTTGGTCTCGTCCATCTGGATGGAGTCCGGGTTCATCGTTATTCCTCAATGTTGTCCGATTGGGCTGCAACCTGTTGCGCCACTGCTTCGGTCTGCGCCAGGACGCCAAGAAGGTGGTCCAGCGCAAGGTTTGTGTGATAGGCCAGTTCTCGTTCTTTCTGATCGAAAGGACCTGAACTGAAGAATGTCTGGCTCAAGTGCTTGCGAGCGATGTCAACCATCTTCTCGAAAGCAGGGTCAGACAGTATTCTGTTGGCGTCTCGCCCTAAAGCGAGAAGTTGTTCTTTTGTCATATCTCTCCAGGCTGGTGCGGGGTCTCCTTTGGACTGATCCAAAAGAGACCCTAGTGGTTTTTCTACTTAGCTATCCATCGCGATGATTGCCCGTTTGTCTTCGGTCTCTTTCGCGAGTTGTGCTTCGATGAGGTCCATAGCCTTCTCGTGCTGGAACTCCTGCTTCTTGATGTTCAGCTCCTCAGCGGAGACACCAAGCTCGGCCTTGATCTTCATCAGCTCCATCTGAGCCCTCATCTGGTCTGTCTGCGCCTTCATGACAGATGCCTGAGCCTGGGCCTTCGTAAGCTCGATCTGAGCCTGGGCCTGGGCCATTTGGATCTGCTCTGCGGGCGAAGGCTCCTGCGGAGGCCTCTTTTCGGGCGGGATGAGAATGTTTTCGACATCCTCGATACCACGCTTACGCATAGCCCGACGAAGGACCTCATACCTCTGTTCAGGACCATAAGCTGGTGCCAGTTGAGGATCGTTGGCGAGGTACTGATCGACCTCGATCCACCGCATACCCTCTCGTTCCATCTCGCCGTACCCGAGGGACAGCTCAATCGAAGCATCCTTACGCTCGATCCAGGTCTTAGGATTAACCTCGACCCAGTTGCCGGCTACGTCAACGATCTCCTGCTTGTCGATCTCAGTTACAGCGAGATCATAGACCAGTAGGTAGACGTCACGAACGAACCGGCCGAACTGCCGAGCGATGATCTTCTGACGCTGCTGGGAAGCCGAGATAAGTTGCTCGACCATACCCTGGGAGTTCTGCGAAGAGACCGCATCCTTGTTGAGGCCCTGGGACAGCTTAGAGATGCCCGTGACCTCTTCCTTGTCCTCATCGAGGAGTTGGATGACGTTGAACGCGAACGGGTTCAGAGGAGGCTGCATCAGCGGAACGACAGCATCCTGCCGACGGACGTTGACGAGACCACCGAGACGGTTGTCCATCAGCTCCGACGGGTTGGGAACTGCTCCATTCAGAACTGTCCATCTCGGGTTATTCGTGGTCACCGAGTGGTTGATGATCTGGCGGAACAGGACCGTGCGGGCGTTCTGGGTAGGGATCAGCAGCTTCGCAAAGTTGTTACCAAAGAAGGTGTGAGGGACAGGCAACGGAACGAAGATGGCGAATGGCTTACGACGGATCCTCTGCTTATCCAGGATCATGTTGCCAGCCATGCAGATCTTCCAAAGCCGTGGAATGACCTGACCTTCCTCGAGAGCGAGCTTGATGTAGATTTCGTAGACGTCTACTTCTCGAGTTTCCGAGGAATACTCATCTTCCTCAAACAGGTTGTTCTCGACAGGACTGAAGCGTTCCTCTCGCTCTACCCTCGACGTGATGTCGTTGTCGGCACCGCGGGTCAGCTCCTCGACCTGTTCCTCTGTGAGGCTATACTCCTCCTTCAGAGTACCAATCATCTTGCGGCAGCGGTGGGCACACCACTTGGCATTCGCAATACTGACTGCACGCTTGGCTACCAGGAAGTCTTCAGAAGGGATCGAATCGATCTTGATCTTCTTGCTGCCAGCCTTGACGGTGATCTTGCCGCTGTAGAGCTGACCATCCTGTTCAAGATCAGTGACCTCAACGTCGGTACCGCGCTCGGCTAGATAAGCTGCCAGCTCGTCCTCTGTGAGACCAGTGAACTCTTCTTCCTCGTCCTGGTCCTGATATTCTGTATAGACCTTGGCAACACCATAGCGGTTCATCAGGCCATCGGTCAGGACGTCACCAAAGACACCCTCACCGTCGTTACTCCGAAAGACACTATAGGAGGCGTAGTCGGTAGCAATACGACATCCCTCCGTGTCTTCAGGACCTTCCGGCTTGAAGTACACGATACGCTGATGCGCACTGAAAGTCTCAAGGACTGTGGCCTTCATTGCCTCGACACCATCAAATACATCCATTGAGACGTATTTGGAATCGCCGACATGAAAAGGCTTCGGGAGTTCCCCCCGGTAATAGGACTGTACCTCGGAACGCTCTTTAGAGAGAGTAGTATTCGCGAAGTTCTCAGACCCCTGGATTGCCTCCGAGAGTACGGAGACCAGTTTTTCGTCTGTGTATTTAGGCATCCGTTACTCCTAGACGGCTTCTATATACCAGCTAGTTAGGTTATTGATTGGCACTAGAATGCCGTCGTGGACGTGATTGCAGATTGCAAGAGACATAACAGTGTCGTCATAGCAGCCTTCTTCCGCCTCCATCTTCCCGCTCTCCTTGACAACGAAGGTTAGCATCTCCCGTAGGGTGACCTTGTCATAAAGCTCAATCTCCCTTTCACGGAGTGATGCACGAAGGTTATCAATGATCAGCGGCTTGGTTCTAGACGTTGTTCGGAACCCAAGGGTGATGGTGTCTTTGTCCTCGATCTTGTCCTCGACCATGTCTGTGTAGACATTACCGTAGGCCATATCCTTGTATAGAACAGAGACGGTAAGCAGACCGTGGTTGTTGGATTCGACCGCTACCTTGGCTGTGTTGTAGTAAGAGCCAAGGTGATACAGGACGTAACCAAAGTAGTCTGGGTGAATATGTCCTCTCCAGACAGCCACCTGACGCTTTTTACTGTCTAGTACTTGAGCAACAGAGAAGTCTCCGTTCTTTACGCCCATCGCTACGTCAGCGCCAATAGTGTATGTCTCTCCAGGATTATGCTCCCTGTAGACAAGAAGCTCCCCACGATGATCATCAATCCACTCAGTAGGCTCTTCGACAATATTGTGATTGTCGTTGTAGCTCCTTGGGATGTAGACATTCTTGAGAGACCTT
>JAAOEI010000507.1_pt1 | contig 15102 bp, 30 predicted proteins | sample 7059261 | NCBI WGS metagenome assembly JAAOEI01 (sample SAMN14008812, study PRJNA610033) | viral metagenome | isolation source: viral particles filtered from seawater | place: China: Hangzhou Bay, Yangshan Deep Water Harbour | collected 2017-10-31
CCTGATTGCTGTTGTACGTCTCGATAGCTTGATTGGTTGTGTTCGTCTTGAACTCGCCGCCACGCATGACAGCAGACGTGCCAGAGATACGATCAATCGCCTGATAGCGGTCGCCCTTGTCGAACAGCGGCATCATCTGAATGGTGCGTGCCTGTGGAGTGAACAGCGCCTTGTTCAGATCGACGTCCTCTGGCACATCTACAGGGATTGCACTCTTACGTACATCTCGCAACATAGCCTCGACATCTTTCTCATCGAGGATGTTGGAGTTGTAGAATATCTTCGTGCAAACGTCGTACAGTTCCTTCGTCTTGCGAGAGTTGATCGTGTTGATCGCATCTTGCTGATCGAGGTAGTACGACACTTCGCCGTTCGCAAGCGGAGCGGATGGGTTCTGATGGAAGCTGAGTGGATAGATGGGGAAGAACTCACTCAATTGCAGAGGGTCATCCCAAATCCACAACGGCCACGACCAGTCATTGTCAAGGAACCACATGACACGACGCGTGTTGCGATCCCACACACGCCAAACAAGCGTACGACACTGAGTACGGAACGCAAGGCCATCGTCAAAGCCGTACTTCTTGTAGTCATTCACGCCATCAGCAAGCAATCGGAAGTTATTGATCTCCTGATCGGTGCTGCTGGTTGTCGTATTGCCGATGTTGACGACGTGCGTAGGCTCAAACTTGAGTACAGTGCCGTCAGGACGCTGTTCGGTGAAGCGAGCTTGCAGCCAAGACGTGTTCATGAACTCGCCGATCATCACCCAGTTCGCATCTGAGAGGTCTTCTTCCTCGCTCTCAGGATCACGGATGACAAGACGAGGATCAACAACACGCATCCACGGCCCAGGCTGATACAAAACAGCGGTCTCTGTCTCAATCGCCTGCAACTGGCCTTCGATCTCTTTGATCTGCTTCTCGTCAGCAGTCTGTAGCTTCATAGTAAGCTCAGACAACTCTTTCGATGCACTATCGATAGAGCCGAGACGGTCATTGTAGCCGATCTCTAGATACGACATGTTGAACAACAGAGCACGCAGCACATGCCGACGAGCCTTCGGCTTCATGTTCAGCCCAGGAGCATCCTTACGACGCATCAGATTGCGTGCAAGGTTCTCAGCAATGCGCATTAGCGGCTCAAACGCCTTCGGACCCGTGAACTCGACAGTCGGGTTCTTAGCATACAGCGACGACATCTGCGCATTCGTGTTAGAGAACACGAGGTTTTCTGTCTCGCTGAACTCATCACCAGCCGTACGTGTCGGCTCGATGTTACCAGCGCTGTCCGTGTTAGGCGACTTGCGATGATTAAGCTGATCGTTGTTGTAATACTTCTCAGCTTCGTTCCAAGCCTGCTCATACTGCTTCTGTGCACGCTTGCCAGCATCACGACGAGCACGCCACACGTTGCCAGCTTGCTTAGACACAGCAATCCGGCTATCAGGAAACACCTGATACGACTTCTGAACAGGATCAGGCTGTGGAAGCTGCGAAGGATCAAGCGGTGCGTCGCGGTTGAGCATCGCATCGATAGCATTCGGTGGCGTCAGTTCTGGATTAGTGTCGGCCATGGCGTGCTCGCTTTGTGTTGGCGGAGTCGTCTTGTCCTACTTGCTCATGCCAAAGCATCCAAGCAGGGATACTGCTGTCCTCGTCTGGCACGAATGCAAGGGTAGGCTCACGAGATAGCATGTACTTGGTAGCATCCATCGCATGATCGTTCTTATCACGCGGCTTGTCGTCATGCTGATCGTGCTTGTTGCGGTCCCAATAGTAGTCAGTGATCTCATCTGTCCAGAAAGACAGCTCTTCGATCACATACAGACACGGAGCACCGAACTGTCCTTTGAATGGATGCAGTTTGCTCTCTTGGATAGCTAAATACTGCTGTACCTTAGCAAGGCCAGCATTGATGCTGTTGTCTCCTCGCTGCATATGAATGCCTTCATCTTCAAACATCGCTGCCACAGTCTTGCCAACGACCTTTGCACCGCCAGGAGAACGACGGAAGATGGCAGGATCGGCATTGATACGCTGCTTCGGATTGACACCGAAGAACGCACGAACGTCTTTAATCTCTTTAGCCCACCACTCAGGTGACTTCTCAGCAGCATAGCGACCATCAACTATGATGATGTTCTGTCTATGATCTACGACAGCAAGAATATAGCATCCCGGCTGTGCCATGCCATGATCATAGCCTTCGATAAAGGTAGGTTGGATGCCATCCTCTAACAGCGACTCGATGTAGGCAAGCACTTCTTCTCTGCGAACGAGATGATACGCCTCATCATACATAGGATAGATGAGGCCCTCAAATCCTGCCCACTCACCATCAACATATCGCTTCTTCATCTGGCCTGTGTAGGCACTCTCAAGCGACGAGATGTAGTCGGCTGGCAAGTTCGCTGCGTTGGTGTACGTGCTGCCTTCGAACAACTCAATCATCGGCTGGCCAGTAGCACCATCAACGATCAAGTCTGGATGCCTGATCTTCTTCTTCTTCCACAGGTGCAGCGGCATAATCAGCTTGCGGTACACCCAATTGCGTGTTGGGTTGCTAGTGAGAATGAGCCAGCGAGGTCCGCTACGAGGCATCGTCGGATCATCACCGCGATACAATGCAACACCACGCAAACGGCCTAGCAGATCAAGGAAGTCCTTGTATGTAATCTCAGGGTCTTCGATCTGATCTACAAAGATCGCATCGTATGTAGCAGAGAGCAGGTTGGATGTGGTGCTCTCTTCTGCCTTACCTTGCTGACTGATGTATCGAAAGTTGACAGTACACTCAGCACTGTCCTTATCGACTTGGATGATGGCTGTATTGTCTGTCTTGTTGAACGACTTCACCCATGCACGCGGACACCACTTGAAGAACACCTTACGCACAGTGTCATTCAGTTTGGGTCGCGTAGCACGAGCGATGAGGATGTTGCATCCGGGATAGTCTTGGATGACACGCAACGCCTTTACGACAAGAGCAGTTGTCTTGCCGTTGGCGAAACCACCACCGAAGAATTGTATCTTTGCTCGGCTCTCAGCAAACTTATGCTGAATAGAGCCTCGCTCGATACGATATGTATCAGCCAATCGTACCGAACTCTACACTAACCGGAGTACTCGCACCAGATGCATAGACGGATACCCGCATGCCCTGAGATAGCGGCATGATTAGGCTACCCCCCAGCGGAGGAATTAAACAAGTGAAGCCCGCAGAGGCGAGTGATGCGTCGCCACTATCAGCAACAAGTGCAGCAACATACTGCGTTGCATGCATACACGTAACACGCACATGCGTTGGATAGCGAACACCCGGCGATCCAACATCAGCAGCATTGCGTACAGTGGTCTGCGGACTAGCTGTTACAGTAACAGCAGAGGAACCAAGCGCAGCATTGTAATAGCTGAGCGCAGAGATAGAACGGAATACAGTCGTCGTCATTAGATATCAAGCTCCTGTCTTTGCATCAACGTGCGAATGAGGTCTTGCTTTAGCCGTAGATCCTCGGAGTACGGATCGATTACATTGATGGTTGCTGCTTCGCTGTCAAGAAACAACCGCTCTAGCAGCATAGGATCAAATGGCACCAACGGATAATCTGGATCGCCATCAAACTGATCGTCAGTGGGCCATCGCCGGCGAATGTCTTCTTCACGGATCGGAAAGTCGTCGTGATACCGCCGCTTATCCAGAAGCATCACACCCCTACCTTGATTGAGATTGATGCATCACGATCAGCAGTCTTCTCGTATATCTCGATACGGAAGCCCTGTCCGGTAACACCATCGCCCTTACGACCGACACCAGCACGCTCCAACACCTTATCGGCTGCCGACATGCGCAGGATCGGATCGTCTTCATCGAGATTGTCAACAAGTGCCTCAGCAGCTTTAGGAGCATTCATCAGCAGAATGCTCTCTGCATCAGTGAATGCCGCTGACTGCACACTCTCGACAAGCATGTTGTAGACTTCTTGGAACTTGCTATGGCTTTCAACGGCCGTCATCATCTCAGGTGACGTGCCAAGAGCAAGCTGGATATCGAGTGGATCGAAGTTGCACAGCTTGAACGCAGCAACGACTAAGATAGACGAGAGCAACGGCGGTTCGATAGCCAAATCTTCGATACGCCGACGGGCAGGGCTTGCAGCGGACCGCGAGTCGCTAAATACAGCAGGAGTGCGAGGGACGCCACTCGACTGCCGTACAGCCCTGCCCGTCGTCACATCGATCCGCTTACCATCACGTAAGATAAGCGGGTCATTCGGTCCTGCTAGATCAGGCATCACTCACGACGCTTCTTTTTGTCTTTGGATGTGCGACGAGCCTTAGCCATCTCTTCGGGAGTAGCTTTCGTAATCACACCTTCATACATGCTAGCTGCATTGGGCGCCTGCACATTGCCGAGGTGAATTGACTGTCCCATGCTCGGCTTGTAGCGCTTAGAGAGTGTAGCCATGATAGCAGCAAGCATGCCACCCTTCGTAGCTGCATCGCCTGATGGCATGTTGAACGACGTAGCCATGCCATTTGGCGCTACCGGAGCGTTCCAGTAAGGAGCCGCTGCACTAGTCTGCGCGTCCTGAGTGCCAGGAGCGTAGTTGGAAGTGTCTTCGGTAGTGTTGGCACCGCCACGAGCATCAGGAGCAGATGCATCATCGCTCTTGAGCTTACCAGGACCCTGCGCGTTCTCAGCAATCATATTGTTGTATGCCTGCTGATCAAGACGCTTACCGATAGGAGGCAGCGGCTTCGATGTAACTGCTGGAGGATTAGGCGCTGCATCAGGCACACCACCGAGCGTCTTGTCGATGGCAGCATCAATAGACGAACCACCTTCGACAGGATCGGGATCACCTGCTAGCGTGTTCATCATTGCCTGAATAGACTGTGCAGTGAGCGGTTGCCCGTTGGCCTGCAACTGAGCAACCGCTCTTTCCCACAATGGCTGTGGATACTGCGAGCTATCCATTAGAACTTGCCCTTTCCGCCACCACCATTGCCGCTCTTGTCAGCAGGGTACGACGTAGTAGCAAGTGCAAACGCCTCGTTGAAGATGTAGCTGTTGACTTCGGTGATGTCGCCAGCAGCAGTGTTACCGCTCGCACCACCAAGCGTAACAGACTCCATTTGAACCGCACCGCCCTGTGCAGCCGAGTCGTTCGTAGCGACACGTCGCGTGTAAGCACCGTTGCTGATAGCCTGTCCACTACCGCCACCAGCGAGCGCACGTAGAATAACACGCAGACGCAGAGAGCCGATGCCCTTCAGCTTGCGTGCAATCTGCGGCATCGCATTGGAGCGACCCGAGATGACCGAACCGGACAGTCCATTGCCACCGCCGCTAAGCTGCGTGAGTGCACCGTTGTATCCGGTATACGAGAGACCAGTAGGGAGCGACATTGTTGTTGTCCTGTAGATGCGTTGCGAGCGCGGACACAATATATAGACTGTCAAGCCCTTTGTCTATCTATATATAGACTATATATAACAAGGGCTTAGGGGTTCTCGCCGCTAACGCTCTAGCGTACTGGCCAATCCCTTACTTGTCAAGTGCTTGTTTTGCATAGCTAATCGGCCAGCCATGCGCCCAGGGCATAGACAGATCGGTCTGCCCACATAGCTAGACAGGTCTGTCTAGTAGACAGATCGGTCTGTTTTCATAGCTCAGCCCCGAGCCATGCGCCCCACGCATATCTAAATGGCCCCTCTAGGCCACGTCGGCTTCTAGACGACGTGCGCCACTAGCCCTACAGGCTACAAACCTGCTACATGACTGACTAATAGCAGCTACATGTAGTTACATGACTGCGCTCGCCTCGCTTTGATAGCTACATGCACTCGCTTTGCGTGGTTGGGGATAATTGAGAGTTCGAGCACACACCCTACGCCTGCCAATGCAAAACCCACCCCTTTTGGAACAACGGGGGGAGGGTTGTTGTCGTTTGGATACGTGCGAGATGCATGGATCAGATGCGCGATGGTGCGATGGGAGAGTGGTGAATGGGTTCGGCCTCATTCAACATGCTGCGCATCTACCCCCTTTTGCACTCATCATCACACGAGCGTTGTCAATCGTTATCTTTCTTGTGTGCATCGCAGCGATACGTGCATCGCTGCAGTGCAACATACGCATTTGTGAGTGGCGTTCTATATGTAGTAGTTAGGTGTCATATGCAGACACTATATGTAGTAGTTAGGTGTCGTCCGAGGCGTTGACATACAGGTAGCGGCATGGGAAGATTGTTGACCGTCGCAATCACGCGACGGCGATAGGAGATGACATGACGAAGAAGACGAACACGACGGTTCCCGGTTCCAAGGCGAAGAAGACTGCGCCGCTCAAGGCGCTGAGCAATGCTGAGGCTGCCGCTGAGGCGGTCAAGGTGGCGTCGCTCAATCGCATCAGCGATCCGAAGGCTTTCGTACTCGCTGGCTTGAATGATGTCGAGAAAGGCGAGATTACGGCGAACATCGGCTGCCAGACTGCGGCGGCCGGTATCATGGCACTCGTGGACGGCACGGGATGGAGTGTCACCATTGATGGGCAGGAACGTACTGTCAGTGCTGCCACGCTCCGCACCCATCGCCGCAACAAGGCGAAGGATTTAGACGACGATGCAGGCGATGCTGCGTACGACGCATTGCGTGAGTACCTGATCGGCAAAGACCCTGCGAAGAAAGACGCGAGCACGGGACAGCGCAACTATGACGCCGATGCGGAGGGTAAGTGGGCAAAGCGTGCTCGGGCGCTCCGCAAGGCGTACGCTCTGGCGTGCAAGCTCCTGGACGACGGCTACACTGTGGCGAACTACACCGGGAACGGTTTCCGCGTTATGAAGTCCAGCATTGCTCCGTCGCTGCTAGTCAACAAGCGAGCGCACATTGCTACGCCGCTTGATGGTTCGCCTGAGGACGCGATTATCCTGAACCCCGCCAAGGTGACGACATTCGTTGTCAAGGTGGACGGCGCGGTAAAGGCGTCGCGCAATGTGCCGCACGGCGTCGAAGCGTATATGGCCAGTGGCGAAGAGGCTGGCGCGTCTCGCGCCACTGGTAAGACCATCGCCAAGGCGTGCAAGTGGTTGGCGAAGCATCTCGATGCGCTCAGCGACTACGACGCCGACACGATGAACGCGGTCAACGCGGCATACGCCAAGCTCTCCGCCGTGATCAACGAGGCGACCAAGCGTGCCGAGAAGCGCGCGGCTGAGACGATTGCCAAGGCAGCAAAGGCGGCGTAACGCCTAGTCATTCCAGCTTCTACCTAGCCCCGCATCAGAAATGGTGCGGGGCTTTTTCATGCCTGCAATTTGGCGCTGCCGAGTGCTCCGCGCCCGAACGCCTGTCTGTCTGTCTGTCTGCTGCAACAATGGAGTGTACGATGTTTGTCGCTATCATCACGCATCCGTCTGGCAATGGACTGTCAAACATGTCTAAGGACGACGTTGCCATATATGGTCCGTTCGACAGCCGCAACGAAGCGTATATCTGGATTGAGAAGACTGTCACAGTCGATAGCGGATTGGTTGCCAGTGTCCAACTGGTCCGAAGTGCACACTTGCCAGCAAGTCATCGCTGATTGCACCGCTCGCTGCTCGCTCGTCTGTCTGTTTGTGCCAACACAACGCTGTATGAGGAGTACCAAGCCATGTGCACGCCGATCAACGAGCCATACCACCAAAGGCGTCGCCTCACCAAGTATCACTGCTACAATAGCGTGTTGCACGGTGACAGGTTTCATTGCTCTATCATCGAGTGCCTGACTGGTAAATCTAGCCACGGATTTACTATCAACTTCGAGACTAGCCCTGATTACAAAGACCTTCTGTTTGGCTATCAAGAGAAAGCACAGAAGTGGGCTGACAAAGAAATGCGCGAGCGAGACAACTACAATCACAATCGCTCAAAGCATGTGACAGCATTGCGAGTGTCGTGATCGTGGGGAGTGTGTCGTCTGTGTCAACGCAACGCTAACAATGGAGTGTATCATGTCGCGTCCTATCTATGAAATCGCTCGTGAGATCAGAGCAGACTGGAAGAAGCCTTACTTTGGCGCTGTGCCTTACCTGGATGCCATGCGCTCACTTAATAAGATCACTGATGATTACGGCGCCGATAGTGGTATATCGGTTGTGCTGTATTTCCTCGCCAATGCTGGTACGTGGCGTGGCGAAGTAGCTAAGCGGGTCAAGTCGGAACTCAAAGCGCTTACAGCGCAACGCTAACAATGGAGTGTGCAATGGAACCGTTCACTAAGCCCTATCAGGGTGCGATCACCAACTGGCGTCTCGACACTGGCCGTGTGTGTGGACTTCTCAATGGTGTAACGGCGATCACTACTAGCCCAATGATACGCATTCAAAATATAGGCGTGTTCGGCATTCTCGAAACACGCAACAGCACATACATTCTGCTCGATGCTATGCCTAGCAAGCGTGCTGGCATCGATGCGTGATAAGTCATCAACGACCGAAAGCCCAATGACTACAAGGAACTAGCCCTGTGCTTTCCTTGTTACACTGTGGCAAGGGTGCCTCAGTCCGAATGGCCGTCCCAAGGCTTGACATACGCCACGGATGTGCTATTATGGGTATACTGATGAACCAATCAGTAACTCAGGAGACGACAATGCAACACGCTTGGTAACGCCAAGCATTCGTTGTTGTTAGAGCGAGCGACACGGCGGCAACTCCTTCCCTGCCCGCTGTGTCGCTCGTTTCGTATGTAGGTTGTGCAACGCAATCTATCTAGGAGAATGACTATGACTGCACCGCTCTACCTGCCTCCGTTCGCTGACTTCGTTGCATGGCTGCGTGCTGCGCCTGATCGTGTATTCCCGGCGAAGCCTGACGATGATCGAGGCGTTGGCTGCTACTGTCCGGTTGGCGTATATGCACGCACGTTCAATGAGGGAGACCGTGTTGCTGTCTCCCATGATCGTATATTGCGTGTCTGTGGTGACTCCGATCAAGGATACGAATACATTGACAGCAAATACTATTCAGCCATCACGCTATTCGACACAGTTACCGGCTTTATGAGCAAATCAATCACCGCCAGAGAGTTGCTTGATGATCTCGGGCATTCCGGTCTGCTCAAGGAAATCACTTGACAACTACGAAGTTTCATGATATAATATCTCTTCAATCGACGGGGGCATAGCCCAATACAGCAGTCGTCGTTGTGTTGTGTCGTTCTTATCCTTCCTAGACTCGTCCTGAGTCGCAACATGCAGGGGTCCGCAATGTCATCGACAGTACAATCGCGTATACGCATGTCCTCTACTTGCGAGCGTGATGGTGATGGGAGCAAGTATGTTCCTGTCATCGAAGTGTCGTTCCCTCGTTCTAACATGACCGAGCGCTATTTTGTGAATGGCGTGTCGTTCTTTCGTGAGTCGTCTGCCATGATGGCTGCGTCGTCGCATATCCGTCATATGGCTGGCAGCGGTCTCGCACCGTGGAACATGCCTGATATGTTTACGAAGTGCGGAGTGCAGATCCATGGCTGATCGGAATATCGAACGGCTCATAAAGAAAGAGCATCAACGCGTGCTCAACATCCTTCGAGCCATGCCCATACCCATCAATCCGCATCTCACCGGAGTGGAGATTGACAACATCTTCGCCCGTGCAGAGCGGCGTGCGCGCATCACTGTGCTCAGCACCTATGATCTGAAGGAGGATCGCAACAATGACCACGAATGAGCCACGCGACGAAGAGAGTATGAACAATCTGAAGGTCTCAATACAAACTTCAGCCGAAGGTGCGATGGCTGAAATCCTGCATGAGACCGGCACGCTAATGAAGACGCTCGGCTTTCAGCCACGAGAAGGCTTCTCAGCAATGAGTGCCGCACTTGGCAAGTGTCTGTTCAAGCTGTGTGAGGTCACGGTCGCTGATAAAGGCGAGCCGATGAACATCTCTATGCTCGCTCAGGTTCTGCGTCTATCAGTGCATGTCATACACTCAGTTGCACGCAGCGAGCATCCTGAATTGATGGCTGCGATCATCAAGGCAGCGCAGGGATCGGTCTCTGAAGATCAGATTGCTGCTTTCAAAGCTAAAATCAATGGAGGGCTGAACTAATGTCGAAGGTTGAACTGTCCGAAGCGTGTCTGCGTCATCTCGCTGCGCGTTGGGATGAAGGACACGAAGCAACGAGTGATGATCGTTTCAACAGCACCGCTCCTGGTATGCTGGATTGTGCTGTGGTCGAAGTCGAGATCGAAGATATCATGGAGTATCGTGAGCTTCGAGGCATCACCGCTGTTGCGCTGTCTCAGGACGGCGAGACGTACTACACGACCGATGAGGAGGCTGAGGACGATGCTTAACACTTGGACACTGCTCATTTGGATAGGCTTTCAAGGGTACGGCATCACCACAATCGATGGCTATCTGACTCAAGCACGTTGTCAAGCCGCCGCTGAAGCCATTCGTGATTTCAGAGCCAACAGCGCAAAATATAGTCATTTGGTTTGGGCTGCGAACGGTCCGCATCCGTATGCTACCTGCGTACCAGCGCCACTGTTTCGATGAGCCTACACGGCCAACAGATCGCCGTTCCTCCTAACACCCGCGTTATCCGCATCGCTCGTGCGTCCGATCACTGGATCATATGGCTCTATGCAAATGCTGACTTCACAGTTGGTACTTTCTTAGAGCTATATGATACCGGCAAGATCGAGCGTGTGACGATTGGCGATGAAGAGGAACGGCGATTTACAGTGAGGGAACCATGACTGACAGTCCAACGTGCGCCTACTGTGGAAAGACACCAAGCGAACTCGATGAGTACACCGATCCTGAAATCATCGATGGCTTAACACCCGACGAGTATGTGCGCCAGGAAGAGGGCACATACAATCGAGAGAGCAATCGCTTCGCATGCACAATCTGCTATGTGAAGATTGGCATGCCTAGCAGCCCAAGAGGATGGAAGGCGCCATGACAAACAAGCCATTCAGCGTCAATGTCATCACTCTCGATCTAGGCCCACGACGTAACAAACAGTATCTAAGCGATGGTGTCTATGCTGAGCACGATGATATTCAGATCTGGTTGTCTACTGAACGCTTCGGTGTTGTGCATGAGATCGCCATTGATGACGAGACGTATCACGCACTCGTTACGTATCGACAGAAGATGATGAAGGGAGGGAAGTGATGGCTGACAAGTCTAACATGGACAGCGATAGCAGGCAGAGCGACGAGCGCCCCATGACAGACATCCTCGACCCGAGGGGGTTGGATGCAGCCTACGTAGCTGCGATGCGGGCGGACAGCGGGCGCGAGCGCTTGCCGGGCGATATCCAAGGGCATTGGAAATTCGTTATCGATCAAGCGATCTCAGCCTACCTCCACTCTGTATCGAAGGCAGAGCACGCACCTACACCTGATGAGGTGGGGAGGATGGTGAAGGTGATGCGCCTCGCCGCTATTCCGGCACGGGAAGATATGGCTAAGGCCGCAGCCATGCTCGAAGCGCTCTCCACACGCGCAGGGGAGGCCGAAGCGCGCGCTGCTGAACTAGAGGGCGCGTCTGTTTGGAATGGACTTCGCGCATTCACGGTCGGCGACAACAACGCGCCATTCACTGATGCCGACCTGAAGGTGATCAAGTGGTCGCTGATGCCCTTCTTGCTGGACGAAGGCAAGAAGAGTGACCGCGCGCTGTTCATCTCGCGCCTGTGCAGCACCGTAGATGCACGCGCACGTCTGATCAGGAATGAGGCGCTAGAGGAAGCGGCGGACCTCGTAGAGCACGGTGACAGTCTCGGGTTCAACAGGCTCGAATGTGCGGGAGACATCCGCGCACTCAAGTCTATCTCACAGCAGGGGGAGAGTATGCCGACTGCACCGCACGGAGAGAGCACATGATCGAAATTATGTGGATGCCTCAACACTGGTCACGCTTTGCATGGGTGCTTTTGGTTATCGGCATCCTATCGTTCTTGTTTCACGGCGATCCAGACGTGCATGATCTGTTCAAGGCATGGCTAGCTAAGCAGTAATGCGACAGAGACCGATCAACAAACGCCTTGCTAAGTGGTTAGACACATTTGGCAAGCGATTGTGTCCTATCGAGGAGTGTCCAAAGCGTGTCAGTGTGTTGTGGCGTGATCGCCGCTTCAATAACTCACCGATCATAGTCAAGCACTTCTCTTGGTATCAATGGCATATCGGTGCTGTCTCTCGCATGGGGCATCATGATCGCCAATCGAAGGTCATGCGAGACCATAACAACTATGGAAAGCATGCTGGATGAGAAAGCGTAACCAACCACACGACGTATTCAAACTCATCGACATGTGTGGCGGTGATCGTGAGAAGTGTTGGCCCTTCAAAGGAGAGCTAAATGACAAGGGACTTCCTTACTTCCAAGCAGGAGGAAAGAAACATCTTGTGTATCGTCTTGTGTATCAGCTTGTTTGTGGCGAACTCTCTAGTGATGACATCGCTCGTCACAAATGCGACAACGGCGCTGATCCTAAGCGTGTTCGCGGTTGGGTATGCTGCAACCCTTATCATATCGAGCCTGGGTCCCATCAAGAGAACATGCAAGACATGCGTGATCGCGACCGTCACGGTGTGTCTGCTCATGTGGTACGTAACATACGCAAGCTAGCAGCTGATGGTCGCACTCAAGAACAGATCGCAGAGTTGTATGGTGTGAGTAGACAGACTGTCTCTGATATTGTAAGAGGAGTAACACACGATCATGTCATGGACGACGAACAACCAAGACAAACTGATAGAATTGCTGAAGGAGCAGAACCGCCTGCTGACGTGCATCGGACTGGCTCTGGAAAAGATCGCTGATCGGCCACACTATTTCCTTAACAAGCATGGCACGCTCATGATTATGCATCCCAATGGTCAGTGTGATATAGCATGATCTGGTGCGTAATCGGCCTTCTATTCCTCAACGGCGATCACAGCGCAGTGCGTGTCTGCGACTATCGCACCTGGGGTGACTGCGTAGAAGCCAAGAAGCAGATCTATCGCGTTGCATTCTCGCATCCTAAGTCAGGTGCGATGCTTATATGCAAAGAGGAGGTCCCAAACACTTGACATAGGCAGCAAAGCTGCTATACTTATACTTGTCGTCGCTGAGTTGTGTCACAACCAAACGAGGGAAACATGAACGAAGACAACACTGGCATGGGTGCTGCTGAGCCTGAAATGGTTTCGGAAGTCATCGATCAGCACATCGAAGACACGAAATCCATCGAAACGCTGAGCCAAGACCTGATGGACGCAGCCGTTGCGTTCGCTGCGGCCTTTGCCAAAGAGTGCTCTGATCTCGACATGTCCGATGTTGACATGTCGATGAAGATTGAAGGCCGTCCTGATGGTGATATCAGCATCAGCTTTGGCACGAACACGTATGTGCCGGGTGTCCGTGACAGCATCTCGTTCTATGGCTATCGCGAGCCGTATGCTGTCATGCACGAGTTGTTCCGCCGTATCTGGGCTAGCCGTGCCAATTCCGTCCCACTCATCACCCACAAGCGATAGGAGCCAACATGCCTAGGTCTCCGTCTGACTATCTAGTCCGTCTTCAAGACAGCGTTGCCAAGCTGCTTGAGAAGAACGGCACCAAGATGCCTGCGTTCAATGATCCGCTCGATGCCATCGTTGCTCGCTATGCACTTGCCAAGGTGATGGCGAAGGCGTGCGAAGAGCTTGAGAAGGATGCTAAGGAAGCGGTGCAGAAGAGTCCTGAGCTTGCTGAGAGCATCGGCATGCTTAGCAATGGTGCGCCAGCGATGAATGTCTACTCATCTCACTTCGCCAGCCTCAATGCTGAGAAGCGTGGGCGACAGACGTACGACAACAAGAAGCTGCTGGCTGGCCTGAGCAAGCTCGCTGCTGACAATCCCAAGATCGCTGAGCGTATCAACAACATCATTGAGCAGAGTAAGACACAGAGCTATGCTTTGTACCTCACGCCGACGCTCAATGCGATGCCGGAGTAGGCAATGGAGTATCTTGCTTGGATAATTGAGCATATCGTTGCTCTTGCAGTGATCGGTGGGCTCGTTGGATGGGGCCTGACTTTAGTGTTCATCTTGTACAGTCGCAGGAACAAACGTGGCTGAGCTTCTATCCATCCCATCTAAGTCCATCCCATTCCACTACCGAGGCTATGTTGCTACGCTCACATTCGAGCGCAGCAGCAAGGTGTGGCTATGGGAGTTCGTCAACGTCGTAGAGACCAAGTTCAAAGGAAGGGCGAAGACAATCGATGACGCAAGAAAAGCCGTCCGAAACCAAATCGACACCATCATCGGACCTGGTGTTGTGTAATCTACGTGATCGCAGCTTGTGGGGCAGAGGTCCGTGGGATAACGAGCCAGAGGATCGCATCGCATTTGTCGATGCTGATACAGGCTATCACTGTCTGATGCTGCGTAATGATAACGGTGCTTGGTGTGGTTATGTGGCTATACCAAAGACTCACCGTGCGGCTGTAAACAGCGGTCTTAACTACGAGGACTATGCTGTTACTGTGCATGGTAGCTTGACGTACGCTGATCATTGCACCGGCGATCCAAAGCGCGGCATCTGTCATGCTGTTCCTCACGGCGAAGAGGATGCAGTGATTTGGTTGGGCTTTGATACGGCTCATGGTTACGATGTTGTGCCGGGATATGCTTGGTCCGATGGAGTGTATCGAGACAAGCAGTATGTTCGCCAAGAAGTGCTATCTCTGGCCAAGCAACTCAAGGCACTGGAATGAGTGTGTCTGAACCAACCGAAGTGCCTGACATCCTGAGCATGTCTCAAGAGCAGATCGATGCGATGGTGTCTGATCTGCAAGGCAAGCGTATGCGTACACGCCTTGCATACGAGGAGGCTGAGGCAGCGCGGAAGCGTGTCCGTGATGACAAGGCCCGTTCGCAGATGGAGACATGCCTGATGCGCATGAAGAAGGCTCGTGATGCCATCGATAAGAAGGTCGAGGCATTCGAGAAGGACTACAGCAAGCTGATGATGCTCAAGCGCATCGCAGAGATTGAAGGAGAGTATGAAAGCGCGTGATGTCTATGACAAGCTCAAGGGTCGTATCGATCCTGTGCTTC
>JAAOEI010000508.1_pt1 | contig 15071 bp, 20 predicted proteins | sample 7059261 | NCBI WGS metagenome assembly JAAOEI01 (sample SAMN14008812, study PRJNA610033) | viral metagenome | isolation source: viral particles filtered from seawater | place: China: Hangzhou Bay, Yangshan Deep Water Harbour | collected 2017-10-31
CCGTGTTGTCTACAATCTCCGCGCCGTCGCCGCTCGGCCCGCCAGAGCTGTCAGACGTGCCAGCCTTAATACACTCATAGACGTTGCCGGTATTCCGCCGAACGTCCCCCACACTGTAAGCGGTAGACGCCGCCCACTTGGTTGCTTGATGACCTATGCGGACTAGACGACCAACGTCAGTCGTCTGGAAGCCGTCGCCACCGTTAATGTCTGTTGTAGCAGATGCCGTAACTGTTATTGAACCGGAAGTCGCGGACGGCGTGAGCGTGGTCGTCCCCGTGTTCTCGTCCAGATACGGGCCGTCTTCAAAATCAATCTCCGAGATTGTCCAGGCCGTGTGGCCTGTCCGCGTCATTTTACGCGGTGCGTAAGACGAATGCGCTAAATATAAAACGTCCGCGGACTGAGCGAACTGAATGGTGTCAATGTCAGCAGCGTCGTATGGCGTGGTGATCTCATAGACCCGAGCCGCAGCGCCACCGGTGGTATATGTCGTATAGCCCGTGCTGTTGATGTTGTTGCCATCGATGTCCGTCAGCTCAAACGTATTGGCCGTCGTGTTCGCCACCAGATAATACTTCTGGTTCAGCTCAGTCATCCCACCCACGGTATCGATGAAAATCTCATCGCCGTTTGAGAACGGGTGACCCGTGATAGTAATTACGCAGGGGTTGGCTTGCGTTGCGCCGGTGATTGTCTGGTCCGCTTCCAGGATCGCGCCGTTGTTTCGGAAGAACCTTGCGTAGGTGTCCCCAAACTCAATGATGTATGCCTGCGTGGTGCTGAACTCAAACGGCACCAACCGGGTGTTGTCAGCGGAGGTTTTTACCTCTTTTACAAAATTGGTTCCCGACCGCCGGCTGACGCCGCCGTGCGGGAAGACAATCATATTTTCAACGATCTCTGCGCCATTATTGTACTTGGCCAGATCGGGCCGACCGTATAGCCGGTTGGACAATTCCCCCGCAGTGAAGTTCGTCTGTAACTTAGAGACGCGGGCCACTTAAATTCTCGCTTCCAGCCAATCGTCCTCGTCGGCGGACAAGCTCTCTTGCGCGTCTACAAGCCGAGCTGCTTGCAGCTTCTGTTGATATAGGGCGACCATATCGTTAGCGACCGACCGGCTTGCCGTCAGGTCGTAAGCGATCTCAGCGGCGATCTTCGCAGCGTATGCCTCAACAAACATCGCATCAAATTTAGTCGGGTCAGTAATCGTATCGATATACAGGATGTTCAGAGGCGCGGCAGCGTCGGTCACAATGGACTGACCTTCCACCACCCACTCTTCTGTGGTGTCTACTTCAATGACCCGCAGCAGGCCGGTAGGGAACGGAAACGCATTGGCGTATTCCCAGGCCGGTGCCGTGGTACTGGCTGCAAGGGATGTCCGAGCCAGTGCAAAATTCCAAGGGTGATCACGCAGCGTCTGATCCCGCGCTTGCTCATATATACGATTGCAGGCACGGCCCGCTTTCGTATTGTCGGTCAGCGCCGTAAGGGGCGGGTTCGCTGCGCCCAGCTCAGTCAGAGCCAGATTGCAGATTGAAACAAAGGTTGTATATGCTGGCATGAGAAACGGGGAGGGGTTTCCCCCTCCCCAATATCCCTAGTCCACCACGTATTCGATGATGAACGACAGATCGCCGGCAGCGGCAGTCGCCGCACCAGCCGAAGCCGTCATCGAAACGTAGTACGTGCCTGCCGGATCAGAGCTGTCGCCTGCATCCTGATACACTTTTTGGCCACAAGTCGTAATGTTTGCGGCTTCAAAGCGGTACTCAGTAAAGGCTGTCGCAGCCTGACCAAGAGTGACGGCAGACGCATAGGCGTCTGCGTCTTTTACAACGCCATCCTTGTCATGCAGGCCGATGTTCCAGGCCAGCGTCGGCGAACCGTTGCTGTCCAGGTCGTCAGAAGCGCAACGGATCGAAATTACCGAAGCGTTCGTCGGCACCGGAGCCAACATGACAATGTCTGCGGCGTCTAAGTCACCCGTACCCATGGCAATAGTGCCTTGGGCAACGCGAACCCGACCGTGCAATTGCTGCGTCGAGTTCATGGTCGGCGGAGACGCCTCGTAGTTGGCGACGAGATCAGAGTTTTTAGTGGTCATGTCTCTTCACTCCTCTTAGCTAGGATCGCATTCGATGTAGCCGACTTTACCCTCTTCCATACGGGTAGAGCCGATCGTCATCGATGCGAACACCTGGGTTGCATGGTTTTTGTCCGCACGCTCAGAAATCTTGATCTGAGGTTGCGCGGCAAGACCCAACAGCATTCCGTCCTGGCACCAATAAAGCACCTTGTGGTCGGAGTTGCCGTCAACGCCAATCCGCTCAGTACGGATGAAATTGAAACCAAGGAAGGTATCAACTTCGCCCTGCACTACATTGCTTTCAATCAGGCTCGTTAGTTCCTGACCCGTCCGTAGACCGCTGCATATCGCTATGCAGATAAGACCATATCTTCATCTCAGTGAGATGCTCTGCGCTTCCAGCCACTTGGCTGTACTTCCCGTAGGAATGGTCGTTGAACCTTCCTCTTTCGAGGCTTGGCTGCTGATCATCTCAGAGAGACTTCCCAGCAATTCACAGAGAGTTTACCTGCGTGTCACCACGCAGGGGCGCTAGTGTGTTAACGCTTTAACCGTGTTGTAGTCCGAAGACGTAATTTCGGTTTCAGACAACAAATTGCTGAGCTGTTTGGCGTTGATGATGCAGTACCTGGGCATTTCCGGGTCCACATCGTTGCCGTCGAGGTTCTCTTTAGCCGCACGCAGCTTGCCAATGTTCAGACCGGTGTCAGCCGCAGGGCTGATGCCGACCTGCACGTCAACAGTCATGCTGGTGTCGTAGGCCGTAGAGGTAGACCCATCGACGCCGGTGTTGGCAATGCCGTCAGCCGCCTCGATGATCGCATCATCGATGGCGCGTCCGAGAGCAAATGCCGCAGCCTGCGCGTAGGGGCCGGTGGGGTCAATAATCGTGCGCACGCGGTCCTCTGAATCAATGAGGTCGGCCCAATCGTAGTCCACCATGGAGACACGCCGACGAGCGTGCGGCGTATCCATTTGCGGAGTGTCGCTGTGGCGGGAAGTACGCTTGCGAGCAGCAGTAGAACCGAGCTGCTCAAAGAAGGCATTCTTACCGACTACAGTCTCAACACGAACGGCGTTCCGAAGACGGGAGCCTTTCTGCTGAGCCAAGTGGTAAACATTGCCAGCGTACTGTTCCACCATAGCTGTGGTAATCTGAGTTGACATAAGTCAGCTCCTTTCAGCTTTGGTTTAAGGTTTTAAAGTGTCTTCGATGGGTTGCCCGGAAACCGGACCCGTCTACGTTCTCAGCCGCCGCCGCCCGTCTCACCGGGTGTCATAGTCGGGCCTTACGGTTATCCGACCGTGGAAACTACATGAGAGCCATCCGAACTTGGCGGATAGGCTAACTCATACAATCTTGTCAGCTTGTCGTTCAGCACCTTGTACTCGGGATGCGAACTATCGGTCAGCGCCGGATTGGCCCGGATCGCCGCAATCTGTTCCTGGGCATCCGCCGGCGTCATGCCGAAGCCGCCTTGGGTGCCTTCCTTAAATTGACCGCCTTGACCGAGCTGCATCCCGATGCGAACAAATGCCCGGATCATCTCCGGGTTGTTTCCCAAACCGGTCTCATCCATCAGGGTGGCCAAGTTATCGCCGCCGAACTCACGCACGGCATTCCGAGCTGCGGCAATACGCTCTTCATAAGCACTGCCATATTCCTGCCTTATTTCGCGGTCCCAGGCCTGTATCTGGACTTGGTTGTCGGCAGTGGACATATCTGCTTGATGCGCGTACCGCTCCACATACTTATCGTGGATGAACTGAGCCTGCTGTGGCGTCAGCCGCGCATCGTGAAATATCTGACGCATATCATCCGACAGCGTCTGGTCGTAATCACTCATTCCTTCCGGCGCAGCCAATGCATAAGCGTCGGCCTGATCTGGAACACCTAGAGCCTGCCAGCCATCCCACTCAAAAATATTACTGTCTGCTGCCGGCAAGGCTACCTTGTCGGCTCCGACGGCTTTTTCCAAATTGACATAGCTTTGGAGAACGTCATCCGGGTTTGACCAGCCTTTAGCCTGGATAACCTCATCATATTGAGCGCCAGCCCATCCTTGGTTAGCCATCGGCTCTGCCGGGGCGGGGGCTGCTGTTCCATCGGGGACACCGGAACCAATTTCCGGGTTACCCGCATCCATGGCGGACCCTTCTTCACTCATCAGAAAATTCTCCTTCATAACTGGTTGCAAAATTTAAGATCGCCACGTCATCCACATTCATTATCTGGATGATCCGACGAACCATGTCTTGTGCGCCGGTCAAGTGCTGAAGGTCTTCGACTTCCCGCACGCCGGTAATGTTAAACAAACCGCTGGTCTTCATCAGGTCCCTCAGGATCATGCGGCCTTGGTCGTTGTGCATGAAGACATCCTGGTAGGCCCGGATCAGCTCAGCTTGCTGCTCGGTATTGGATGGGGACATTTAAAGTTCTCTGTTGTTAGCTTTGGCCCATATCAGCAATTTGGGCGACTTTTAGTGCGGCGTCGGCGGCTTGTGGTGCCGCAGACAAGCCAGCCTGTATCGCCTGCTGCTGCTGACGCTGCTCACGCATCTGTGCAATAGCATCCTGGGACCGCAGTATCTTCGTTGGTGCGCCATTGGTGTCGGCCAGTAACCGGGTGATGGTATCGCCGTCAAAGTTATCCATCACCGATGGGTCAACCGCTGCAATAGGCTGCACCATTTCCAGCGTCCGCAAAATGCCGACGCCCTCTTCTGCTTTCATTGCCCGCGAGAGGGGAGAGACATATTCAATATCGTATTCGCCTTCAGCCTCTACTAAAATGTCGGGCAGGGGTGGCAATAGACCCTGCCGTCCCAGGATCGCAAGCTCACGTTCAATTAGCGGGCCGAGCGTTTCGCTCTGCTGCCGGCCAACCGTAGGAGCTAAGAGCGCACCTTTTTCCTGGGCGCGCTGCAAAACTTCTGTCGCCGTCATCGCCGGCGTCTCAACCAGTATCTGGAACAGTGTCACCAGAAAGGCGTCATTAATAACCCGCCGGCGCTGCTCCATCATATCGAGGCCAATGTCCACTCGCGCTCCGGTCTGCAATGGCTGCACCGGGGCCTGGGTCCGACCGTCCAGCCGGGCAAATGTAGACCCGCCGGGTTTGGTGTTGACCGGGAAGACCACGCCGTCATCAGCGATCAGCAAAGGCGGATCAACAACCTTCTGGCCGGCCCGGATGACGGTCTTCGACATCTCGTTGACCATCTTGATTTCTGGCAGCACCGTCATCGCCGGCGACCGGCCATAGACCTCACGGGGGCCGGTTACATACCGAGACGGGATGTAAGGGAACTCGTCAAAGCCGCCTTCTTCAATTTTGTGCTGGCCCTCAATTTCGTAGTACGCTGAAAACCACGGCGCATTCCGGCGGTCCCGGCGCGTCGGGTCTCGGTCGGTGCGCGGCATGACAACGTGAAGTATTTTGACGCGATCGTCGGGTGATTTTTCCGCCTTACGCTTCATAGCGTTAGACAGATCACCGTCTTCGAACATTCGCATAACTTGCCGAGCGGCGACATCAATGCAGCGGTAGACCGTGTCGATTAATCCGTTCTCGTCTTCAGCAAAGTAGCAGTCGCTCAAATGAGTGTTGCGGTAGATAGTGCCACCGGTAGGGGCTTCGTCTACCCACAGCAGGGAATTGCCAAAAGCGCCTAGCTGCATATAGCCTTCATGCATCTGGCTGGAAAAATTAGCCTTGGTCCGGTAGCGCCAACGGAAGACGACATCTGTCACGGCGTCAAACCAGAGCCGTGCGTTATCGTCTCGGTCTACCAGTGGGTTCGACGCCCGCAGTGTGTGCCACCGAGCGCCACGCGGCGTCAGCAGGCTTTCAACAGCAGAGGCAAACCGCTCCAACGCCAGCGCGCCGGTGGCGTCATACATAACCGCCGTGCGCTTGTCGCCGGGTGTCCGCTCACCAACAAATTCACTTGAGCGCGGCAAGATGCGCTCTGAAATCTCCTGCCAATGGCTTTCCCAATTGGCACGGTCCTTCTTCAGCATTTCGTAGCGCCTAAAGATTTCGTCGGTGTCGGTCAGGTTTTTCATCACACCTCCATATAGGTGTTCTTACGCAGGGCATCGACGCCTGAGTTTCGCGGCGTCCCGGCTAATATTGTAGAGCCGTTTGTACCGCCGCCGGATGCTGATGCTGCGTCTCGCTGTGCCTTGTCTAAACGTGCGCCAGCCGATGACGCCGGCAGGCGCTTGCCGCCAGACTGTTTTTGACCATAAGCCGCTGGGGTACACATTTATTTATCGAATGGAATTTGCGACCTAGAGCCTAGGGTTTGGTCAATAACAGCGCCACCTAGCTTACCAACTACAAAACCTATCGGCCCTCCAACAACAGCCGATATGCCACTTCCGAGAATTGATCCAACTGTCGGGGCGCTATTCATACGGCCCAACACGCCACCAGAAGGAGTTGCGATGTCGCGCTCATAAGACGACACATTGATGCTTCGACCGCCCGCGCCACGCACAGTTTTCTGACCGGTCTCAAGACCCTCAGTTACAGCGACATCGTCTTCGATTTGCTGGTCGGTGCGAGTATCGCCCATAAATCGACCAAAACTGCTGTCCGCAAAATTAAACGTGCTTCCCTCCGCGATCTCGCCGCGCTGACCGGTTGTCGTAAAACCTCGCGCTTCCGCTCTTCCGCCGTGATCGCCACGACCACCATCCGCGCCACCGCCACTGCCGCTGTCACCACCACACATAATTTTTCTCCTACATTCCCAACAAAGATTTAGTCGCAATGTTGGCTTCTTCAGTCAGCCCCATTGGCGAAGTTAAAACATTCTTTGTTTTACTGCTGCGCCTGGCTGCGCGTTTTCTCACCGTATTCTCAGCCGCACGCACCTGAGGATCGTCATCTGGTCTCTCCAATTGAGCCACCTGCGGAACCGGCGGGGGTGTCGGCGCTCTGAATATACACATAGCCCTTTTTCTCCAATCGGGACCGGGTGATCGAATAACAGTGAAACGTCTGCCGGTCCTGTGAAAAGTCTTCTAGGCTGGCCTCTCGGATAAAGCCGAGAACTTCCAACCATCGATGTGCAACGTGGTGATCGTCAGCAGACCAGCAGTGCAGACGCACCGCATCAGAGTTGATCAGCTCCTGCGAAAACTCACGTCGAATAAATTTGGTTACCGTTGACGCCACCTCGGGCCAACGGTCTGTTGCGAACATCCAGCACTGCCAGACCTTGGGGAACTGTTCGCCGGCTCCCCATGCCGCAACCGGCTCACCATCCGACAGAGCCGTATATGCTTTGGCGCTGCGGGAAGAGTGCATGGCCAAGTCTTCCGGCGTTGGCCGGAACAGATGCGGATAGATTTCCAGCGCATCCGCTTCCCTCATGCGACGAGCAATATGCGCCACTGACGCATAAGCCGCCGGCGTTATTTCAACCGAATGAGCCATCGCCAGGGTCAATCACTCGCTGCCCCCCGGCAGTCATCCCAGTGCGGGCCATGTAACTCAGGTCCGCGTCTTCGTCGCCATCCCGCAGACCGACCGCCAGATACCGAAAGGCATCACACGCATGGCTAGACCAATCGTGGTTGGGCTTGCTGTTCCAATCACCGGTCCTTTGGTTCATGGTCCGGTGGTAGTGGCGCAGCGCCTTGAGGCCTGCAACGCAGTTGGAGCGGTCGATCCAGCACCTTGGTATCAGCGACCTGACAGCCTCGATGCCGTCCTGGACCGGGAGCCGAGCCACGATGGACGGCCTGACGCCGAGCTGCTGCAACATTTCATACCGCGACGAACCAGAACCCAATTCACGTACCATGACATCAAAAGGAAAAAAGTGCTTCGAATACTGATAGGGTTTGTTTTTCAATTCACGCATGTAGTGATGCAGGCCCTCTCCAGAAGCCTCGTAATAATCTATAAGCCTGACTTCGCCAGACCGTGGGTGTTGTTGCGCGAACCAGATAGCCGTCGCATCAGACATACCCAAATCCCAAGAAGTGATGACCTCAAGGTTGGGTTCCCACGGTACGTTTCCGATTTGGCTTTTAGCATCGATCGCGTCCAGTTGTAGCGACCAGTAGCTTCCCACTAATGCCGCCGACCACGAAACCTCATATTCCTGTAAATATTGGCTTTCGTCCTGGACGATGGCTCTGGCGTCATCCAATTCTTTTTGCGACAGCACGCCAGTCTCAGATGCCGGGAACTTCATGGCGAACCATTCCGGGTCGCCCTCGTCCATCCGGCTCAATGCGTGGTCGTAAATTTCCTTGAACTGGTTCTCGCCGCGTGGCGTCCCAATCCAAAGTGCTTTTCCATCTCCGAAGTCTGAAAGAGCCGGCCTGATGATCTCCGGGTACAACCGGGCATTCATATCCGCGTACTCATCCATCACGGCTGCTGAAAGCCCAAGTCCGCGCAGAGCATCTGGCGACTCGGCTCCAAGCAGGTAAATCTTTTTCCCATCCGGCAGGTCACACCGCAGCTCAGCTTCGTTGAACTTCACCTGCGGTATCGAGCCGGCGTATTCCCGGAGCATGGTCCAGGCAATCCGCTTGGCGGCGGAATATGTCGGAGCGATATATGCCCCGACTGCATTTTTACGATTGGAAACCAGTATCTCCCGAAGCAGCCAATTGATGGCCATCACGGTCTTTCCGAAACGTCGATGACAGACAGCGACAGAAAATCTTTTCTGCTTGCTGTGGAACTCCCGCTGTAGTGGCCGGGGCGTGTAGGGGATGACGACCTTATTGTGCTGCAAAGAACATCAGCAGCACTCGCCGCTCCCCTGTGTGTCGGCGGACCATGTGTTCCAGGTCCGGCCCCCAGACGACCAGATCGCGCCATCCCTCAAAGCGGATGTCTTTGCCACCATGCCGCACCACCAGTTCACCACCGGTAAACTCGCGAGGATGACTAAGCAGAACCCGTGCCGACAGCACGCACCAATCCATGTGGTTGCGGCTTCCCTTGTCAATGTGCCATTCATGGCCCAGCGGCTTGTCTTCAACTCGGCAGTACGCCGGCTGGTCAACAGAAATATCCGATCGATATTCCCGGATTAAATCTACCAGCGGCCAAATCGCCGCATGGCCAAAATCATAGTCGCCAATTTCCAGATCGGCGGCAGTGTCCAGATCGATCGCCTCGGGCCGCAGTATCTTAAACGAGCTTCCCTTTAAGGCGGCGGGTTCCTGTGCCGACTGACCTCGGCGCAAATTTGTCGCGCTGTTTTTGCCGGCGCTGTTCATCCGGGCTGAGTTTTTCTTCTGAGGACGGGGACGGTTCATCTGCTGGCTCCGCTACGGGTTCCAATTTAGGCTCAACCTTTTTTTTGGCCGCAGCCTTCTTCTTGCGTTTAAATAAAGCCATAATTTACCTTCCGATCTTCGACCGGCGTGCGCCAGGTCGCGCCCCAAGCGTACTGTTCCGGGAACGGTTTTTGGATTTGGATTGCACTCGTAAATTTGAGGGGCTGTTGTTTTTTGGGTTGCGATCTCGGTGATCCACGTCCTTGCCGTCACCCTTGGATACCTTGCCGTCCCGCTCCATCTTCCGGCGGGCGCTATTCCGAGCTGCTCTCCGTTTCTTTTGTTCCGGCTTGGCGTGGTAATTCTGGTATTCGCTCTTGTAGTCCCGCGCCATCGTTATTCTCCACGATCGTCACCTGATCGGTAACGTCTGCCATATTGTGGCCGCAATTCGCACAGACCTGCTGCTCGTCCCAGCCGATCACCATGGGGCCGGAATGCTCGACTTCCATCTTCTGAATCGGTTGGTAATGCTTCAGCAGTTTCTCGGCTTCCCACTCTGCATGGTTCAGCAGCTTGCCGTGCTTTAGTATTTCATCCCGAGAACCAGCGGTCTCCAATTGCCGCTTGGCCTCGCCGATCGCATTCTCCACCGCAAACAAATATGCTTTGCGGTATTCCTCGTCAAAAACCGGATCGGTCTGCCGCCAGCGCCAAATCGACTTCCGATCTGCGCCAGCCTTTTCGGCGGCATAGGTCACACCTACACCCTCGGAAATCAGCTCCACAACGCGGGCGCAAATTTCCTGCCGCTTCGCCGGCGGCGTTTTATTAGCTGGCTCAGCCATGGGGACATTCCCAAAAAAACCCCCCGGCGTGGGGCCAGGGGGCAAGTTCAACAGGGAGGTGAGTTAGTCGAAGGAGTAGTCGTAAATACCCAACCTTTGGGTTCACTACACGATGATGGTCCCCTATGTCAAGTGGTAGTGGTCTGCAAGAGCATTAAGCGCAAGGCGTAGTGCTGTCATACCTTCCTTATCCGGTCTGGCCGTATCGCCTACACCCGGCCAACTCCCGGCAGTGAGCCCATGCCCACAGACATGCACCAGCACGCGGCTCAGCGGCTGACCGACGTACTTCATGGCCTGATACAAGCTCTCCCGGTGAATATGCCTTCCATCAAAGTCATTTTTGCCAGCGTCTACCCGAACCTTCAGCAAATCCTGGGTGGTGTAATTTGGTCCAATCCCGGCAGCGTAAAAGCTCTGCTGGAATAAATCCCCCGCCTGATATTGCCGCCTGCTGATCCGGCTGCGGCGGAAATAGGTCTGCAACTGATCTGCCATCGTGTTAGTAGTTCTGCCAACGCCGGCGATTCGGGTTTCCCCATATTCATACCCCGGCTTGGCCTGCAACTCAGGCGTCCCCAGATCAGCGTTCAATGTCTTTTTCTTCCGGCGCGGTTTAGCCATCCTGCGTCTCCTTTTTCAGTAACCACGGCAAACACGTCGGCGTCCGCATGTAAAACCATGAAGTCCGCGTCATTTACCGATCCCCCGGAGGGCAGCGAGGAACCCCGCATGATACCCCTCGTCACGGGCCAGAGAGGCCCGCACAGCGCAATCTTGGCATCGGGTGGAGCCAATTCCCCAGACAAGACGAACTGGCCACACACGGGCCTTAAAACGCCGCAGCAAGTTTTTCAAAATTGACCTCGGAGATAGGTGGTGGACCCATCGATAACGCCGACGACGGGCGCGGCGGGGGTACCCCCGGTTGCGGACCCCCACCGTATTGCAACCGAGCTGACAGCCGGCAGAACCGGTGATTGCAGCCGGAAACCCTGAGCCACCAACGGTTTGCGGCGAGGCTGTAAAGTTATCATTCGAACGTCTGGGTCTTTGACAGCCCGCATCGAGGTCTGTTCGCGTGCGCGATAGAGGCAGGCGTCTTGTATACCGATCATCCCTTCCACCCCTTCCAGATAGCTCTTGTGAGCCATCTTTTGGTCTTCAGGATATTAGTCAGCAGAGAGACGGGAACGGATACCGGGAAAGGGAACACCCTAAAGGGTGTGTTCCCGTTCTTTCCCGTTTGGACTATCCCGGGAAACCCAGGGAAACTTTCCCGTTCTTTCCCGCTTTCCCGTTTAGTCATCTGTTGCTGCTTTTCAGCCACGTTGGGTTGTCGTTGTTCACTGGCCTTTTCGCAGGTAAATCGGTGAGGTCTGGCGGGAAGCCGTTCTTCAAATTTGACTTGATCTGCCATGTGTCGTACCGGCGTATGACCCAGACCTTAATCTCTGATGATCCTCGGTCTTTCCAATAGTTCTCCAGAAACTTAGCGTGCTGTTCAGCAGCTTCTTTGCTGGTGTCTGCCGGCATTAGAACGGCACCTCGTCGTCCAGGTCGTCGTCCAGGGGTTGCTGCTGGTATCCATTAGCCTTAGCCCGGTTGTGGTTGCTTTGCTGGTCGTCTGTGCCATCGAATGCGACGACACGGCATTCCATCTCGTTCTGGTCGTTCATGGACATCAGCGGCAGTGCTTCCAGGCTAATGTTGAAGCCGTCGCGATCCTTCATTGGGAACATGACGCCGATCTTGGTCCAGTAGGTTTTGCCGTCTCGGCCTTGGCGGGCAGTGACTAGTCGGTAGTGGCTTGCCATCAATCTTTCCTTTCTCGTTTGAGGGACTGTGAAACAATTTTTTGGATTTGGCTGGGCATCTGCTCAGCTCCACGATTGAGCGCATCCAGCATGAACGCTCGTTTGTCTGTTCTCCACCGCAGCTCCTGGTGCAGGTCTGCCCAAGCCGGGAACCAAGGCGACGTATCGGCGATCGATCTCAGGACGTACAGAACGATGTCAGCAGGGAACCTTTGCAGCTCTTCGCAATAAGCCTGGATCATCAACGTCTGCTCGTCGGTCGTCATATTCTTGGTCTTGGTCTTGACTTTCAGCTTGGTCAGCTCTTGCAGGATTGTTTGCGGCGGCAATGGCTCTAATCCGGCTGATAGTATTTTTTTGGCTGTATCCAGGGCTGGGGCAGGCACTGGTTGGCTGAGCTTGTAACCCGTCAGCTCGTAATCCCGATTGACGGTTGAGACTAGCGCCGACTGCACTGACTGAGGCAACGAGGTCAGCAGTTCCTCGTCCAGCTCCCTTGGATGCGGCGTATTCAGCAGCTCGCCTGATCCAGTTGCGCCAAGTCCTGGTCCAATCGACCTTGGTTGCCTTGTTGCCACTGACACTGAGCCAGTGGTCTTTAAACTTTTCGATTTCGACATGTGTTTTTTCAGCTCCTATCTGATCAAGTGCGAATGCGAAGGCGTCGTCGTCTGGTTGCCAATCGTCTGACAACCTCGTCCCGTTTTTCCTTTTTGGAGAGGGGGGAGCGACAGCGACCTGCTCATCGTCTTGGGGGGGGACTAAGGGGGGGGATATATTATCTAATATAAGTGTAGGTGTAGGTGCATTGCGTTTGCATACATCCGTTTCGTTGTTTTTCAGTGGCTTACGCTTGTCGCTCTCAATTTTTGTTTTTTCTTTTTTCCACCTGCTTTTTGCTGCGTTCTTCTTTTGGTCTACGCTCTTTTGGACGTAGTCATATTCCTTTTGGAGCCTCTTCTGGGTGATCCAATTTCCTGTCCGATGCATGAACTCATCGATGATTAAATCGATGGTAATCATCTCGTCTTCAGTTGCGCGCAGCCGGCGTCTAATCCAATCCATATCGTTGGGGATGCGGCATCCAGGTGTCTTCCACATCAGCATCATCAGGCTGAGATACATGCCGTGTTCTTCGAACGTCAGATGGCCGGCGTCGGATGTGTAGCTTTCGACAAATAGGGGTAGGTGAGGGAACTTAGTCATTGGTCTGGAACTCCACCTCTGACGTGTAACCGTCTACCCAGTGGTGATACAGCACCGTGCCAGGAGGGTAGGGGCAGTCGGCATGGCCTTCGCGAACGGCGTCTTTGCCGGCTTCAAATGCCGTCCGCTCGGACTGTTTGATGATAGTAGCGCCGGCGTCATTTTTTTCTGTCATGGTACATCTCTTTTTCTATTGTGCGGGCCAGCTCCAGCTCGTCCTGTATGGCGTTGGCCAGCGCCAGTGATGCATTGGCTTGCGCCAGATAGAACTGCTCCATGTGTATGATTACTTCGTCCCAGCTCACCGCCAGCGTCGGATCGTCGCGCCGGCGTACCTTCATTGCTGCCAGTGCCTTGCCGGGTTTTACGCCGTGCGTCTTCCACCACCGAACTTGGTCTAAGATCACATCGACCGGGATCATGCTTCATCCCCGGAGCGGGCAGGCTGGTTCTGGGATAACCAGCCCACACTGCTCTCGTAGACCACCGTATCCCGGTTGGGAAAGCCGGCGCCAATACCGTGGTCTCCCGGCCCAGGACGGCGGTCCACAGGCTGGGTGGGGACAATAGGCCAGCGTAGTAGGCCTAAAATTCTCATGGCGAGGTTGAACGCCCTGGCGTGCGACATCTTATGTATGCGGAAGCCGGCTTCATCCTGGACGCATACCTCTATGCAGTCTGGTGCCGATCGCGGGTAGAGCAGTTCGACAAGATGCGTCATTCCAACCACCTCACCGTCACGTAGGTGCCGGGCTCGGCCATGTAGGCTTTTTGGCACCGCAGCTCCACGATCTGACTGTCGTCTACATATATGACGCCGTTAAGGGCATCGCTGACGGTCTTGACCATGTTATCCAGATCGGGGTGGCTCAATGGGTACATCTCGCCGCTAAAGGCATCGAACCGTTTTTGTTTTGGCCAGGACTTGGGGACCGGCATGGCGAAAGAGACCGCCAATTTTACGGCTGTAACGACCGGCTCCTCTTCACCATATTCACGGGCTGCAATATTCCTAATTAGCTCTTCAGCCGCCTTGGTCTTTGCCGGCGTGTAGACGCCATGCTTGCCAAGGCGCGGGCGAGCTTTGGGAACGGGTTTGCCGGGAATGAAAAATTCAATCATTCGTCAGCTCCGATGATGGCGCGTCCGAATTGGGCGACGACCTGAGGGACGACGCTGTTGCCAAGACAGCGCAATCGGTCCACCCGTTTGGGAACCCCATAAGCCACTCGACAAATAAGGGGTTCAGCGGGCCACCGATGGCATTGGGTAGCTGTTCGCCCTTCTTGGTGCCGCTGCGGTTTTGGTAGCTCGTCTTGTTTGGATACCGATAGTCCCGCGCTGCCGGCGTCGGGAACATCTTTACCGCCCCGCACAGGGTCAGCCCGCCGGTTCCTTTGTACTGACCGGGGACTTGGGCATTTGACTTCGCGTCGGTCCTGGTCGGCGTCGGCCACACCGACAAGGAAGCACCGCGCTCTGATGTGCTTGGCATCGACGCCGATAGCTGGAACAACAAAACATTGGACTTCGTATCCAAGGCTTTCCAGGTCAGATACGCTTCTGTTGAGGCCCATGGGAGCGTCAATAATCGCTCTGACATTTTCGCCAAGGAACCACCTCGGCCTTGCAGCCTCAATAACTCTACGCACTTCCGGCCATAGATCGCGGTCATCTTCCGCGCCGAGCTGCTTGCCGGCCTTCGACCAGGGCTGACATGGCCAACCAGCCGTGACGAGATCAAATCTTCCAGGTCTAGCTGTAAAGTTTCTGATGTCATCGTGGATAGGCACCCCCGGATACCGGAGCTGTAAGATTTTCCGGCAGTACTCGTCTATCTCTACAAA
>JAAOEI010000509.1_pt1 | contig 15036 bp, 20 predicted proteins | sample 7059261 | NCBI WGS metagenome assembly JAAOEI01 (sample SAMN14008812, study PRJNA610033) | viral metagenome | isolation source: viral particles filtered from seawater | place: China: Hangzhou Bay, Yangshan Deep Water Harbour | collected 2017-10-31
CACAAGTTGCTGGCGAAGATCCACATAAAGCTGCAAAAATAGAACAAGCGCCAAGATTGGATATCACTAGTCCTCCTGGAACTTTATTTAACCAACGATCAAGAGCTGAATATAAATCTTTACCCGCAGGTGATGCTGCAACTGCAATACCCATAAGTAAAAACATCGGGATGGTGACAATACCAAAATCTTGTAACCCATTCCAAAATTGCTCAGCTAAAAGAGGAACTCTTCCAAAACCTTCAATTGCTAAAAAGAAAACTGTGGAAACTAAAGCTAAACCAAATGCTATTGGTATTCCTGTTGCAAGCACTGCTAAAGTTGCAACTACAATCCATAAAGCAAGTGTTAAAGGTTCCATTTCAGTTTTTTTCTTGAGTTTCGTATTTATAAATTACTGAAAAGATATCAGCTAAATATTGTAAAATTAATATACCCATACCAAGGGGTAAAAAAATATACACTTTCCACATTGGCAATGCCCAAATAGTTGGTGTTTTAACATTTTTAACCCAAGAATGATTAAATAATTGAACGCTCGAATAAAATAATAACACTAAAAATATTAAAGATAAAATTGCAGCAATTATTGCTAATATATTTTTACCTCTTTCTCCCAAGTAGTATGGAATAAGATCAACATTTACATGCCCTTTTTTTAATAAAACATAAGGGGCTCCTATAAACGTTGCAGCAGCAAGAGAAAAAATGACATATTCAGTCTGCCAAACAGTATTCATTTTAAAGAAATATCTTACCAAAACCATCTGGGTTGTAACCAAAACTGCAGATGCAATTAGAATTGTGGCAATAATTCCACAAATTTTTGAAAGCAAATGAACAAATTTTATAAAAGTAAACATTAAACTTTATTAAAACCAGTAGACCGAATTGGCCTACTGGTTAATTTAAATTTATTTAACTGCTAATGCTTTTTCGATTAACTTATCGCCACCTTTAACTTTTTCAGCAAACTTCTTATAAGAAGTTTTTTTAGCTAACTCAATCCAAGCATTAAAGTCGGCTTCAGTCATTTGATGGATCTGAACTCCTTTTTCTTTAAATACTTTTTCCATTTCACTGTCCAATAGCGCTGACTCTTTTGTTATATATTGCTCAGCTTTTTTTCCAGCAGCTAAAATTGCTTCTTTTTGTTTAGGATTTAACTTATCAAATGATTTTTTTGACATTAAAAGCGGTTGATACATAAACCAAAGCGCATACTTTCCTGGAGGTGTAATACATTTAACTTGTTCAAATAGTTTAAATGATACAAAACTTTGTGAACTTGTGTTCACAGCGTTTAATACTCCTGTTTGTAAGCCCTGATAAACTTCAGAACTAGCCATGGAAGAAATTGAAGCGCCCGCTCCTACTAACATTTCTTCAAACATAGGGCCAGCTGCTCTAGTTACTTGACCTTTGGCAGATTCAGGATTTGTTATGCATTTATTTTTTGATGCAAAACCACCTGCAAGCCAAGCGTCAGCTAAAACTATTGCTCCTTGATCATTTAACAATTTTTTAATGTCTTTCATAAATGGAGAAGCATTTAGTCTTTGTGCATGCTCATGATTTTTAACTAAACCTGGCATTAACGTAATGCTAAACTCCGGTACAAATCCTGCTGCATAGTCTAAAGGTAATGAAGTAATATCAAGCTGACCTTCAACTAAGGGCTTGTATTGTTCCATCGCTTTATAAAGTGACTGACCAGGATAAACTTGAATCTTTACTCCAACATTTGCTTTTTCAACTTCTTTTGCAAGCAGGTTCATCATTTCATCTCGCGCATCACCTTTTCCGCCTGGAAATTGATGAGAAGCTTTTAAAGTTTGTGCAAACGAATTACTTGCTGAAAGTATAAAAAAAATACTAAACAGCGTTGTAAATATACTCTTAATTTTCACGTGTCCCCCTTATTAATTAATTTTTAATATTTTCTATTGTGATTTGAAAATTGGCTAAGGTCAATATAAGATTAAATTAATGAATAATAACTCAGGACCATTAAAAGGTATCATTGTACTTGATTTAACTAGAGTTTTGGTTGGTCCTTACTGCACCATGGTTCTCTCTGACCTTGGTGCTCGAGTAATAAAAGTAGAAGCTCCCGAAACTGGAGATGATAGTAGAAGTTTTGGTCCCTTTATTAAAGATTACTCAGCTTATTTTATGTCTCTCAACAGAGGTAAGGAAAGTATTGCTCTAAATTTAAAAAATAAAGAAGATAAAAAAATATTTGAAAAGATTTTAGCTAAAGCAGATGTATTAGTTGAAAATTTTAGACCCGGTACATTAGATAAATGGGGATACTCTTGGGATATTTTAAAAAAAAAATATCCAAGATTAATTTATGCTTCAGCTTCAGGATTTGGACAAACAGGACCTCTAAAAAGTTTACCTGCTTACGATATGGTTGTTCAAGGAATGGGTGGACTTATGAGTGTAACAGGACAACCTGATGGAAAACCAACAAGAGTTGGAACATCTATAGGTGATATTACAGCAGGACTTTTTACAACAATTGGAATTAATGCAGCTTTATTTGATAGAGAGAAAACAGGAAAAGGTACAAAAATTGATGTGTCAATGCTTGATTGTCAAATTGCAATTTTAGAAAACGCAATTGCAAGATATTTTAGTAATGGTGAAATTCCAAAGCCCATGGGTTCGCGCCATCCCTCCATAAGTCCCTTTGAAGCTTATAAAACAAAAGACAGCTTTATTATTATAGCAGCAGGCAATGATAAATTATTTGAAAATCTTTGTAATGCTCTAGATTGTAAAGAGTATGTAAAAGATAAAAGATTTATAAATAATAAACTAAGAAATACAAACGCTGAGGATTTAAAAGTAATTTTAGAAAAATATTTAATTAATGAAGTAACTGATCACTGGATTAAATTATTCACTAAAATGAGTATTCCTTGCGGGCCAATTTATAATATTAAACAAGCAGTAGAAAATCCACAAATTGCATTTAGAAATATGATTGTAAGTTCAGATCATAAAAAAATTGGAAAATTTAAAATGGCTGGTAATCCAATCAAAATGTCTAATTATAAAGATCCAAAAACGCGCGGTGAAATTCCTGAGCTTGATCAGCACAGAAAAAAGATTTTGAAAGATTTTAAAATTAAGATTTAATTAAGCTTTATCTTCTTTAGCTTCTTTTTCAGGGGTTGCATCTAAAGCTATATCATCATCAAGATCATCGTCATCTGCTTCGATAGCTTCATTTTCTGCTCCAGCTTTAGGTTCTGGAATTTTTCTAGATCTTTTAGATGGAAGTATTGCTTGCCCTGACTTTGAAACTTCGCCTTGATATAAATCTTCAAAAGAATCTCCGTCTGGACTGTCAAAATCCTCTTGTTCAACGGCATCATCGGGATGATCTCTCATTCGATCAATTGTTGACTCTTCTAGTTCTTTTACTGAAACTTTTTTTTCGGCAATTTCCCTTAAGGCTAAAACTGTTCGCTTATCATTATCTACTGGGACCTGTGGAGCATCGCCCACTCCTAATTGCAAAGTTCTCTCTTTTGCTAAAATAACCAAATCGTATTGATTATCAACTTGCTGTAAACAGTCCTCAACAGTTACTCTGGCCATAATTTGAATTGACCCTTTTAATCTTAAAGCTTAAATAAATCAAGTTTTATAAAGATTTAAGAGCGTTATATTAAGTGATCAATTTAACAAACGATTAATAGGAGCGTAAATGGCTAAAGTTACTTTTTTAGGTCTTGGTGTAATGGGTTATCCAATGGCGCGTCATATAGCAAAGGCAGGTCATGATGTTACAGTTTATAACCGAACAACTGCAAAAGCTGAAAAATGGGTTAAAGAATTTGGCGGAAAATTTGCAAAAACTCCAAAGGATGCAAGTAAAGATTCTGATTTTATATTTTGCTGTGTTGGAAATGACAATGATTTAAAAGAAGTAACCTTAGGTTCTGAGGGAGCATTTCATTCGGTAAAAAAAGGCGCTGTGTTTATTGATAACACAACTGCATCTGCAAAAATTGCGCGAGAATTATTTAAGGCTGCAAAAGAAAAAGGTTTTGGATTTTTAGATGCGCCAGTGTCTGGCGGACAAGCTGGTGCAGAAAACGGCCAATTAACTGTTATGATTGGTGGAGAAAATAAAGATTTTGAAAAAGCTCAAGATGTCATCAAATGTTATAGTAAAAAAATGAAAGTCCTAGGTCCAGCTGGAAGTGGTCAGCTTGCTAAAATGGTTAATCAAATATGTATCGTAGGGTTAGTTCAGGGTTTATCTGAAGGAATCCGGTTTGGTCAAAACGCAGGATTAAATATGGAAGATGTAATTGAGGTTATATCCAAAGGTGCTGCCCAATCTTGGCAAATGGAAAATAGATATAAAACTATGATTCAAGATAAGTTTGATTTTGGTTTTGCAGTTGATTGGATGAGAAAAGATTTAGGAATTGCCATGGAAGAAGCAAAAAATAATGGTTCTGACCTTCCAATAACTAAAATCATCGATGGTTATTATGCTGATGTACAGAAAAATGGTGGCAATCGATTTGATACATCAAGTTTGATTACTCGACTTAAAAAAAAATAAATTAGTAAGAGTGATAAAGGATATTCCTGATTATTATAATAATATTAATTTAATATTAGATGAAATCTGGACTCTCTTACAAAGAGGTGTGGTCGATAGAAATGAAGATTTTAGATTACCCGTTGTAATTGCTAATTCTGATGAAGGTGCAGATGGTAGAATTGTTGTTTTACGTGGAGCTTTTAAAGATAAAAATATCTTAAGATTTCATACGGATTATCGATCACCAAAAATTGAATATCTAAAAAAAAATAAAAAAATTTATTTTGTATTTTATAGTAAGAAAAGAAAAATACAGGTTCGTGCTGAAGGAACTGCTACCATTCATAAAGATAATGAAATTACAAAACAAGCATGGACTAAAACACAAATGATGAGCAGAAAATGTTATCTATCACCACAAGCTCCTGGAGATTTAATTAGTGAATCTGCCTCTGATTTATCAAAAGACATGGGTGGCAATCTTCCAACCTTAGAACAAAGCGAAGTTGGCTATAAAAATTTTTGTGTAGTTGAGAGTAAAATTAAAAGTTTTGAATGGCTATATTTAGCCTCTCAAGGTCATCGACGAGCTAAATTTTTAATTGATGAAAATAAAAGTACTTGGCTAGTTCCTTAAATTTTTTTTAAATCTTTTACGTATCTCTTCCAATTATCTATATAATGCTGAGCATTTTCAGTAATCGCTTTTTTTTCTTCCTCTGTGACTTGTCTAATTACTTTTCCGGGACTACCCATAACTAAAGAATTATCTGGAATTTTTTTTCCTTCAGTAATTAAGCTATTAGCGCCGATAATACAGTTATTCCCAATGACACTATTATTTAAAATTGTTGAGCCAATACCAATCAAACTATTATCCATAATAGTACAGCCATGTAGCATCACCAAGTGACCAACTGTTACCATCTTGCCAATTTTTAAAGGGAAACCTTTATCAGTATGCAGAACACAATTGTCTTGAATATTACTGCCCTCACCTACAGTGATATTTTCAATGTCTCCTCTGAGAACAGCATTAAACCAAACACTTGAGTCATTTTTTAAAGTTACATCACCAATTACATTTGCACTTGGCGAAACCCAATATTTTCCATCACCTTTTAATCTTTTATTACCCAGTTCAAAAATCATGTTATATTCATAACAAATATTCCAAATAGTAAAATAAAATTATGTCTCTAACAGAAACACCGGTGTGTAATTTTGGAGAAAAAATAAAAGATTTTAAATTAATATCGACTGAAGACACATTTGTTTCACTTAAAGATATTAAAGGTCAAAATGGGACCTTAATTATGTTTATTTGTAACCACTGTCCTTATGTAAAAGCGATAATAAGAGAATTGGTCGACATAACTAATAAGTTAGCAAAAATTGGTATTAATTCAGCGGCAATAATGTCGAATGATGTAAATAATTATCCTGAGGATAGTTTTGAGAATATGAAAAAATTTGCAAAAATAAATAATTTTAAATTTCCATATTTATATGATGAAACTCAAAACATTGCTCAAAATTTTGGAGCGGTATGTACTCCAGATTTTTTTGGATATAATAAAAATAATGAACTGCAATATCGCGGCAGATTTACAGAAATGAAAAATCTCAAACCATTATTAGATAAAAAAAATGATCTTTTAAATGCAATGGAATTAATTGCTAAAACTTCAAATGGTCCTAAGCAACAATTTCCTAGTATGGGCTGCAATATAAAATGGAAAAGATAATTAAATGATTGTTATAACAACAAGAAGTTATCCTCCAGAACTTGGCGGCATGCAAAGTTTAATGGGAGGTCTTGCAATACATTTAAATAATCTTCATCCAATTAAAGTTTTAGCAGACTCATTCTCTGGCGATCAAGACTATGACAAAAAAAATAATTTTGAAACTAATAGAATGGGGGGTCTTAAAATATTAAAAAAATATAGAAAATTTAATCTTTTAAAAGAAATTATTAAAAATAATCCAGTTAAAGCTATAATTGCTGATCATTGGAAGAGTATTGAATTAATTACTGAAGATATATCACATAAAATTCCAATTTTATGTCTTATCCACGGCAAGGAAATTAATCATCCAACTAACTCATCTATAAACAGAAGGTCCATAAATGCCCTAGCAAAAACGAAACATATTATTGCAAATTCAGAATTTACAAAAAGTTTAGCAACTGAAAAAGGTTCTGATGGTAGTAAAATCCACGTGATAAATCCTGGGATTAATGAACCACAAACCATTAGCTCAGAAGTGAATCAACAAGCTGAGACAATATTTAAAAATTGCGATATTAAAATCATCACTGTCTCTAGATTTGATAAAAGAAAAGGAATTGATTTTTCCCTATTAGCTCTAAAAAATATTCAATCAATCTATCCAAATTTTAAATATGTAATCGTTGGTAGTGGAGATGAGGAGGAAAATTTAAAGAAAACCACTGAAAATTTAAACTTAGAAAACAACGTCACATTTCTTAAAAATATAAGTTCAGAATTAAAGAATGCTCTAATTAAAAATTCTAATATTTTTTTAATGCCTGCAAGAATTGAAGGAACCTCGGTTGAGGGTTTTGGAATTAGTTATATTGAAGCTGCAAGTTATGGAATTCCATCCATTGCTGGAAAAGATGGAGGAGCCCCCGATGCAGTCAAACATAATCAAACTGGTTTATTATGCAATGGATATGATCACTCTGAAATTTATGATGCTTTAAAAAATATAATTCAAAATAAAAAATATTTAGAATTAGGAAAAAATGCAAAAGAATTTGCTAAGCAATTTTACTGGAAAGAAATAATTAAAAAATACGCAGATCTTCTTAATTTGTAATAGAACTTTTAATTAAAGCATAAACTCTATCAGCAAAAAGAGATTTTAAATCCATAGTCTGAAGCGCAATAAACTTTTCTCTCTCAATTGAAACTTTTTCAGGGGTTGTGTGAGGACCAAACAATGCAAAGCCTCTAGCACCAAGATGAGCTGTCATATGAGCTGGTCCTGTATCATTTGCAATAACAAGATGTGATTTTTTTATTAATGAGGCAAGTTCAAAAAAATTTAACGCTGAATTATTATTCAAAGCTATTTTAATATTAAAACTTTTAGCTTCAACTATTTCATCTGGTCCAGGCGCAACAACCAATTCAAATTCTGAGTGATTTTTTTTTATTAAATTTATTAGCTCAGAAAAATACGGCCATCGTTTATGAATTAAATCTTTAGAACAGAAGGGAAAAAATAAAATATATTTTTTATCAGTATCAAGATTATAATTATTAGCTTTATCCGCCGCCCAGCTAAAATCTGGCTTTAAAGTATAACGAGTTTGAATATTTGATTTTCTTAACTGTTCATCAAACCTTTGTAATACTGAGCTATTATATTTACTTTCTGGAATATCTTTAGAAGAAGACCAGTCACCAATATTAAAAATAAATTTTCTATAAAAATTTGTCCTATTTGAATTTTGTAAATCGTAAACTTTTGTAAAATTTAAAGAGTTTATAAGTTTTCTTAATTTTAAAAGATAAAATATATTATATCTAGGAAGTCTTTCATCTTCCAAACAAGAATCAACATAGGGACAATTTTTAAATAAATTTAAATATTTAGAAGTGGTTAAAATTGTAATTTTTTCATTCTTATGATGCTCTCTTATGTCTTTTAGAGCTCCAGAAATTTGAACAACATCTCCAAGAGAGCCAAGTTTTATAATTAAAATATTTGACATATATTATAAAAGAACATTATTGATTAATTATGAAAATTACAAAAAAAATTTACTCTGAAATATCCGCTGGTGAGTTATTCGATAAAATCTCAATTCTTGAGATAAAAAAAAATAAAATCAAAGATAAAAACAAAAGGAATATTATCTTAAAAGAACTTAGTTCCTTACAAAAAACTGCATCTGAAAATATTGAAAAATCAAAATCAATTATAAAATTATATAAAAAACTTAAATCTATTAACCTTAAATTGTGGAAAATTGAGGACGATATTAGAGATTGTGAAAGAAAAAATAATTTTGAGAGTAAATTTATAAAACTTGCAAGAGCAGTATATTTTACTAACGATGAAAGATCACGCGTCAAAAATAAGATTAATAGCCTAACAAAATCTAATATTTCTGAAGTAAAAAGCTACAAGAAATATTAATTTGATTTTAGACTTGGTATTTTAGCTCTTAATTTATTTGGAAGATTTTCATCTATTCTTGCAATAATAAAACCTTCTCCTTTTTCTTTTTCTTTTAATATTTCACCATCTGGAGAAATAATTAAAGAATGACCATAAGTTAATCTATCGTTGTAATGTTTTCCTGTTTGCGCTGCTGCAAATACATAGGAAAAATTTTCAATAGCTCTAGCTTTTAATAAAGTATGCCAATGTTTCTCTCCTGTTGTTTTTGTAAAGGCTGAAGGAACCGTTATAAAAATTGCGCCTTTTTTAGCAAGCTCTCTATATAAATTTGGAAAGCGAACATCATAACAAATACTAAAACCTAACAAACCCCAAGGTAATTTTGCTATTATCTTTTTTTTACCAGCTAAAAATTTTTTTGACTCTTCATATTTTTCTTTATTCGAAAGTTTAACATCAAACATATGAATTTTATCATAGTAATTTGCAATTTTTCCATTTGGATTAAAAAGTACAGATCTGTTGGCTAGTAATTTTTTAGATAACTTTATTGGCAACGATCCAATTAAAATCCATTTTTTATAACTTTTTGAAATTCTACTTATAGATTCTAAAAAAAAATTATTGTTCATCTGTTCTGCCTTTTCTAAAAGCTCACTGTGATCTAATGTAAATAATGAAGTATTTTCTGGAGTAATAATTAAATCAGCTTTCTTCTTAATAGAATTAATTATTAAATCTGTTGTTTTTTCTAAATTAGAAAAAACGTTATTATCTGATGTGAGTTGGATACATGAAACGTTAAACATAAATTTACTATTTGGTAGCGGGAAGTGGGATCGAACCACCGACCTCAGGCTTATGAGTCCTGCGCTCTAACCAACTGAGCTACCCCGCCATAACTGGTCTTCTACCAATAAACATTTCATCCAGCAAGTTTACAATCTACTTTTCGCCAATAATATGCAAAAAAACTTTTCTTATCTGCTGTTCAATTCTGTGTTCAAATAAATATATCCCCTGCCAAGTTCCAAGGACTAATTTATTATTTTTTATACTCAAAGTTAAATTACTATTAGTCAATGTAGACTTTATATGTGCGGGCATATCATCTTTTCCCTCCGTATTATGGATATATAAATCCTCATCCATTGGTACTAACTTGTCATAAAAATTTAAAATATCTTTTTGAACATCGTCATCAGCATTTTCTTGAATAATTAATGAAGCACTTGTATGTAAAATTGATATATTTAAAATTCCATTTGTGATCTTAGAACGATCTATAAAATTTAATATTTTTTCTGTAATTTTAATTAATTTAATACCGTTTGTTTTAATACTTAATTCCTCAAAGGATTGAGTAAACATTTAATGTTTATTAGAATTTAGGATTATTTTATTAACGTTAAAGCTAATCCAACAACAAGACAAAAAATTAAAGCTACAATAATTCTATTGTGAATTTTTTTATCGTATTTATCTCTTGAATTTTTTTCAAGAACCAAAGTTCTAATATCTGCTTTATTCTTTTTATCAAAATCGGATCGGTAAAAAACTTCTGAATTATCTTTAAAAATCCCCATGACCGCTGTTAAATCATAACTGTTAAAAAAATCAAATTTTATCTAAAAACGCTCTTGTCTTTGCTTTTGGTTTTGGTAATTAATTTGGATACAAACTTTAAATAAAAACATGGGATACCCAAAAAAACATAGAGGCCGAAGAAAAGTTGGCTCAAAAATAAGAAGAAATAGAAGAAGAAATAAAAAGAAATAGTTTCTTTTACTCTGTAGCTCTTATCCAGCCACCTCCAAGAACTCTTACGCCTAATTGGTCGGGTTTATAAAAAACACATGCCTGACCTGGTGATACTCCATACTCACTCTTTTCAAAAGAGACCATACCAGTATTAACATCAAGCTTTGACTCTATAAGTTTTCCAGTGGATCTAACTTTAACAAATATTTTTTCATTAAAATCACTATTCTTATCTGAGAGATAATTAATATCTTCAACTTTTAATCTTTTTATTTCTAATTCTTCTTTCTTTCCAATGATCACTTCTTTTGTTTTTGGATTAATTTTAATTACATAGTAAGGAATTTCTCCAGAAATTTTTATTCCTTTTCTTTGTCCTATAGTAAAATTAATAATTCCCTCATGTTTTCCTAAAACATTTCCCTTGGTATCAATAATATTTCCAGGTTCATGAGCCTCTGGTCTTAAACGTTCGATAACAGAGACATAATTACCATTAGGCACAAAGCAAATGTCTTGGCTATCAGGTTTATCAGCAACTTCTAAATTTAGTTTTTTTGCAATATTCCGTGTCTCTTCTTTTGGGAGATCACCAAGGGGAAAATGTAAGTAATTTAGTTGTTCCTGCGTTGTTGCGAATAAGAAATAGGTTTGATCGCGGTTTAAATCCTTTGGTCTGTACATTTTAGATATTTTATTATCTATAATTTTTTTTACATAATGACCGGTAATTAATGCATCAGCTTTTAAATTCTTAGCTGATTCAAATAAATCTCTAAACTTAACGGTTTGATTACAATTTACACAAGGAATAGGCGTTTCACCTCTCAAATAAGAATCTGCAAATTTTTCAATAACTTCGTTTTTAAATTTACTTTCGTAATTTAAAACATAATGATCAATATCTAATTTTTCTGAAACTCTTTTTGCATCGTAAATATCTTGACCAGCACAACAAGTTCCTGGCTTTTTATTAATTTGCGCATAATCATAAAGTTGCAAAGTCATACCAATTACCTGATAACCATTCATTTTCATCAAGCCTGCAACAACGGATGAGTCAACACCACCAGACATAGCAACAACAACCTTTGTCTCATTTGGTGGTTTGTCCAATCCTAATAAATTATTATTAGATTTTGTTTTAAGTAAAGTTGTCATAGTAATATTTAGAAACTATTACATTATAGAAATAAATAAGTATAAATAAAAAATGATCTTTGATTATGAACCGGGAGACTATGTTATCAATCCTAAAAATAAAGAATGGGGAACTGGCCAAATCCAATCTATTATTAAAAACGTTGTCACAGTAAACTTTGAAAATGCTGGAAAAAAAACAATTATTGCAGACAAAGTTTTGTTAGAAAAAATAAATGTTAAGAATTAATTTAAAAAAAATAACAGAAGATCTAATTCCAAGTTTTTATTTAGCTGGAAAAGAAAGTATTAAACTTTCGGGAAAAAATCTAAAAATTACAATAAAAAAAGACAATACCCCTGTTACAAATGGTGACTTAGCAGTAGATAAAATATTACAAGATAAAATATCTAAACTAACCCCAAATATTCAAATAGTTTCTGAGGAAAATGTTAATGAAATTAAGAAATTTGATAATAACAATTTTTGGCTGATCGACCCAATTGATGGAACTCGTGAATATATTAAAAATAAAAATGAATATACTTTAAATGCTGCATTAATTTTAAATAAAAAACCTGTAATTGGAATAATTTATGCTCCAAAACTTAAAAGATTATTTTATTCATATGGAAAAAATTATGCTTTTGAAATTAATAAAGATTTAAAAAAAAAATTAAATTGTAAAAAACTATCTAAAAAAAATGAAATTTTAGCCTTATCTAACAGTCTAACGCCCTCTGATATAATTTTAAATATTCACCAAAAATATAATGTTACAAAATTTGTAAAATGCTCAAGTTCATTAAAATTTTGTCTTATAGCAGCTGGCGAGTTTGATATTTACGCAGCTAGAGCTAGGGCAAAAGAGTGGGATATAGCTGCAGGACATGCAATTGCAGAACATGCTGGAGCTATACTGACTACCTTTTCTGGAAAAAAAATTATTTATGGAAAAAAAGATTTTGCAAATCCAGCATTAATATTGAAAAGATCTAATAATCTGCTGAAATAATTATTCCCTTTTTAAGCGAATTTACGTAAAATAATATTTAGGCATGAAAAAATTATTTCTAGTACTTTCGCTGTTACTGTTGAATTCATGCGGAAGTTTAATTTCTGCAAGCTTAACTGAAACATTGTTTAATCCAACTTCAATTGCATCTAGTCTTATTGATTATGGAATAAAAAAACATACTGGAAAGAAAATGTCTGAACATGCACTTTCAAAAATAACTGACAAAGATTGCGAATTTAATATTGAAAATTTGAGTAACCCTCAGTCATTCTGCAAAGATAAAGAGGTTGTGGAAAATAATAATATTTTAACAAAATCTAAAGTTGCCTCACAAAGACAAAGTAATAAATCTTCCTTAGTTTCAATTGCACCAAAATTAAAAACCATACCTGTTGAAAAACCTTCAAATTCAAATGAAGTCTACTTACTCACTTTAAATCAAGTATTAAATAAAGACTTTAATTCTTTAGGACTTAGAAGAATTAATTAATTACATTTTAAATGAAAACTGATGTAGCGCTAATAATTATTAGTTTTACATCTTTATTTGGAGTTATTATCTTTTTTCTTGTTTCAAATATTCTAAAAAAAAAGATTGATGAATTAGTTTTAAGAGAAAAATTAAAGAAAAAATCTAAATCTTCTTCTCGAAAATCTTAAGCTCTTTTTTATCTAAACCCAAGACATTCTTAGAAGTGGCATAACTAAATCCAGCTCTGGCAAGGACACCTGTATCTTTAGTATAAAAAATCTCTCTATTTGCATCTGGACGATAGGGTCCTATTCTTCGTCTTCGACAAACTCTTATTGCTGCGTAAAAATCAGGATCAATATTATCTTTTTGAATATCATTCATTGTTTTCTTTAACAAATCTCCATCAATCCCCTTTTGAACTAAGTTCATTCTAATTTTGTTTAATGAATAGCCTTTTTTCAAATAATTTTTTGATTTAATCTCGGAATAAATTGTATCATTTATGACGCCCATACTTTCAAGATTGGCGATGACCATATCAATTTCCTGTAGAATACTTTCTTTGTCTTTATTTAAATAATCCGTATCTAGGACTTTTCTATACAAATAAAACCTAAGATCTTTTTTTGAAGGCTGGTATTTATCAAGATATTTTAATGACAACTCTTTAATATCTTCTCTACTATTTATTGATTGTTTTGCAGATTTATTAAATCTCATATAATAATCGTTACTAACACATGCTTAACACTTTAAAAGATTTTTTTACCCTTGAAATGATTTATCATTTCACAAACATTGGTGTCATTCCAATGTGGATTCTTTTAGCTTTTTTGCCTGGCTGGAATGGAACTAAAGTTTTAATAAATAGTATATTAGTTCCATTAATACTGGGCCTTACGTATTTTTATGTTTTGTATATTTATATAAATACATCTGAGGGAATTTTTTCTAACATTCTTGATAAAGGAAAAATATTTGAGCTTTATATGGGAATTGATCAGCTTAAAAAAATCTTTAGTGATAAAAACGTCTTGTTATTATTTTGGATCCATTTCTTAACTGCAAATCTTATACTGGGCGCTTGGATTGCAACAGATGCCGCTAAGAATAAAGCCCTACAATTCATTGTCTTAGTCCCACTAGTCCTTACTTATTTTGCAGGACCCCTTGGCCTTGGAGTTTATTTAATTTTAAGACTTCTCGCTGCGCAAAAATTTAAATTATTTGATTAAGTCTTTATAGCTTATAATTTATTTCAGAGTTATAAATACTCATGAAAAAAATAGATTTCTATTTTGATTTTGGAAGTCCTTATTCATATCTAGCTCACACACAAATAAAAAAATTTGAAAAAGAAACTGGCGAAAAAGTAAATTACATGCCTGTTTTGGTTGGAGGTCTTCATAAATTAGCTGGAATTACAGCTCCAGCATTTATTCCACTAAAAGCAAAATACTTAATCAAAGACTGCAAACTTTGGGCTGACAAATATAAAGTTAAGTATCAATTCAACAGATACTTTCCTATAAAATCTCTTAATCTAATGAGAGCAGCACTAGTTGCTCAGAAAGATAATTTTTTTAGATCTTTTATAGACAAAGCATTTAATGCAATTTGGGTGGACTCAATGAATATGAATGATGAGGAGATTTTTTTGAAATTTATAAAGAGCCAAGACATAAATTCTGATTTGTTTTCTTTAAAGTATAATGACCCTGTAATTAAGAATGATCTTGTTAAAAGAACCAATGACTCTTTTGAACTAGGTGTATTTGGAGTTCCTAGTTTTATAGTAAATGGAAAAATGTTTTGGGGACAAGACCGATTAGAGTTTGCACTTAATGAAGCAAAAAAATAATTATTTTTTCTTAACTTCTACAATTTTAAAATTAGATTTC
>JAAOEI010000510.1_pt1 | contig 15034 bp, 17 predicted proteins | sample 7059261 | NCBI WGS metagenome assembly JAAOEI01 (sample SAMN14008812, study PRJNA610033) | viral metagenome | isolation source: viral particles filtered from seawater | place: China: Hangzhou Bay, Yangshan Deep Water Harbour | collected 2017-10-31
GACGGCCCCCTGGGCTATCTGGCAGAGGAGAGCAGAGAGAACATCCTGCTGCAATCCAATGGCTTTGATACTACGTGGACTAACACAAACTCCATAGAGACGGCTAACTATGCTGTTGCACCTGACGGCACCAAGACTGCTTGGAGGCTGATTGATAATGCGGCTACAGGGACGGGCGCGGTGTACATAGAGCAAATCCTGACGATCACGGCCACAGCGCATGTGTTCTCTGTGTACCTGAAAGCAGATCAGCTGAGCGAGGCAAAGATGAGGACTCGGCTATTTGACGGCTCTGACTCCCTGACGACCTTCGATCTCGGCACGGGTACGGTTGGAGTGGTAGGCGGCGATCACGACGATGCTGGCATGGAGGCCGTGGGCGATGGCTGGTATCGGTGCTGGATTACTTGGGACTCAACTACCGACCTTACAGGTGAGCTGAGGATACACGCCTCCGAGGCCGGAAGCGCAACCGTAGACCTCGACGGCACCTCCTCTGTCCTCATATGGGGCGCACAAGTAGAAGCAGGATCGTACCCTACTAGCTACATTCCTACGACCACTACGTCTGTGACGAGGAATGCTGATGTTCTGACCTATGATGGCAGCGGGGTGACGTTCCCGATGACGATGAGCGCCGACTACGTTGGCACGAATACTCCAAGCAGTAACGCGGTCGTTGCGTCGGTGAGTGATGGGTCTTCGAGCAACAGGGTTGAGCTCCTTCACAAAACAGATGATGTGCCGCGCGCATTTGTGAGCACTGCAGGTGTTGCTCAGGCCAACATAGACGCCAACACAGCGATTGTCCTTGGGTCAACGGGATCGATTACCGCCGCCGTCGCCACAAATGACGCAGAGGTTTATCTGGATGGCGCAGGCGGAGAAACCGATGCATCGGTAACCGTGCCCACAGGCATTCTGACGGTTCATGTTGGTCAGAGGCATGACGAGACTGTCCAGCCCAACGGCACCATCCGCAAGGTTAAGATATTCAAGAGCAGGCTGACCGACGAGGAGATTAAGCGGCTATGAAGATGCTTGCAATCTTGAGCGTGGCACTCCTGATGGGCTGTGCGACAGTGCCGGAGATTACCACGGTCAAGCGTAAGCAGGAATACACCATGCGCGATTCGGGCGTGGTTTACTACCAGATTGTACCTCTGGAACAAGTCAAAGACCTGGGCTGCGGTCCTGCTGCGCTAGGTTGCGCTGTAGGGCTCAGCACGGGTGTAGTCATTATTTACATAGGAGACATGGGATCGCAACGCGCTATCAAGCATATCGCCGAGCATGAATTTAACCACGTTGTATACGGACCTGAGCATAGGAGGCGGTAGGTCTGTTGCGGAACGAGTGATCTCAGAATGAGCAGTGATTTTTTACAGGAACAAATTAACGAACTTAGAGCAGGCCATGAAGAGCTTCGTGGTCTGGTTAGCAGAGCTTCAGAGTCGGCAGCAAGAAACCACGACCTTATGCTTGCTCTTAGGGACGATTTAACAGGAGTGCAGCGCAATCTCATCAAGAAGGACGAGATGAAAGAGCTGCTTATCCAAGACAGGAACGAGCAGATCGTGCGCGGGCTGAAGTGGGCTGCAGCAATAGTCACTGCAGCGATTGCGACTAAGTGGGCAGAGGCGATGAACTGGTTTCATCAGTTAGGATAACTAGGATTATGGCAAAAGACACATTAGAGGGCTTCTTAGAGGCCAAGAACGGCAACATACTGGACATGCTGGACAACCCTGACGGTATAGGCGAGCAGGCTGTGAGCGAGTTTCAGGAAGACGCCCAAGACTCACGCTATGTGTCTAAGCTGCGCTGCTGGGAGGAGGGCCAGAAGCTGGTCCAAATGACTGACGAGCAGAAGTCCTTCCCATTCAGCAATGCTGCCAACATCAAGTACCCGCTGCTGACCAACTCTGCTGTACAGTTTAGCTCCCGGGCATACCCATCGATCGTGCAGGGCAACTCTGTTGTCAGGCCAAAGATGGTAGGTGATGACCCGTTTATCCACCAGAAGAAAGAAATCGAGGAGCAGGTGGCTCAGCTCCAGAAAGCAGAGATCTCTGACGAAGAGAAGGTGATGCAACTGCAGCCACTGATGCAGCAGGGCAGGAAGCTGGAGGCCATGATTGGGTCTAAGCTTCGCAAGGCTGAGAACGTGTCTGAATTCATCAACTGGCAGCTCTTCAACGAGTTCACAGAATGGGAGGAGGACACAGACAAGCTTCTTCTCAGGCTGCCTCTGTATGGTACAATGTTCCGATGTGTCTACTACTCGCAAGCTAAGCGCAGGATCTGCACAGAGATACTTGACCCCAGCGAGCTTGTAGTGCCTTGTGACACGCAATCACTGGCAGACGCACGCAGGGTTAGCAAGGTCTTCAAGCTGGCCCCCAGACACTTCCAGGAGCGCGTCAGAAGCGGAATGTATGCAGACATTGATCTGGATATGGACGACGAGGGCACGGAAGAGCCGGAAGAGTTCATTGAGCAGATGCGCTATATCGACCTTGATGCAGATGGCTACAAAGAGCCGTATCTGGTCACAGTCCACGTTGATAGCCGCCGGGTTGTGCGCATCAGCCCCAACTACCGCATGGAGGACATCTTCGAGAACGCTGAGACAGAAGAGATCTCACGCATTGAGCCTGTCCAGTATTACGTCAAGTACACGTTCATCCCTGCCACGGATGACTGCTTCTATGACATTGGCTTCTTCGATATCCTGCTGCCGATCAACAAGGTTGTCAACACAACCCTGAACCAGTTGATGGACGCTGGTACGCTAGAGATTGCTGGCGGCGGCTTTGTCTCAAGAGACCTTGGCCTGCGCAAGAAAGGCCCCATTACATTTGAACCGGGTGAGTACAAGACCGTAGATAACCCGGGTGAAGACATACGCAAGTCTGTCATGCCGATGAACTTTGCAGGCCCGAGCGGCACCATGTTCCAGTTGCTGGGCTTTATGGTTGACGCAGGCCGTGATATCGGTAACCTCAAGGAAGTGCTTGAGGGGCAGGCAGGCAGAGAAATGACCGCAACAACGACCATGGCTCTCATTGAGCAGGGCCTGAAGGTGTTCAGCGGTATCTACAAGCGCATATTACGTTCCCTTGCCAAAGAGCTACAGCTTATTAGGTTCTGGAACTACGAGATTCGGAACCCGCTTTATGCGACGGTTCTGGATAAGCGTCTGGATGCAGAGGACTTTAGTGACGAGGATCTGGATTTTGTTCCTGTTGCTGACCCCACTGTAACCACCGACATGCAGAAGGCAGCTCGAGTTGACTTTGTGAAGGAATGGGTCAATGACCCGTACTTCGATCAATGGAAGCTGCGTAGACGCATATGGGAAGGCGCTAACATGGACGGGATTGATGACCTGCAAGCAGGCCAGAACCCTGAAGTGAAGAAGATGCAGGAGCAAATGGAGCAACTGCAACAGGCACTGCAGCAGATGCAGCAGCAACTAGCTGACAAGTCAATGCAAGAGAAGATGGATGCCCTCAAGATGCAGGGTGACCAAGCGGCTCAACAAGCAGCGGCTGTCAAGAACGAAGCTTTGGCTATCAAGGCTTTGGCTGATGCGGAAGCAGCAGAAGAAGGCACACAACTAGACAGATACAAGGCATTTTTGGAGTCATTAGATGATGATGCAGGACGAATGGGAAGCATGGGTAGAAAACCCAGTAACGCGCCACGTCAAGGAGCTGATCGAGGCCCGCAAGGAGGAATTCCAGCAGGCCCGCGCAGAACTCCACCCGATGGGGTTTGATTCGGCGCACCAGTACCATACCAAGTCTGTGTTCTTGGCCACCGCAGTGGATACCTACACAGCCATTCTGGAGTCTTTTGAAACCGAAGCATATGCTGAGTTATTCGAGGAAACAGAATGAAAGAACGAGGTAAGCGCGGCTTAACAGTCACTGACGCACAGTTTGAGGGAAACCAATCAGGCTATGTTGCAGTGGATTACAAGGTCTTCGTAAAGAAGGACAAGGTGGAAGAGACAACGTCTGGAGGCATTATTGTCCCTGACGATGCTCGCAACCAGGAAGAATGGAACGTCCAGACGGGCGTTATCGTTTCCTGCGGTGAGCTGGCTTTCACTGATGGACGCAGGGGCGACGGTGAGTTGCACCAGTGGTCGGTTAAGCCAAAGGTTGGCGACAGAGTCATTACCAAGGAGTTTGCTGGTCTCCGGTTTATCGGGGACGATGGCGAGGCTTACATGGTATTCACAGACAAGGACATAGCAGGCATTAAGGTATGAGCGAACAACACGGAGCCCCAGAAGCGGGCACTCACATCCCGGGCGAGGAGAATATCAGCGCCCAAGGAGAAACCCTCAGCACAGAGGAGCGAGCCTCAGCTGTAGGGTGGCATGAGAAAGAAGGCGGTCTATCCGCTGAGGAATTCCTTGCCAAGCGCGAGGACCATCTTGGTCTGATGCGTGCGGATTTAGCCAAACTGGAGTCTAAGCTGGCAGAAAGCAATGCTACTATGACGCAAATGGCCCAGTTCATGGAGAAATCCAGAGCAGACGCTATGAAGAGAGGATACGATAAGGCAATATCCGATCAGAAAAAGCTGATGCAAAAGGCTGTAGAAGAGGCCGATGGTGATGCATTCACAGCAGCATCCAGACGGGTAGAACAGTTAGAAAAGCAGCGTGACGAAGCCCAGCCGGAGACCATCATCCAGCGACCAGAGCAAGTCAACCCTGTAATTCAGGCTGTTCAGGAACATCAGCACGCTAACCCGGAGCTGTTTGATACATCTGCTAAAGCTGAGGCTTGGCAGAAGGAACTGCAATACCAAGGACAGCGAGGACTAAGCTTTGAGGACGCTGTAGCGAAAGCAGATGATGCTGTTCGCCAAGCTTATTTCCAAGCCCGGCCTAGTTTAGGGCCTGTAGACGGGGAGACAGCATCAGGCGCTGTCAGCTCATGGGACGCATTGCCCAAAGACGCAAAGGATGCGTATGCAATGTTTAGCAGAGACAACCCCAACTTTACCAAAGAAGAGTACCTGAGACTCTACAACGAGGCATAAGACAATGGCAGCAAAAAAGCAAACCAAGGCACAGGAAGCGCCCGCGCAGGAGCGTGAAACACGGGAGCAGCGCAGAGATGAAGATCCACGCAAAAGCTCATTTAAAGCCCGCACGGGTGATCGACAGCCAATGGGTGGATACACCCAGCAGTTGTCAGTCTCAGGCATCCCTAGCGGGTATGTAGGGCGCTGGATTAACCATGATGGAGAACGTGTCCAGCAAGCCCTCAACGCGGGCTACATTCCTGTCCTTAAAGACGGCTCTCTTGGCGATGTAGAGGTAAGCGGTGGCGATCTGGCCCATGAAGATCAGTGGGTCAGCAAAGCTGTAGGGGAAACCCAGTACGGCAAGCTGTTTGCTTACTTGATGGCTATTCGCAAAGAGTGGTATGAAGAGAACATGAAGGCCAAGCAGTCCGACATCGATCTCTTCGACGAGGCAATATCCCAAGGCAACTCTTTTGATCCCCAAGGCAACATGGTCGCGTCAGATGGCACGACTTACTCCAAGGCAAGCATTTCACATAACGCTGATCCGTTTAGGCGATAAGCCCGGACAGCACACCAATAACTAGCTGAGGATAAAATCATGGCTAACGCAGATACCCCATTTGGGTTGAAGCCGATCGGCCCCGGCGCTGGCTCAGTCAGCAACGGCAAGGTCGTTCACATGTATCTCCCCTCCGACTATGCCACTGATGTCTTCATCGGTGACCCCGTAATCAAGGTTGCGGCTGGATCAAACGATGTTGCAGTTGACATTATCGGTGGCGGACGTTTTGAAATCGGTACTTTGCCGGAAGTAAACGTCGCCTCTGTGGGTGATACCAATGAAATCACTGGCGTTGTTGTAGGCTTCTTGCCCACGACTCGCGACAGCGAGATTTACGGCGCAGCAAGCACAGTACGTGTTGCTCTCGTAAACATTGACCCTTATCAGGAATACCTGATCCAGGCTGACGGTGCAGTACCTGCTGCTTCTGTCGGTCTTAACGCGGTGCTTATCGCTACTCACAGCGGCAGCACCACCACTGGCCTCTCTGGCATGGAACTGGACACTACGTCTGACGCCCCTGCTGCAGATGCCTCTAACCAGCTGCTGATCACGCGACTGTATAACGCTCCAGACAATGAGACGAACTCTATTCACAACAAAGTTGTTGTACGAGTGAACCTCTCAACTGAAGCTGCTACGCGCGCTGGTCTGCTCGGCATTTAAGGAGGATTAAAGAATGGCTGCTCCAATTAGTACAGGGAACCATCCCAAACTCCTGTGGCCGGGAATTGTTGATATCTGGGGTCGCACCTATTCTGATCACGGCGAACAGTGTAAAGACCTGTTTGACGTTGTTCAGTCCCAGAAAGCTTATGAAGAGATCGTTGAAGTCACTGGCTTTGGCGTTGCTCCGGTTAAGTCTGAGGGTGCTTCAACTGTATACGACACCGAGACTCAGGGCACTGTCACCCGCGCAACTCACGTTGCCTACTCTCTTGGTTACATCGTAACTAAGGAAGAGATGGATGACAACCAGTACCTCGAAGTATCTGGTACTCGAGCCAAGGCTAACGCTTTCTCCATGTATACGACTAAGGAAACGGTTGCGGCTAACGTCTACAACCGCGCCTTTAACGCCTCGTACACGTTTGGTGATGGCAAAGAGATTCTGGCAACTGACCACCCGACTCTGTCCGGTGACCAGTCCAACGAACTCGCCACGGCTGCTGACCTGAGCGAAGCGTCTCTGGAAGACCTGCTCATCCAGATCATGGGTGCTAAGAACTCTCGAGGCCTGCGGATCTCCTTGAGCCCGCGCACGTTGCACGTTGCCCCCGGTAACTACTTCAACGCTAAGCGGATCCTGGATTCCTCGCTGCAGAACGACACGGCTAACAACGCTATCAACGTCATCCGCAACTCAGGCGCCATCCCCGGCGGCCTGAAGGTGAACAACTACTTCACCGATGCAGACGCATGGTTCGTCCGAACTGATGCGCCTAGCGGCATGACCATGTTTGAGCGTAAGCCGATCGAGTTCTCGCAGGACAACGACTTTGACACTGATAACGCTAAGGCTAAGGCCTACATGCGCTTCAGCCTCACTGTCGGTGATTTCCGCGCTCTGTACGGCTCTCCGGGTGCATAACCTAACGGGGGCTGTCATGGCCCCCTTCTTTAAGGAGGACTAAACATGGCTGAGAAAGTAATTCAAAGACTTCGAGGCGTCAACTCAACAGACTACGAGCTTCAGGACGATGATGGCATCTTTGTGCATAACGCATCAGGTGCTGCTGAAATCTTGACAGCCGCCAAAACGCTGGATAAAGAGGACAACGGCAAGACGTTTTTCTTGGCTCTGGCTGGAGGCTTTACTGTTACGTTGCCCGCCCCGCAGTTGGGTTACGAAGTGGAGTTCATTGTCTCCGTTGCTCCGACAACCGCGTACATCATTGCTTCTGATAGCGGTGCTGACGTAATTGTTGCGGGTATCAATGAGCTTGAGGTAGACACGGCTGACGACGGCCCCTACGACGATAACGCGGACGCTTTCAACTTTGTTGCGAACGTCGCTGTTGTGGGTGACCGGGTATCATTCAAGTCTGACGGCACGAAGTGGTACGGTATTGGCCAGACCAATGCTGACGGCGGCGTGACTATGTCAACCACATAAGGAGGTGATCCTAGATGCGTAACCGCAATGAGTATGTCCATGGGGCTCACAATGTTATTTGTGACCGCACTGGGTTCAAGGTCAAATCGACTGATGTTCGCAGAGAGTGGACAAACTCTGTGGTGCGCAAAGAGGACTTCGAGCATCGCCACCCCCAGGATTATGTCCGGGGGGTGCGCGATATTCAATCTGTCCCAGATCCAAGGCCCGGCGCTGCGGATGACAATACACACAACGAGACAACATTGGATGCAGCAGAGGCAGCAGGACAGACTGTCATTAGCGTTACTGCAACCACAAACATGACGGCAGGAGACTCGGTTATGATCGAGCTGGACGACGGAACCTTCCACCTGTCAACTATCTCTAGCTTTGTTGCTGGGGATACCGTAACAATAGCGGATGCATTGCCCAGTAAGGCGGCAAGCGGCAATAAGGTCGTGATTGCATCTGCTCAGACCTCGGAGAGCGACTTGTAATGGCGTACACCATACCAGAACGAAAAGCCCCCACGTTGCTCGGGGGTAGAAATACCGCCCCATCTGAGCCCCGGACGCTTTCAGTTGACCCGAATCAGGACTTTACAATCCCCAATGCAGGTCCCAGAACGCTGGCACAGAGGCCTCCGGCCCCTAGCGAGCCCAGAACCATGAACCCTGCTGTGGCCAACGACTTTGTCATCCCGCAGGTGGACCCGACAGCAAGGCTGCGAAAGCGACAGCGACATATAGCGCCGCCCGCATTGATGCGTGGTGCTCAAGGCAGAGGTCCTGCCCCGTGGGCTGAGAGTGTAGCGCAAGGCGGACGATTACCGCCTCCCATGGCAGCCCGGAGACGTGGCATGCCAGCCCAACCTAAGCGTGGCAGAAGCAGGTTTGGCAGAGACTGGATGGATTCCCTGATGCAGAAGAAGCAGAAGCGGGAAGCACGCAACCAGATGTTCAACAGATTCATGCAGGGCTTCTAACTATGGCGACCTCAGGAACGACAGCATACGATCGCACAGGTGCCCAGATAGCAGAGCACGCTGCTAGGCTAATCAAGGTTATCGGGGTTGACGAGACCCTAGACACAACGGCTGGTGGCGAAGAGGACCAGATCCTTGAGTCCTTGAACCTGATGATCAAGACACACCAGATGCAGCTAGGGCTGTGGCGATACAGGGAGGCAAAGGCTTTCCTGGTTGACGGTACGGCATCGTACACATTCCCGCCTACAGCCTCAACCAACTATGCCTGCGATATAGACGAGCTCTCAGAGACCACGCTGGACGCAGATGAGGCCTCTGGCCAGACGGTTATCAGCGTTGCCTCCACATCTCAGGGTGCTGGCTTTGCTAACAGCGACACCATACTGATTGTGCAGGACGACGACACGATCCATGCCAGCACGATTGCCAGTTTTGTGACAGACGATACAGTCACCATTAACGATGCCCTGACAGCGTCAGCAAGCAGCGGTAACAAGGTTTATGTCTACACTACGGCAATTCCAAGGCCGCTCAGGATCATCTCTGCTCGAAGGGAAAACAGCGGGCAGGAGATTGAGATGTTTGAGCTCTCCCGGGAGGAATACTTCAACCTGCCCAACAAGAGCTCTACTGGCACCCCTGTACAGTATTACTATGACCCACAGCAGGGCACGGGCAAGATGTACCTCTGGCCCACACCCAGCACTGTGGATGACGTTATCAACATGACGTATCTGGATGAGCTTGAGATCATCACAGCTAACACAGACACAACCAACTTCCCGCAGGAATGGATGGAGTATCTCGTCTACGGGCTGGCTGTACGCATAGCCCCTCTGTACGGTGCCACCATCCCCAACGAGGTGCTGGCTGTATACACCGAGGCCAGATCCATGCTGGAAGGCTGGGATCAGGATCCTGCATCTATCTACTTCAGGGCTTCTAATCGATGAGGTTGCCAGTACCGTTCGCAGAGAGCTATAAAGGCACTCGCACAAGCTACGACGACCAGCGTCGGGTTAACATGTACCCGCACGCTAGGCGTGGGCTGCGTCAGCGTCCGGCTGCCGTACTGTTCTCTGAGGAGGCTGGCAAGACACCTACATACAACTCGTCCAAGACGCTGGACAACAACTCGTTTACCGTAGAGGGCGTGAGCTGGAATAGTGATGGCACCAACCTCTATTCATCTGATGACGGCAACAACGAGATCAATGAATACGCCTGTTCAACAGCATACGACCCATCAACGGGCACTCTGACGTCCACATTTACGTTCACGCACAGCCCGGGCACGCTGTATGACTTCATATGGGCCAACTCTGGAGCCAAGCTGTACATCTGTGACGGCTCTTCGGTCTACCAGTATTCAGCCTCTACGGCTTACGATGTGTCTACGCTGAGCTATGACAGCAAGACCTTCAACTTCACGGCCAACGTGACGGCATGCACATCGCTGATCATGAACTCAACAGGCACCAAGGTGTTTGTGCTGGACGGCAACAGCTCGGCGGACATCTACTCGTACACCCTGTCGACAGCATACGACATCTCAACAGCGTCCTATGACTCTGTAACCTTTGATGTCAACGCGCTGACCAGCAACGGCGGGAAGGGCATGACCGTTAACCCGGATGGCACCAAGATCTGGGTTGGGGCGACCAATAACAACATCAAGATCTACATGATCAACCTGTCTACCGCATGGGATCTCAGTACAGCATCTCTGGACAACTTCTTTGACGTGGCAGGTACGTCTACAGGCGGCGCTGTCAACAGCATGGCATGGGATAGCGATGGATCATCCCTGACCATCTGTACGGGCGGCTCGCAGGATATTGAGGTCTATGACACCATATCCTATTCATTTGGCGGGCTTGGCTTTGGTGACGTTGTCTTTACCGCCCAGTCCCCGTCTTATGACGTCGAGTCCTTTGCAACCAACTGGCTGCTGTTTAATGATGACGGCACCAAGTGTTACACCAGTGATGGCAACAACCTGGAAGTGGATGAGTGGACGCTCACCACTGCATGGGATGTATCCACGGCTTCTATTACGGCCAGCTTTGCTGCAACGCACCCAACGCCTACGTTCTACAGGACGGGCACCATCATTGAGGGCGGTGCGTCATGGGGTGATTCTGGTGGCAAGTTTTACATCTGGGACACCGACCAAAACATATACCAGTATTCTGCATCCACAGCATACGATGTCACAACCCTGAGCTATGACAGCAAGTCAGTATCTACAGGCGTTGGTACTGGCGTGCCCACATTTGGCCCGATATTCAGTTCTGATGGCACCACAGCGGTATGGGCATCCACCATCAACCTGTACCAGTACACGCTGGGCACTGCGTGGGATATATCAACCGCATCGTCAACCAATACAGTGGCGTACAGGACCTATATCGAGGACAATGACTCAGCCATAGGGATTGCCGCTAACAATGACGGCACCAAACTGTACATCACAACCAAGGATGCTTTGGCATACGAGCTTGAGCTCAGCACCGCATGGGACATCACCACGATAAGTTTGGGCGGTACTGAGAACTTTGGTGCAACCATCATCGATGTGGCCTCTACGCTTGCCTCAGGTGGCGTAGAATCAACATTCGCATCTCTGGTGTGGGGTGATGACGGTAAGCGCCTGTTTGGCGTTGTGCGGGAACCAGCGCAGCAGGTGGGCAGCTGGAAGAAGGCTCACCTTGTCCAATTCTCAGCCACAGTAACATACTCCCTGCTGAGCTCCACAGAGACCGTAGAGGGTGCAATCAGGGGTGCAGAGGTCATGGATGGCATCCCATACGCTGTAGCAGGTGGTGGGCTGTACTCCTTTGACTCAGATGGCAAGTTTACGTTCATTGGGACGATCGCAGGGACCGAGCGCGTTATCATGGAAACGGATGGCGTGCAGTTAGTGATCACTACGGGTGCTGATGGTGGAACCATCTACAGGTACACCGTTGCCCTCGGACTGGAAACTATTACAGCGAGCGCGGTCGAGGACACGGCCAAATCCAGCGCATACCTGGACCTTGCCTTCTATCTGGATCAAGCTGATGGTAAACTGATAGCTTCAGACAACAACGATGCCACATCGTACAGCACTGATGACGTGCTCGAGGCAGAATCTTTTGCTGATGACATCATCAGGATGTTCTCACACAACCAGCTGCTGTACGCATTCGGTGAGTCCACCACAGAGGTATACTACACGTCCGGTGTAGGCAGGCCACCCATTACCCGCCAGCAGGTTATTGAGCGCGGCATCATAGGCACCCACGCTATCGACAGCATCGATGACTCAGTCTTCTTTGTTGACCAGTACACACGGCCTAACATGCTTTCAGGCCTGCAGTATCAGCCCATCTATACGCCTGCCATAGCAGAGCGTTGGGGCAGCTACACCACGACATCAGACTGCATTGTGAACGCCTATGCATACAGGCAGCAGAACCTGGTAGACTTTGTGTTCCCCACAGAGAATGAGAGCTGGACCTACCACGTAGCCAGCGGGCAGTGGTTCAAGTCTGAGGACTCCTCAGGTGACCGATCCGATGTCACTGCATACGTGGAGGCATACAACAAGACTCTGGCCTTCTCCCGAAGCCGGGTATGGGTGCTGGAGTTGAGCGAAACAGGCTACAGGGACAAAGAAGGGGCCATGACCAGAACGGTCGACACGGACCTGATTACCACTGAACTGTTTGGCGAGAACAGCATTGCAGGCGAGCAGATGGTTTGTAACAGCCTGAAGCTCACTTTTGAATCTACCGCAGAAGCCACGATCACGATCAGCCTGCAGAAAGATGGCGGCTCATTTGCCCAAAGCAGGAGCTTTAACGTCCCTGCTGGCACCTATACCAAGGAGCTGAACCGTTGGGGCAAGTTCCGTGAGGCCATATGGCGGATCACCACCACAGCCAATGCGGGCGTGGATATTGTTGACATCTCTGGAGACTTTGAGGTGCTGAGTGACTAGAAAGCTTAGAGACCCTAATGCCCGTCTGCAGCGCATCGGACAGATGCCTGTGGAGGTGCAGCTCAAGGAGGTGCGTGAGGTTCTGGTGGACATCTGGGGCCTTGTGGATCCCTTCTCAGGGGCACAGTCAGGCAACTACACCATCACAGGCAACGCCAACATAGAGCGGGCCATCATGACCAACTCAGCGCCTGCCACGGTCACCCTGCCAGCGTTTCCCGCAGACCTGCAGGAGGTATTTGTCAAGCGCACAGATGCTCAGGTCACGATTGATGGTAACGGCAATACGATCGATGGGCAGCTCACGAAGATACTGGGCGTCCAATACGATGGAGCGCACATGATATACACGGACGCAGCCGGGGAATGGTCACTGATATGAGCTACTTCGGCAGAAAGACAGATGTAAACGAGCATGAGCTAGTCACCGACCAAAGCGTCAAGGAGCTGCTCTCGCAACTATTGCAAGAAATCCGCCTCCTAAACATTCGTTTTGAAGAAGCGTTTGAAACTGAAATCCAACCAGAGGATATAACACATGAAGATTGAAGATGGTAAAGGCTCAGGCCGTCAGGCTAGTGTCTCGGCGGTACAGAGGCTTAACGTCTCAGCCAAAACACAGGATCGTATCTTTTACGCCAGCCGTGACTTCGGCCTAGCGTACAACGCTGTATACGACGACATGACCGCTGCGGCGGGCGACGTTGTGGCGTACCTGAAGAATACGTCCAGCACTCGAAACCTGTTCGTTCGGAAGATAGAGTTTCACTCTGTCGAAAACGTCAAGTGGAAGATTTTTAGCGTGTCCGGCACTGCCGCATCTGGCACTAGCGTTACGCCTACAGACCTCAATCTGTCATCAGGCATCACCGCTGAGGCTGAAGCCATGTCTGGCGACACAGCAATCACTGGCCTGACCAACATAGCGCAGATCGGTACGCACCGATCACAAGCTCTGGGCGACTCCGAGATGGATTACGCAGGCTCTCTGATGCTTGGTCCGGGTGACGCTATTGCTATCGAATACGACACTGGAACAACCGGGCTCTGCTCTATCGACATCCATTTCTTCTTCGAGGGCATCGGGCAGACATAATGGCGAAGGTCCAGATAACAGGTGATGGCGGTCAGGAAGCCATTGTCACCAACCTGGGTGAGCTGCTAGTAACCAGCTCCACAGTGCCGCCCCTGACCGAGCAGAAGTCTCGACCGTTTCGTCAGTATTTCACTGATGACGGCACAGCCAGCGGCTCCAATGATATGGGCGTGGACGGCAGTGTCACGGAGCAGGTGTTCTACATCAGGTCCGACGAGTTTGATGACAGGTATATCACCAACATCAACATCATCGTCGGCTACGGCGCCTCTGGATCCCCCTTCAGGTGGTGCGACGGCACGGCTTTGACCAACGGCACACAGCTTATCTACTCGTCCGCTAGGGGCGAGGTGGAGATGCATGACGGCATCAAGAGCAATCAGGACCTGTTCAGGCTCAGTCACGATCCTATACGAACTGACTGGGAGGTGCGAGGCGTGAATGCCCTGAACGACTACGGGTACTTCATCAACGTCGATCTTGAAAACTACATGCCTCCATACGGCATCAAGCTGGGGCGTGGAACCGGGCAGCGTCTGGAGTTCCGCATCAGGGACAACGCAGGCGCTGCCGCAGACTCGTTTAACGCCATTGCCTATGGGTTCGACAGGTTTGAGTAACGGAGCATAAATGAGCTACGGAATTAACCCGGGTACAGGCAAGCCCTTCACGCTGACCCACCTCCAGAAATATGCAGCGGTCAACCCCTCATGGGTTGCTGATGGCAAGATATCTGCTGAAGAGTGGGCTGCGTACCAGATGAGCTTCGGTGCCAATGATGCTCGCTGGAAGGATGGCTGGGCTGCTGACGTAAACAACCAGCAGATTCTGTACGATGCCCTTGTGCGTGGCGCAGGATCGCTCTCAGGCTCCACTAGAACCGCCTTGCTGAACCATGTCCAGTCTATCTATGGCGACGGCCCATCGGTGCAGTCAAGCCAGCAGGAGACCACACAGCAGACCGCACAAACCGATTACGGCTCACGCCCCGGTGACGGCAAGGCGTTCACGCAAGATAACTACACGCGCATCTCGCAGGATGGCGGTGACTCCAACAACGACGGCAAAATCTCAGCCGATGAGTGGGTGTCATGGATGCTCAACAAGGGCGCAGACCCCGGGTATGAGCAGCAGTGGGCCGATAAGCTGGCAGCAGCGTCAGCAAGCGGAGAGCTGAGCAGCGCCGTGCAGCAGCAGGTATCTCAGACCCTGAACCCGACAACCAGCGGCACCAGTGGCGGCACCAG
>JAAOEI010000511.1_pt1 | contig 15028 bp, 24 predicted proteins | sample 7059261 | NCBI WGS metagenome assembly JAAOEI01 (sample SAMN14008812, study PRJNA610033) | viral metagenome | isolation source: viral particles filtered from seawater | place: China: Hangzhou Bay, Yangshan Deep Water Harbour | collected 2017-10-31
CAACGGTGCAGTAAATCATAAAAACATTTTAGATAAAGATTTTCATTAATTTTTTTTAAATACACTAACAAAAAACATATAATAAGTAACAGTTTATGATTAATTTTTATAAACCAAATCAGTGGAATACTGGGTGCTGTTGTGGGTTCTCTTACAACACTAATGACAAATCGTTTTACGTTCAGCTTCTAAAACAGTTGAGCTGGGACTCTGACAATGCAAAAGGCAAGTTTGATACGAAGTCTCGCTCTGCTTGCAAATTTACTCCGTCTGAAATTGGCTCTTTTATTGACTGCATTGAAACTGGCCGCGAGTTTTCAAGCTTTCACAAAACGCCAAAGGAGAACACTTCGTTCTCATTCAAGCCAAAGATTAAGGATGATAAAAAGGAAGGATTTGCTTTCACTCTCACCAAGATGCCGAAAGATGGAGAAAAGAAAAGCTACTCAATTGGGTTCACATTTGGGGAGTCTAAGTTTCTCAAGCAGTACCTTAATACTGCTTTGAGCATGTATTCTTCTGCGGTTATCAAGGAGAATAATGAAGCTATCGCCAAAAGCATTGCGGCGAAAAATAATCAGTGAAAAAGAAAATTTTATATCAATCCGATTCGGCTTTAGCCAAGACGGGCTTTGGGAGAAACACCAAAGCTCTTCTTTCTTATTTATATAAGACAGGAAAATATGAAATTGTAAGTTATTGCTGCGGCAATGCTTACTCAACGCCAGCGCTGAAAAGAACCCCTTGGAAGTCGGTAGGCACTTTGCCAGATGACCAAAATCAATTAGCGCAACTTAACAAAGACCCCGGTCAGGCTAGAATGGCTAGCTATGGCGCACATCTAATTGATCAAGTAGTCAAAGAGGAAAAGCCTGACGTATATATTGCAGTGCAGGATATTTGGGGAGTCGACTTTGCAATTGATAAACCATGGTTTAATGAGGTAAATTCTATTATTTGGACTACATTAGACTCCTTGCCAATTCTTCCTTCGGCAGTAGAGAAAGCTCCAAAAATTAAAAATTATTGGATATGGAGTAATTTTGCAACTAAAGCTCTACATGAGAAAGGTCACACTCATGTAAAAACTGTTCACGGCTGTCTTGACACTAAAAATTTTTATAGGCTAGATGACCAAAAAAGAAAAGAGCTTCGCGCAAATAATAATATCGCAGAGGATACTTACATTGTCGGCTTTGTTTTCCGAAATCAACTTCGAAAATCTGTCCCAAACCTATTAGAAGGATTCAAAAAGTTTCAAGAGAAAGTTCCTAATTCTAAGCTTTTGCTACATACCCATTGGGGAGAGGGTTGGAATATACATAAGTTAGCTGATGAAAACGGAGTGGCGAAAGAAGATATTCTTACTACTTACTATTGCGGTAGCTGTTATCAATATACAGTAAAGCCCTTCGTAGGGCAAGAGCAGACTTGTAATCACTGCGGCAAGGAGAAGTCAATGAACACTACTCACGTCGGAGGAGGAGTGAGTGAATCTCAACTAAATGAGATATATAATTTAATGGACGTTTATTGCCACCCGTTCACAAGTGGCGGGCAGGAAATACCAATTCAAGAAGCAAAGCTTACTGAACTGATTACTCTTGTAACCGACTATAGCTGCGGCGAAGAGCAGTGCGAAGAAGGCTCAGGTTCTATACCTTTGGAGTGGAGTAAGTATATAGAGCATCAAACAGAATTTATTAAAGCTTCTACTTGCCCAGAGTCAATTTATAATAATTTACTTAGAGTTTATAATATGCCTAAAAACGAGCTTGAGTCTATGGGCAAAATGGCTAGGCAGTGGGTTATTGATGGATTTTCAGTAGAAGTAGTCGGTAAGATATTTGAAGATTTTATAGACAACTGTGAGCCTGTCACTTATAAGTTTGAAGAAGATCAGCAAGAAAATATAAGGAATTTTCCAAATGCTTTTGTTGAGAGTATTCCAGAGGACTCAGACTGGGTTCTTTCTTTGTATAAAAAAATATTAAACAGGGAAATAGATATTCATGACGACGGTTATAAATATTGGATGCAGCAAATAGAGCGGAAGACTCCAAGGAAAAATATTGAAGATTACTTTAGAAAAGTTGCTAAAGACCACAACGATAAACATTTCCCAGTCAAGCTTGAAGATATTGTAGACAAAGACGACGAGGGTAAGCGCATATTATATATTATGCCCGGCTCTGAAAAAGATGTATTCATGTCTACTTCTTTATTTAAATCTATAAAAGAAAAATATCCGGATTATAATCTGTATGTTGCTACTAAGCCGGAGAACTTCTGCTTGCTCTGGGCAAATGATTTTATCCACAAGACTATACCTTACTCAGAGTCTTTCGATAGTATTCTATCTTTAGAAGGCATAGGCAAATCAAAAGAATATTTCACTATGGTTTTTGCCCCATATTTAACAACTCAAAAGTTTTCTAATTATATTCATAATATGAAAGATTTAATTGATAAGGATTCGCTATGCACGTTCTAGAATCATACGCCCTTCAAGACAATTTTAAGATAGATAGTCCGTTTATATACGAGAAGTATTTTCCTATGGCGGTTGAGGGAAAATATATTACGATAGATACTTCTAGTGACGACGAGTCTAATAAGTATTCTTACTGGGCAATGGTGGTTGATTTTTTAACGCCACACTTGAAACAATTAGGGGTTACCGTAGTTCAGTTAGGAAGCAAAGATGACGAGCAAATTCCCGGATGCTATATAGCAGTAGGCCAAACAGACCCAAATCAAAAAGCTTATGTAATAAAAAATTCCAGCCTTCATATTTCTGCAAATAATTTGTCATTACAGTTAGCCTCTAGCTACGGAAAGAAAATAGTAACGCTCTTTGGCAACTCTTTTTACGGCCAGTTTAAGCCGTATTGGAGCAAAGGAGAAGATGTCACTTTATTGGAGGGTAATAGTAGTAAGCCTTCATTTAATGCAAATGAATCTCCTAAAACTATTGATGCGATAGGGCCGGAGAAAGTAGCTGAAAATATTCTTCGCAATTTGGGCAGCCCTCACTCTTTTGCATTTAAAACTCTTTTAGTAGGCCCTCTTTACAAAAACAGAAGGATAGAATCTTCGCTGTCAAACCCTATCGCTGACGTTAAAGCTTTAGGTATAGAAAGCCTAATAGTGAGACTAGATTACAATTTTAATTTAGAGAATCTATCTGCTCAATTAGATATTTGCCCTTGCTCTATAATTACAGATAAGCCTATTCCAGAAGATATTTTAATCAAATACAAGAGCAGGATACCTGAGCTTATATATTTTCTTGATGATTCAAATGACCCTTCCTTTGTGTCTTTTTGTATTCAGCAGGGAATTAATATTGCCCTAGCTAGTAAAAAGACTCCAGAAGAAGTTGATAAATATAAAATTAATTACTTAGACATCGACAAACATATAAATGTTATGCCGAAAATTTCTATTGATGACATAGAACAGATAAAAGACATAAGTAAGAAAAAATTATTTTATAAATCTAATAAGTTTCTTCTCCATAACGGTAAAGCTTATGCGAGTAAAATGGCTGTTGCTGTCGAGCAGCCCATTTCTTCTTTTGATCACGCCTTCATGCAAATCATAGATCACGAAGATTTTTGGGAGGAGAAAGACCACTTCTATTTTGTGGAAAGAAAGTAGTTGACAAGTCAGCAGAACTGCTGCATTATTTAATTTTATGAGCGAGGACAAATCTTCAAAGAGAGATAAATCTACTGGGTTACTTAGCGATGTTGACTATAAATTTAGTCAAGATGGCAGTATAGACTGGAGAAAAATGATTAGTTCTGAGTTTCTGGTTCCAAACAGGGACAATACGACAGAGACAGATGTAACTAAGTTAGCAGATAAAGATTTAATAATCTTATTAGGAGGAATCAAGCAAGTTGCACAGTTGCGAGGTTTCAAATCTGTTAAATACGATATCGTTTCCGCTTCAATGGATTATGTCTGTATGAAGTGCGGTATTACTTGGACTCCTAATTATGAAACTGAAGGAGAAGAAGTTTATTTTGAAGGCACTGCTGATGCTGGCTTAAATAACACTTCCAGCTTCGCACAGATATATTTAGCGGCGATTGCTGAGAACAGGGCTTTCTGCCGTGCAGTCAGAAACTTCTTGAGGATTAACATTGTAGCGAAGGACGAGATCGCCCCTAAAAACGCTCAGAAGCAGCAAGAGCAAAGGGTTGCTGCTGCAACTGCCCCAGTCGCCAGTATTCCTTCTACCGGAGATATTATGTCTCCAAGTAATTATTTTTCCTCAATCCTAAAAGAAAAAAATATTACTTTTGAGCAAGTCAAAGCCAAAATGATTTCTGAGAAGTACGAAGGAGCAGATAAATGGAATAGTATATCTGACATCAATGCTACAACAGCTTTTGAAATTATCGCTAGGATACAAAGAAAAGCCAAGGAGGCCGCGTGATTTGTTACGCTTGTGGGATAAAGGCGCAGAACAGGGAAAAGCGCGCCGCTAGGAAAGAAGGCCGACAACCAAGAACTACAGATCGTTGTGGTTCTTGGCGGAAAGGCCCTTGTGAGAAGTGCAGCAAAAAGCGAGTATTTGTTACAGAAATAACAGATTTCTTGCTAGTGGACTAGTCCAATAATGCAATTTAACATATCAAAGCACTTGATGCTTTTTAAGATATCATTGCGCTTGGGCGACATGAAACGATCTGGTTTACTGAGTCAAAGCACTTGATGCTTTTTAAACCTTTATCAGACGTTTTTTAAAGAGCGACTTCGGTCGCTCTTTTTTTTGTGTAAAAACATTTGTCACAAGTCATGGATAATGATAAAATATACGAAACGATTGACGAGCTGATGAATATAGATTTGCGATATTTAGATGAGGACAATCGCAATGAAGTAGAATATTTAGTGAATGATATTACTATTTCTTTGGAGGATCTTGCTGCTCGCCTTTCTACTGACTCAGATGTATCAATATAAAGCAAAGCTCATAAGAGTTGTAGATGGAGACACAGTTGACGCTATGATCGACTGTGGTTTTAGCACGTTCAAGAAGGAACGTATTCGTTTATACGGTATAGACACTCCAGAATGCCGCACAAGAGACAAAGAGGAAAAAGCGAGAGGCTTGGCAGCGAAAGCTAGACTTGAGGAGTTAATTGCTGATGGAAATAACGAATTCATCATTGAAACTTCTATTGATAAAAAAGGAAAATATGGCAGACTTTTAGGTGTTTTGTATAAATATCCAGAGGATGCTTCTCCGTTTTCCGCAGTAGGCAGCTACAACGATAAGTTGGTAGCCGAAGGTCATGCGAAGAAATATTTAGGAGGTAAGAAATGAAACTAGAAACTAGAGTATTTATTTGTTTTCTTTTAACTTTAATTTTTATTTTATGTACTGGATGCCATAGCACAAAGTACGAATGGTTGCCAGAGGATAAGCCTACCCCAAATAAATACGAAAAAGAGACCGGTGTAATAAAAGGTACTATTGTAAAAATATCTTTTTGACTACTCAAACAGGGTTTAACTTCTTTGAAGAAGTTGTAGAAAAAGGGGACAAGCAATGCATAAAATGCTTGAAATTTTTGCCAAAAAAATGCTTCCCTAAAAGAGGAGGCGAAAACTATCTCAGGACAGAGTGTAAAGAGTGCAATAAGCAATTAGTAAAAGCTAAAAAACGACTAAAGGCAATACATGGATCTGCTCCGAAAAATCATAAATGTCCTATATGCGGTGGATCCGAGAAAGAATGCGAAGGTCAAGGCAACGAGGCTAATGGCGCGTGGGTGCTTGATCACTGTCATCAAACGGATAACTTTAGAGGATGGCTTTGTCACAAATGCAACCGAGGACTTGGCGCTTTTAAAGATTCCATTCCAATCCTATACAGAGCAATAGACTATTTAAAACAAAATAGTTGAAGAAAAATTTGATAAATTGATTGTTGCTCGCTATAATACAGGCGTATGAGAAATACTACATACCGTGTTAACGTAACTCAAACGGGTGGCAATCTGCAGATCGATTCTGTTGAGAAGCTGCGTAAGTTCAACCAGCACCGTGAGGAATATGTCACTGTGCCAAAGTCTACATTTACTGTTGCGAAGGACTCTCAGGCGCTGAAGTTTAGTAAGCGTCGGACACGCAAGTAATCTCCCCCCCAGTAAATAGTAGTCCTCATAACAACCCCGCTCTTCGGAGCGGGGTTTTTTATTTGAATTTAACAAGCATAAATATATAATAAAGTATGATGATAATACCGAGCACAAAACAGGATTTAGTTGGGATAAAATATCTATGCTGGGCAAATATAATTTTTTCAACTTTATTTTTTATTTTAATTATGAACGCGAAAGAGCCAAATAAGACATTGTCTCCGGCTCAGGAGGATAAGCTCAATCAAGCGACAGAAGCCATGCAGGAAGTTGCGGAGTTTATTAAAAAGAATGACTAAAAATCAAATAATAACTTGGTGGTTAATAATATTTTTTTTAATTATAGGCAACTGTATTTTGGCCGCTAAATATTTAGTATGATTGAATTAGTATTACAAGTTGCGTCGGGACTAATAATTTTTATAGTGTGTATGTTTGCTTGGTCGTCTACCATATTAGTAGAAGAAAAAAAGAAAAGAAAGAAGGATAAAGGTAGTGATTAAAAAGTTATGGTTGATTTGGTGCAGGACAGTAGACCATCGCATAGGAAAGACTGATGAGGACGAGCCAAATATACCTATATTATCACTTAAAGAAGCTCAAATAAGTTTATTCCTGAGAACTTTAATTATTATAGTAAATTTAATTACCTGTTTTTTCATTATGGCGAATATAATACATAAGTGGTAAATGACGTATAAAGAATTATTATTCAAGATGGCTAGTAGAGGGATGCTTACTCTCTCTAATGATAAAGACGGGCGCGGATTATTTTGGGCGGGCATGAATAATTTAGAAGCTCTTGAGAAAGAGTTTGATTGGGCGGATTTTGAAGGCGATGACCCTCCCGATAAAGAATATTACGAGGACAGGCAAGGTAGGCAACAAGAAAAGCATAAGAATTATAGATACGACCAACACCTATTTAAGAATTGTGAATGAAAAAAAGCCAAATAATAACTTATCTTGGCCGCTGAATAGCGAAGTAGTAGGAAGGGAACCAGCATGGATGGCGATAGCAGCGGAAATTGTGAACGAAAAAACGCCAAATAAATGTATGTATATAGTAGAGAACAAAGACATCACTTGGGAGTACGATGAAGATTCTCTGCGAGTTAAAATTTTAGAGATTTTAGATAAATTACGAAAGGACAGGAGCCAAATAAACTTTGATTCTGAGTCTGCGAGGCAAAACATCGCTAGTGTAATAGTAGATGAATTATGAACGCGAAAGTGCCAAATAAATGACATGATTAAGACATTTTCATACTCAGAGGAAAACAACGATTTTATAGATTTATCTCAAAATAATCATTTTTTTGAAGGAGAAGATGCAAAAATTTTATATTTCTATAAGGACAAGGAATCCTATTTAGAATTTGTAAAAAACAACAATCTTACAGAACAAAAAAATTTATTTTATGACAAGTGATTTAATTTAGTATGTCAATGCGCTCGACGCATTTTACACCATCATTAAACTCTTGTCTTTTGCGCTAGATTTATTTTAAGAAGTCAACGTACTAGATACGTTTTACCCCTTCAATAAACTAGCGCATTTTCTTTTCTGCAAGTCTCTGATTACCAAAGACTTACAACTTTAAAAATTCCAAAGTCGTAACTCTCTGGGCATCAAAGACTTACATAACATAAAAATTTATCAGATATTTTTTTTAATTTTGGGGTTGACATTTTACAAGAAGGATGTAATGATGAGTCCTTCGTTATGATTACTACGTCAAAACAAAACAGATTAGAACAGTCAGAAGATTTCCAATCAGTAAAGTTTGGAATCAAGGAATCGGGTATCGCTCATATCTTTAATGTGCTGCGAAACCAGTTGTACTCCGACAAGGTACTCGCAGTTATCCGCGAATACTCTACTAATGCGGTTGATGCTCATATAGAAGTGGGCAAAGGCGATGTTCCTATCAAGGTCACTCTACCTACTGCACTCACTCCAGAGTTCAAAGTTCGCGATTTTGGTCGCGGATTGACAGAGGAACAAATCGGAGAAATCTATGCAATGTACGGTGAGTCAACCAAGCGTGGAACCAATGAGCAAATCGGTCAGTTGGGACTTGGCTCGAAATCAGCATTTGCATACGGTGATAATTTCGTAATCAACTCTTTCGTAAAAGGCGATAAAACAACCTACAATGCTTTTATTGACCCCTCTGATGTTGGTCAAATCTCCAAGATTCACTCTGAAAAGACTGATGAGAATGACGGGATTGAAATTGTAATTCCGGTGAAGTCAGATGATTACGATGAGTTTTATAGAAAGGCTACTGAATTATACAAATACTTCAAAGTTGTACCTGACGTTGGAGGGGCAAACAAAGAGCAAGTAAAATTAGATTTAGCTTTGCCAAATACGCTTGTCGAATCGGCAAACTGGAAACTGGTTGACGGTAAATCCATTGCGGTAATGGGCAACATTGCCTACCCATTAAATACTGGTTCTTTGAATCTTGAATATAATTCTATTGAGTATGATTTAATAAATGCTGGCGTGATTATAGATTTCAAGATTGGAGATTTGGAAATCTCTGCTAGTCGCGAAGCACTTCAATATACTGACAAAACAAAGCAGACTATAATAAATCAAATTAAAACTATTATAGATTCTCTGCCGAAAGTATTAGAAAGTAAATTCGACGAGTGTAAAACTGTTTACGATGCAAAATTATTATATAATGAAGCATTTTCTCATGGAGGTTTTGGTTCTAAAATCAAAAGCATCGTCAAGAAGAAAGGCGGGATAAAGTTTGATAATTTTTCTATATCGAACGGTACTTTTGATTTCCAGCCTTACAGCAAAGGTATAGAAGTAAAGCATTTCTATAAACCTAACAATTATGGTTACGGTAGTAAGTCTAAAAGAGTAAAAGGCGAGGATATTTCTAATATTTATGCTAAAAAGAATATTTTGGTAATTTTAGATGACCTTCCTACGCATCACGGTAGACTGAACAGGATTGCTCCGCTGATTGAAAATTACGATGAGCGTGACCGCGACCACAAGGACACTCCATTATATGAGTCTGTTTATTTAATAAACTATAAGAGTAAATCTGACAAGCAGACATTTCTTGACAGGACAGGATTTGATTATCCTATGAAAAAACTGTCAGAGTATCCAAAAGTTTTGCTGCGAGACATTTATCCTAGCAACTCTACTGTCGCGGGAGGTACATCATCAGTTGCAAAAAATTCTAAACATACTACTAAAGTATTCTCCCTTGATACGAGTCACAATTATGGAAGCTACCATACTTGCAGAAGTGATTTCTTTAAGTCATCAGAAGCTGATTTAGATAATGGCGGCGTTTATGTAATAGTAGACAAGTTCTATTACGGCAGGAGTGCCGATTGCACAAATCATCCTTCAAAATTAGTTGATACAGTTGAGAAGTTGGAGAATGCCGGTATAGATATACCAGAGATTTATGCGATGAAGCCTACCGAGAAGAATTTAAATGCGATTGAAGCAAAAGATTCCGATTGGGTTTACTTTAATGATTGGGCGAAGTCTGTTTTCATAAAGCATTTGAGGGACAACAATCTATCTCAAAAACTATATGACAGGCTATATAGTCGATATCATAGTTCAGCTTGTAGTGTTTTTCCAGAATTTAATCAAGTTTTAATTGATACGCATTGCAGATATTTAGATTCCGAAACAAAAGCGATTGCTCCACTATTACCAGTATCTTTCGCTAGGTTATATTTAGAAAACTATAACTTCATGGAGGATAAGGACAATAAAGAATTAGAAAAGCTCGAAAAGGCTTTTGGCGTTTTTGGCAATGTCGAGCAAAGGAGACTATATAGTTACCATGAGCCAGACATGAAGCCGATGAACGGTCATGGCATCTTCGATGACTATACTCCTACGCATGACTTGAATGCTATCAATAAGGAATTACAAGAGAGGTATCCAATGCTTGATTTAGTTGATGATAGTAAAACTGGATACGGCATGGAGGATGACCATATAAAAGTTTTAGCTAATTATATAACTCTCGTAGAGGCAACATATAATACTAAAAAAAAGATAAAAACAATCGTGCAAGAGACAGCAAAAGTCTTGACAACTAATCAAAACTAATACATTATAGGAAACCTGACTTATGGAGTTACCACATATACTAACTAATAACTCGCTGACCATCATTGTAGATGGTAAGGCACTCACGATGGAAAGTTCAAATCCATCATTCAGTAAAGCAGTTGAACTGCTCAGAGCGGAACAGTACGAAGAAATCCCCGATTTGTTCGACGTTCCAAAAGCGGTCGAAAAATTCGCAGATGGCAATATCTCTGTCTCGGATGGAGAAGTTCGCTACAAAGGCGAAGCAATCCACAACCATGTTGTCGGTCGAGTTCTCGACTTCATGCGTCAGGGTTTGCCATATAAGCCTCTGGTGAGGTTTCTGGACAAGCTGATGGAGAATCCATCACGCCGAGCAGTAAACGAACTGTATGCGTTCCTAGAACACAAGGCGATGCCTTTGACTCCCGATGGCAATTTCCTCGCGTACAAAGGCGTGAGAGAAGATTACACCGATTGGCATAGCGGCAAATTCTCTAATAAAGTTGGAGATGTAAACGAAATGACTCGTAATGCAGTTTGCGATGATGCTAATATTGGATGTTCATACGGGTTCCATGCTGGTTCTTTGAATTATGCGAAGGGATACGGTAGTGGAGGTCACTTGATGGTTGTTGAGATCGACCCTCGCGATGTTGTCAGCGTCCCGTTGGATTGTGAGCAGCAAAAACTCCGCACGGCGAAGTATAAGGTTGTATCTCATTACGAGAAAAAGCTAGAACAACCTATGTGCGACGATTATGGGGATTACGATGATTATGATGAGGAAGAAACTGACCCCATCTTCGATGAAGGATTCAATGCCGGTTATGAGGCGGCGAAAAACGATTTGGTGAAGTTCGCCCAAAAGCGTGATGCCAAGGGACGCTTCACTAAAGCTAGTAGTATAGCGTAGTAGTAGTCATAGCGTACTTATCGGAGCATTTGGCTTTTCTTCTACTTTCGGCCAATGTAAGTCTCCGGTAAGTTTCTACTACTTGTAAAAACTACTGTCACTTAAAACTAAAAAAAATAAAATTTATGATTACTACTACTAAAGTCGAAAACTTCTTTGATTCAATCAGAGACAAAGATATAGAATCTTACAACGATTATTGGGGCGAGCTAAAGCCACAATCAAACAACGCCGCATTTCGCCGCTACTTGTTCGCCTTCATGTCGGTGCATACATCTTGGAAGAATAACTGTAAAGGCTACAACGCAATCAAGCAGTTTGGTAAATGGACACTTGAAAAGACTAATCAATTAGAACTTTGGAACTATAATGCGGATACTTTATTCTCGACTATTGAGGCTACCAGAGTTGGTATGCAAAACAACCGTACCAATTACATTGGGACTTTTAGTGATAACTTTTGGAGGAATCCTGACGATTACTTGTGCCGTGATAATGGCGAAGGATGGACTGAATGGCGCGATAGATTGGCTAAAAAGATTCTTGGTCTAGGCAAAGCTAAAACATCTTTCGCGATTGAAATGCTGTTCCCGCTTGAAGCTCAAGTAGTTTGTATGGATACGCACTTGTTCCAAGTCTACGGGCTGAATCAGACTAAACATTCTAAACTATATAATGACATTGAAGCCGATTGGATTCAGCGGAGCGAAAAGCGTGGAGTCGCACCTTACATGGCACGATGCTTGTATTGGGACAAAAACCAGAACCGTAAAAACTCACGTTATTGGAGTAAGGTATTGGAAGCATGAGCCTTGATGGAATTATAGTAAATCGTTATTCTAAAATGTGTTTTCCAGTAGGAGTTAAAATGATAAACGAAGAAATTTTTAATCCAATAGAAAAGAAGAAAGAAGTGCAGCATTATACTTGCACCGATATTATATCGGACATAAATCCAGACGCACTATTCGCTGATGGTTTTGATGCGGCGATTATAGGTTACGATGCAAACTGTACCGTAGTTTATGATTACGATAAGTGCATGAAAATTTTAATGGAACGTGATAGCATGACAGAGCATGAAGCGCATGAGTTTATGGAGTTCAATGTTGTCAACGCATACGTTGGAGATTTCACGCCAATATTTATACATAGATTAGATGTACTTAACTAGAACAACTTGCGAAATGATGGAAAAAGAAATCTCTCGTAAAAAGTATCCAGCACAAACAAGATTGCAATATCCAGTAGTGACATCCTGTTATAGTTGCGACAAACCAATCGAGGGCAAGTGGGATTCCACAATTCAATTAGCTATTGAAATGGGAGAACTGGAAGGCGAAGCAAAGAGTCGCTTCTTTTTCCATGACAAGTGCATCAAGTGTTCACCGAGTCGAGCGCAACATATAGTGCATTCAAGGTTTCCTACTGTTAAAGATGACAGAGAGCAGTATAACAAAATGTTTTGGGACAAGTACGAGAGAAGCAAGTACGAGAAACTATATACGAACGCATGGGTTTCGTTGCAGGAAAAGTATAATCCAAAATGGGTAAAGTAAAATGAGCAATCTCAGAAAAAGAGTAAAAGAGGACGAGCGTAGAAAAACCTATACCGTCAGATTCAATGTCGGAGATTTATATATACAACCTCCGAAGAATATAAAGCATTGGACTATGAGTATAGACGAGCGCGGAGGATACTGGACTCGTATAATCAAAGAGAATAACAGGAATGATGCAGTCTATTGGACTTTGCGATGGTTCTCAAATTTGATTCACCGGATTAAGAAAAGACCTAATAGCATTTTCCATGCTTTACCCTTAAAATTCGCAGATGCTTGTATAGAAGTTTCAGATGATTACGATGAGGTAGTATTCACTCGTATGATGAAGCCGAGTCTGCCAATCAATAGACTTTTGCCACATGATAAGTTGGAAGAAATTATTAAGTTGTCAAAAGGTTTATTTAAAAAGACTACTGACTTTACGAAAAAGGGATGCTTCACTCAAACCAACGAGTATAAGAATAAAGCCAAGCGCGAGTTCTACGAGAAAGTTCCTAACGTACCATATTTATATATAAACACTAAAAACAAAAAGTATATGGCGAAAGTAAGAGTTCAGCCTCAAGTGATGGAAGGAGGGGTTCATAGATATATAGGTTGCGATAGGTACGGTAAAGAAGCAGGGGAAAAGGCGGGAAGCTGGAAAAAGGTACATTGGGAGCATAAAAAAGGCGAGATAGTCCAGAAAAGAAAGCAAAAATGGTTTCGCCTAAAGTCTCACAACATTGTTAAGGCGGCAGCGGAAGCTAGGGCTATTGCGGATAAATACGAGAAGCGTAAGTCAGGATTTTATACGAAATGAAAGCAACTAAAGTAACATTTGGATTTTTGGTATCAGTCCTGACGGCACTATTATTTTTGTCAGGTTGTAAAACTACTGAGGAAGTGGTCTATAAAAAAATATTTTTTTCGGATACGAATGGAGTGACAACTGTTTACTATCCTATTACAATGGAGAAGGATATAATTCCCGATGACGGCAAAGCTAAACTAATGTTGATAAAACCATGACAGGAAAATTAAAAGTATTATCGCTATCTAAAGAGATAGAAGGGCTAAAGGAGAAAAAAGTCTACCAAGATGTAAACATACATTTTAGAGATTCGCACACTCACACGTTAACCTTAAAGAGTCACGCCATACGTCGCGATAAAAAAGAATACGTTTTAGAGATTACAGCAATTTCGATTGAGGCAGAATCGCTTATGATTGAAGGCGATGTATGGACAAGCGGCGAAGAACAATGGCGAGCAGGAACTATATTTGAGTTCAGATTCTATCCTACTGCTAAATGATAGATATATTAGATAAACATATAAATGCCCAAATCGAAGCGTATAAAGCTAACAGATATAAGAATAGCAATAGCCAAGGAATGTATTTTATACGAAGATTATTCAAAAGAAACTATAACGAGAATCACCAAAGCGTATTTGACTCAAATCAAAAAAGACGGTAAGGATATAGAGCATTGGAGGAAGAAAAAAGCCGTGACAGAATCAGCCAATGCGACTAAAGTACAATTTGAGATAGATAAACTAAAAAAAGAATGGCACATTTAATCACACTACATACCGCTGGACAGAATCAAGAGATTTTATTTAACTTAGACACGATGGTATCCGCTGAAAAGAATGATAACTATACCGCTATAAATACAAGATGGGGTTATCAAAACGTCAGAGAATCATTGGAGGAAATTATGGAGAAGTCGCGAGAGTCAGGCTTGACAATGAAGCAGGGTTAAGTTATACTTCCTCAAGTTATGAACATTTTCGCTACTGACTCAAATCCGATTATCGCCGCTAGAAACCTATGCGATAAACATATCAACAAGATGATTGTTGAATCCGCGCAAATGCTGGCAAACGGTTTCTCTCTTGAACGCTTGGCTCAAGATGACGTTCCGCGCAATCAGAAGGGCGAGCCTCGCACTCACGGTTATTCCAAGCATCCTTGCACAATTTGGACATACGAGACTACCGACAATATGGAGTGGTTATGTTCTCATGCTTTAGAAATGGGTAATGAGCGCACATATCGTTGGCCTGACAGGGCGCGGCATTTCTCACTTAACTTTATTGCATGGTGCTACGATAATATCAAGGACTCTCTCGCGCCGATTGGAGAGCAGACAGACTTTGCTATCGCAATCTCTGACGATATGAGTTGCCGACAGGTTGATGGATTCGACAATCTTTCATCAGTAGACAAGTACAGAGCGTATTACAAATACGATAAACCTTTTGTAGAATGGACGAAACGGCAAAAACCATCTTGGTTCTAGTGG
>JAAOEI010000512.1_pt1 | contig 14964 bp, 27 predicted proteins | sample 7059261 | NCBI WGS metagenome assembly JAAOEI01 (sample SAMN14008812, study PRJNA610033) | viral metagenome | isolation source: viral particles filtered from seawater | place: China: Hangzhou Bay, Yangshan Deep Water Harbour | collected 2017-10-31
TGATCTCCATCTGCTGTTCAGCAGAAATGCCATCAATTCCTAGCTTACGCTCAAGGTCAAGAATGTCCATTTAGGTTAATTCCCTGGAAAGACGATCAAGAAACTCATCTTCAACACTCGAAATTTTGCCTTTTTTGTCTGCCATTTGCAATTCGACAATCTTGGATTTGTTCTTAATATCAGCTTCTTTCAGCATCAATTCGGCTATTTTTACCCGTTTATCAAACTCTTTTGAACCAGCATCATCTTGATTTGGCAGGTTTTTGGTCATTGCCGCCATGTTCTTGGCTTGCACTTCCTGTGGCATCAACTGCGCTTCAATCGACAACTTCTGAGCCTCTGCCCGATTCTGTTCAGCTTGAGTCGTATTGACAGCAATCTGAGCCTGTGCAGCTTGCATAGCCAACTGCTGTTGCATCTGTTGCATTTGCTCTGCTTGCGGGTTAGGTTGGCTCATCTTGTCCAACTGCTCCATCAGTTCATAGCGGTTTGTCAGTGAAGAATTAGCCAAAACACCTTTCAGAATCAATGGCAACACAGGCGTGTTGGGGCCAAGGGTCTGGAGCAAACCAATGAACATCTGTTGTTCATGCTCACGGGCAATGATGCCCAAAGTGGCAGTGGGAATGAAGGTCATGTCCACTGAAGGGTAACGCTCTGGGTCAAACTGCATATACCTGAAAGCCGCCTTCTGGATGAAGGGGATCAGGAAGTCTTCTTGGAAGTTCACCAGAGTACGCTTGTACTTCTTGATGATGGTGGCAACTGCCATTGACATACCGCCTTGGCCCATGTCTCTAGCACCAGCACTGACCATGCCTTGAGAATCCAAAGTTCCAGTAGATTGCAGGAGCATACGCTCGAAATCTTTGGCAGTTGATAGGTTGTTGCCATCAGTCTGCCCAAACTTGAAGGGATACAGAATCTCTGATGGTGCGCCATTGGTAAGAATGGCTTTCCCAGGCTTGACTTCAAACTTAGCACCACGGGGTAGACGGGTTGCATCCATTGCAATCATGGGGCTGGTGGTCAGCGCCAATGAATCCAAGTGAGAGCGAATCTGAGCATCAATAGCCTTTTGCATATTGAAGGCTTTTTCTACTGTGCCACGCCCTAAAAGACGATTAGGAACAGTGTCATCTTGGTAGGTCAGAACAGGGCGATCCTTCATCATGTAAGGATTTGCTTCAGCTTTGAGCAACTGCCCATCGTTGGCAATTACGACAATGGCCTCAACCATGTCTGAATAGTCTTCAGCAGTGGAGTTTTCAGGAAACAACTCAACAATCTCTTTGCTTTCTTGGAGATTCTCTAGGTATTCACGGGGAACCAAGCCATAGTAGGTGAGCAAAAGCACTTTTTCGTTCTGATACTGACTAATTTCTTGGGTTGGCTCTAGATCACTATCGTCCCCAGAAGTTCCAATATCTACTTTTCGGTAGATTCCACGCTCAATGCCTTCAACAATCTTGTGAATAGAGATGTATTTCTCTATCGCCACCCCCATACAGTCATCAACTGAGGTTCCATTGGGGTCAAAAAGGAAGTTTTTGGGGTTTACAGGTGAAATCTTGATCGAAACCCTGTCTTTTTCAACCACACCAATGGCTGCTTGACCCATTTGCCCAGGAATCGGCTGAGTAGAAGGCACAAACTGCTTTTCTGTCTTTACAACAATCTCGCCAATGCCTGTGCCGTAGATTTCTGCCATCAACTCAATCTGGTCAATGGATTTACGAATCTTGTCCCGTTTGAAATCCTCCATCAACTGGGCTTTGAGGATGCCCACATCGATGGGATTGTTGTTCACATCCCGAATGTCATCTTGAATGTCAAAGAACTCGCCTTGACCAAAGATAGCTTCCATGATCTCAGCATGGCGAGTCTCTACAGCTTGTTGTGTGGCAGGGGTTACGATGCGTGAACGCTCAGAATCACGGGTTTTATCCTCAACAGCCCACTGACCACGAAAGATTCGCTCGTATTCAAGCCAATCGGGAAGGAAGTTGGTGTCTCTGTAGTCACGCCAGCGATTGCAATGGTCAACAACAAAATCAGTCAGTTCTTTATCAGCCTCAGTAGGCTCATAGAATTGATTTTGCTCTAGCTTTTCTTGCTTATCTGTTGCCATTAAACCCCCGATATGATGTCTACAGGCTCCCACTCATCATCTTCTTCGCCCTCAAAGTAAGATGTGACCGCCAATTGGTCAATATAACTCAAAGCATCAGGAAGGTCATCATGTACGCCATTGGCAGGAAACATCAAGAGTTGATCGGTGAAATCATCCCAATCTTCTTCAGAGTTCAGCACAATTCGCCCATGCTCAAACCGCCCTTGGAGACTCCAGATGATTCTGTCTGTCTTTTTCCTGTTGCCATGCGTTAGGTCAACTATGTGGGAATATACATTATTTTTCCGCATCAAGTCACTGAGGTAGGGCAAAACAGCGTTTTTCAATGCTCCACGCTCGATTCCCACCGAAATTGGCCTGTAGTCCCGCATTTTCATCAGGATTTTGGCGGCAGTCTCCCTGATGTCCCACCGCCCGTGGTCAATCTCTTTGACAAACCACTTGCCATCATCAGTGACTTTGACCACTGCAATGGCACTCTCATCTAGTCTTTTTTTCGCATTAGCAGCTTGTTTAGCCACTTCTTCAAATCCTGCCAAGTCGATTGCAATGAAGTAACTACCATAGTCAGGTTCCACACCATATTTGATCCAATCTTCTTTAAAAACATCGCTTCCTGCGTTGTCAAAGGATGCCAAGTATTCCTGCTTGAAAGCAAATGAACTCAGTGTTTTTTTGGCAGACTCAATCTCAGTTGGGTCTATCAATGGGTTATCTTGGGTTGTGAAGTGCCAGGACTTCCAATCAGGATCAGACTCCTCTTGGCCCATCTTGAACAGATCATAGAACCAGTTGCGCCCCTTGGGAGTGCCGATGAATATGGCCCTACCCTTTTTGTCTGACAAAGAAGCACGAATCACCTGCTCCCAGGCTTCAGGCTTAATGTCTGCAACCTCATCTAGCACCGCATAGGTCAGGGACACACCCCGCAGGGTATCTGGTCTATCAGCACCACGAACATAAATCTTTGCACCATTTATCATGGTGATATCCATATTGTTGATATGACTAGCCTGGATAACATCCCGTCCAATCTCTAACAACACATCCCAAATGATCTGCCTAGCCTGACCATTGGTAGGCGCAACATAAAGAACTGCACTTCCTGCTGGGCAACGCAATGCTTCAATAATTAGCGTAGTAGCCGCTAACCTAGATTTACCACAACGCCGACCAGCAGCCACAACCTTAAACCTTGTTTTGTCAGCAAAGACAGTTTGTTGCCAAGGAAGGAGTGAGAAGTTGAGGTCAGACATTTTTTGTTTCTACATCAGTCACATCTTGCAAGGGTTCAATCTCTACGCCACCAATGCCTGTGATGTTGATGGTAACGGCATTCCTTTGCTTGCCTTCTTTCTCAAATAGGCTGACGGGAAGCATCCTGTCCATACAGAGTTTGAGCATAGCTGCCTGTGCAGGGTGATCGTCATCCATCGCAATCTGAATTGCTTTGTGCACAACATTGGAGCCAGCACTGTTTATCAGGAGGTCTTTGAGTTCTTTGATGCGCTGAACTTCAGTCTTTGGCAAGAGAGCTGCAGGTCTATCAGCATAGGTAGCCATAGTGAACTTCTTGTTCACAGCACCCTTGGGGCGACCTTTTTTCTTTAGGTTGTTTGGCAAGGCATCAATCACATTCATACTTTACCCAGTTATGGAAGTAGTATAGGTTGTTGGCGGACGGTTTCACCACAGTTCTAGCCGCCAGCTTCGCCATGTCGTGCAGTGGGCACACATGATCTACTCTGTTTCAATGCTTCACACCAACACGGCTGAGGACTAATCATGGATGTACCCATATAAGCGTCAATCCCCATGCGTGTAGATTGTTGGTGGCCCTAAGCGGCTCCGGGCGCTGATACATCCTAACGGGCAGGCTCTCTCACTGTGCCTAAGTATCTTGCTTTCACCAACACGGTTGGAGACTGTATATCCACCGAGCAAGAAGCCTCAATTGGCTACCTGTGGCTGGCAATCTCCATGCGTCTTGGCAAGCGCAATGTAACTCACTTTCTTTTGTTTGACAAGTGGGGTAAACCCTAGTACATTCTTCACGGGGCCATCACCCAGCCCTCCATGCGGTGGAACCGACCAATTGGGATAATCGTAGCGAGTCAGGCGACTCTTAAGTAGCCCCCCATCATTCGGGATGAATCATGGCAAGGTGAACGGGAAATGTAGTCTGAGCCACTTGTCTGACAAACAAGATACTGGTTAGCTTAGATAAACAAGAGGTTCACTTCTGAAAAGAAGACCAACCCTCACGGGTGCCTGAACTCGTCTGTTACCAACTACTACCAGTCTGTAGCACCTACTCCCTTCCAAACAAAAGCTAGTCATTTTTGTAGGCAATCCTAGGTTGGCTTTTCGAGTGGATGGGAGGCACCACAAAATCTCTCACACCACACACACCCCCTCCCCCCCCTACAAAGTAAGCACGCACTAACTAAAAGCTAAGTAAGTGCTGGCTAACTTAGATGTTAGTGAGTGGCCACTGACTTGTCCTGGTTAGTGAGGACTCACATGGCTATGCAAAAGCTGCATAACAACTAAAAGTTATAAGGCTTAGATGAAAAAGGAATAAGCACCTTAGTAAGGTAACCTGACTAAATCTCCTAAAAGTTAGCCATCACTAACAACAGCATGATAAACAGTTAGCGCGCACTAACCTACGACCAGAGAATAACCTGGCACTTTCTGCTTCATAGGGTTTTCTCTATGTCTTATAAATCAACAGGTTACAGCAATTGGCACGATTCTTCCATGCTATATATATGTAAGGGGTAGATTTCTATCCTATACAGTTCCACAGGTTTTACACAGAAAGGCGTTAATCATGAAACTTCAAACAATCAAATCATCAAAAATCATTTGGACAATTAACCAAGGCTCATCCTATTGTGACTTCGTAGAATCCTATTGTGCGGACGGAGACGGGCTTATAGCGATACATAAGCGGCTGTCGGGGGATTATGCTGTCTTTGCTGAAATGTCCTCTGATGAGCCTGAAGGAGTCTTTGCAACCTTAGAAGAAGCATTAGCAAAGGGCGAGGCACTCTTGCTTGAGCACTACCCTGAAATCTACGAGGATGCGAGACATTGGGAAGACAAGCCAACAACCGATGAACAAAGGCTCGAAATCAATGCAACTATGGGCTACAAGCACCTAGACTAAAAACCTCGATTGCCATCCCTCCAAAGTTTTCATTTCAAAAAGGCGTTAATCATGACTTACAAAATCGAATTCCCCGACTATGACGACACTCTCTCCTTCCCTGAAGGCTGGGTAGACGATTCTTGGCACAACGATGTTTGTCCAAAGTTCATCAAAGACAACATCCTAATTTGGTGCGATTACAAAGAATTCGACAGAAGGGAAACAGAGGGGCAACAGTTCATTGTCTCTTTAGATCATGAGGATGGATGCGAACCCTTGCAAGCCTTCGACTCCCTATCCGATGCCCTTGCCTTCGCCCAAACCCTTTAATTCATCCGACCAGAGCCAAATCATGGAAAAAATCGACAAAATCGTGTGTGCTGCCTGTTCTGTTGCCTTCGTTGCACTTTGGTGCATCCTGGGCTTCTTTGGCTAGTCCCTAGACTGTTGGGCATCCTGTTGGGTGTCCTCCAGCCTAGCGATTGGCTAGGGTTTCAATTCAAAAGGCTTAAACATGAAAACCACAGTTTCCCGTTATGACTTCGAGCGAGCATTTGTTGACGCTGACAGAAAAAACACCTTCACCTATGATGGGATGCACCTTTTATTCGACTATCTTGAGCAATATGAAGAAGATAGCGGTACCGAAATAGAATTAGATGTAATTGCCTTGTGTTGCGAATATGACGAGAATGCTTGGCAAGATATTGCAGATAGCTATGATATTGATATTTCATCTGGTGATGATGATAAAGAAAAAAAAGAAATTGTCCGCGAATATCTTGAAGAAAACACCCAGTTAGTCGGTGAGACTGACAGCGGTTTCATTTATCAGGCGTTTTAAAATCATGATCTACGCCACACTCGCCCTAATCCTCCGCATCCTAACCCGTAAAAAGTAACCCACCAAACCAACTCAAGCCACCTTCGGGTGGTTTTTTCTTGCCCGTTTGCCGCCATCCGCAAGCCTTGCCTGTATCTTTCCTAGTCTTGGCTAATTTGGGTGGCTTCCTGCTCGTTTTGGGGGCTTTCTGGCTCCTCTTTTGGCAACATTTCTGCAATGCCAGCCACCAACCCAATGTAATTGTGATCCATTCCTGGTCGTAAGCCCAAGTTGTAGCAATGCTGATACCACGCCAAACACTCGTAAAACCCCGCTATTAACTGCCCGTTTCCAGCTGCCCTCAATACTAGTTTTTCTTCTGGCTTGAGGATTCTTTGAAATAGGGTTGTGTCGTGTTTTCTGCCTTTACCCATTGATATGCAATCTTAAAAATTCGGCTATTAACAGGGCTTCGGCTATGTTGTGATGCTTCTTCTTGTTTATGTGCATCCCTGCTTTTGGCCATTTCTCCCTTGCCAATAATAAAGAATCGTTTTTGTCTCTACTTAATCCCCAAAACTTCTTCCATGTTTGTGGAGTTATGAAAGTAACCGAATATCTGGTTAGCGTTGCAACTGCTTCAATGGCTCCCGCAGCCCTCATGAATTTACCCGTAGATACTGCGCCCTGACCAGGCATTACATGGACTGCCTCTATCCCAATTTCTCCTCCCTCTTTGGGATCAATAAAGTTTGACAATAAATCGCATAACTCGATTGGAAGGATTCTTCCATTTAAATGCTCTATGTTGGCAGCACCTATAAATTTTGAGTCGTGATCTACTGCGGCAATTGCGCCAGATATAGCGCCAGGATCGATTCCAACATAAATCATTTAGTCTCCACAGAAACACGCAATGGCTTCTTCGTTAGGGTCAACATTTCCAAACATATCAGTTTGATTCAGGGCAAAGTCATACATTTCTTTATAAGACGGGCGATCTTTCCTGAACTTTGCGCCATCTCCATAGGTCTTATTGCTGGACTGTGCGTGGGCTTCCATTTTCATCCACCAAAGCGCCCTTTCTGGCTTTTCTGCAATCAGGGACATGATCTGATGTGCTGGTTTGAGAAAGCACAAATCGCAGTTTCCATGCATTGTCACCCCATTCATGTTTGGCAGCTCCAAATCAAACGATTGGTTTCGCCAAAACTGTCCAACTGTCTCTTTTGTTACTCCAGCCGTGACAAGTGGGGTTCTGCTTCTTTCCATCTTGGCAGCCCTTCGCATCTCATCTGCCCTGATGCCCACCCAATCTGAGTTTTCATCGTGATCCCAACCGATTGACTTCAAATAGTGGTTGATTACCCTGATTTTTAGCTTGGCAGTACAGATTCTGGCGACAGGATTTGGCAGATATAGCGATCCATTCTGGTCAATTAAGTCAAAAAATGGAGTTCCATCACGGCTTGCAGTCTCATAATTCACCCTTTTCCACCGATTTGCTGGTATTGGGTCGTACTTGTACTCTAGCCAATGTATCTCAACACCCCAGTTTTTCTCACAGTCATGCACAAATTTGAGGGTTGCTTCTTCTTCCTTTCCTGTGTTGGCAAAACAGACAATTGCCTCCTCTGGCAAGCTCATCTGGTGAGCCTCAAGAATCCTGTAAAGCATATAAGCCGATGTGCGCCCACCTGAAAAACTGATGCAAGTTGGCTCATTTATCAGAAATGGATTCATTGTGGTCTTTCATTTGTTGGATTAAGTCCTGGGTTATCCCTATCCACAAATGGGTAGAACAAGTCTCTAACTCCTTGGCCCTGTGCCATGCTTGGCCCTTCCATCCAGGTTGTTTTGCAAGGTGCACAAGCCATGCTAATGTCTCCTGATACAACCAAGGCTCTGTTGACAATGTAGAGTGGGACTGCAAGCCCTTGTTTTCTTTTGTTGAGCAAGTGGTGTGCTTCATCTTTGTTCATTTTGGTTTCCTGTCATCTTTTCTTTAAAACCTTCATAAAAATCACCACTGTTCATCAATCGGAAAATCCCATCACCATTTTCAAGGTTGGCCCTCTCCATGATGTAGTCTCTATATTCCAATTCAAGATTAAATGTTCTCATGGCGGCTTCAAATTGTTGTTCAGTCATGTCTGTCTGCTTTGATTAGTTTCTTGTTCTGAGTTGGGCTAATCGCTGGCGCACTTCCTGGGGCATAGGTGTTGCCTTGGCAATGTCTGCCTTGATCTTGGCTAGGGCAGGGTCTACGGCTGGTTTAGAGGCCATTTCAGGCACTTCTGCGCCATCCCATCGTTGCTGGTTCAGATACACCAAGGGTGCAGGGATAAACGCCCCATTTGCCTTTAGCCACTGCTCTGTGGTCTTCATCCAGGCTAGGTGCTTCATTATCTGGTCTGCTTGGGTATCGCAGTAGGACTTGTCCCAAACCTTCTTACAAGCCGATTTAGCCCCTTTTCTGGGACTACTTGGCCATGCCTTCCAAAAGTCTTCAAACATCTTGTCTCCTGCTTAGAATTTTGCTCCAAATCAACCCGCCGACAATCTTGGAAACGAATTGCAAAGCAACAATGTGCAACAACAACCCGCCAAAAGCAATTGTGGGAAACACCAATGAATCAACGGCAGCACCAGCAATATTTGACCCATTCGAGCGAATCATCCAAGGTTTATCACGCAAGAAATGGTAGGTGATTGTGTCAGCACTCATAGCAAGGGCAAATGCCAGAAACGATGCCAAGGCAATCGGCCCTGCCGCTGGATTCCACAAGTAGGAAACCACACTTGCTGTCGCAATCAATCCACCCATTTTCAAGACCAGTTTGTCGTTTTTCCATTCTTCATGGAGTTTGTCCCTCAATGACAAGTCCAATCCAATGAGAACAAAGGCGTTTATAGGGCTAAACCAAGGGCCAAGCCATGCCACCAACAGGTTGGCAGTGATTAGGGCGGCTATGTAAATTGCTGGATAAATCAAATCAAAATCTCCTGTAATGGTTTTTGTTCCCAGAGGGTTGGTGGATTGGTGGAATCTATGCGTTTTGCCATGCAACCCGCACAAACCTGTTTTTCAGCATGGTGTAGCGCCACATTGGTGGAATCTGCACTAGCCAAGGGCCAAGGGCCAGAAGACAGTCCTAGCATCCTCAAACCATGCACCCAAGGCAATTGCCGCCCAAAGGTGTTTGTCATGGCATTAAACGCTTCATCCATCTTGCCGCACCACTTAATAGTGCCGATTTGCCAGAATTCACCAGCCGATCCAAAGCAGACCCGTCCCCAGGTATCGCAGAGTTCAAGAAGGTATGAAATTGGCAAGCCTAAATGCCAGACAGGGATGCCAAACTCTTTACGAAAAGGCCAAGTTTTGACCATTTCCTTCTGTTGTTCGACAGTCCCATCAATGACATCAGGCACTACAGCCCAGTGTGGATGCACCAGCAAAGGCTCAACCCATTCGTAGAATCCATTGATGTCAAAGGTCAAGCCACGGGTTTTTGCACTAAAAGCGCCGTTGTCCAGCATCAAAGACTGCCCCAAACGCAAACATCTCTGTAAGTCATCAGGTCTGGCATAGGACACACAGAAATGCTTGCCACCCATTGTTTCTATGGCTTTGATGGGTGATATTGGGGTTCCATGATAGTGAATCACTTTCCACCCCACATTATGTGTTCTTTGAAATCTTCATAGAGTTCGCCTCTCTCCATGATTCGGATAAGCATCTCTCCATTGCCAACAGTTCTACGATCCATGATGTACTCAGCATACTGTTGATCAAGTTCATACCTGTTCATTTTGTCCTCAAACTCTTCCTCAGACACAGGTTCTCCAAGGGTGGATAGACTGAGTATCCTTCCCTCTCCAGACTTGTCAGTGTTCATTTATTGACTCCTATTAAGATTGAAAAACTAAAAAAGCCCCAAGTGCGCTTGACGGATTTGTTCGCTTATACACACAGCCTTGTTTACCACCGATGTACTGTGTGCTTTACCAGTCGCCAAATCAACGCTGGTCACATTTTGCACAAGGGGTGTACTTGTGTGCGGTGTTTTCTTCCATGCAGTCCATGCAGACTCGTTACTATCGTGTGGAGTACGGTCTAGAACGCAAAAGGCCACTTACTACTGCGTTCCAGTGCCGACACACTGTCCCTTTCGGGGTGAACGCATGAGTAAATGGCCTCATGTTTCGTCTATGCGTGTCGGCGCTTTTGACGAACGAAATGTACACCATAGAAAAACCCGCTGTCAAGTAGGTGTTTTCCCTTAAAAACAGTTTGTTGTGCAATTACTGCCATAACAGCAGGTTGTGCAGGTGACGATTCGCCCACCAGACATGATGGTGTGAGTCGTACACGATGCCCAAACCATAGTCACTGCCAAACTCAACCAAACCCCAATAATTGCCTTCTTCATGCTTGCGCTCCTTTGTGATAAATCAAATTGTCGCCAAAGCGACTTGGATACTTCAGAAAATCATAGCAACCCTGCCGAAACACATTTCTACGCAGTTCCTTGCCATCATAGATTTCTTTGACAGACCCATTCTCAATCCGCATAGCTGCACCACTGATGGCCCTGTTCATCTCCATGCGCCCATACTCAGTTAAATGCCACTTCTCTTGATGGTTGATGACATAGCCAAATTGCTCCAAATCGGGCAGATACCTTTGATAGTGAAAGCTGACAGAGTTGTTGTCCGTGTAGCTGTGGGTCATCTCAAGCATTGTCCTGGGGCCACCTGATAGGCGCTTGAGCAATGCTCTGTGGGTGAGGTTTAAACGCATTTGCAGTCCTTAAAAAACGCCAGTATGATGGGTTTTATAGTTTTTTGCACTAGGGAAAACACCTATTCCCTGCATCTTTTTTATGTGCGACAGTCCTATCACTGCAATAACGCAGTGGTCAACAGGAGTTACAAATGCCAACTGATGAGGAACAATTTAAGTATGAGTGCTGGGCGATAGTCCAGGAGTTAGACCCAGATGATATTGCTGATGCTATTGCAGACAGCGTTGCTCTGGTGGAAGCCATCAAAGCCAATCATGCTGAAGATGTTGCAAGCATTGTGATGAACAGAGTAGAACTCAAGGTGCGCCGTAGGGCTGAACTGCGAGTGTTTGATGTTGTCAAAACCCAATGGATTGATGACATTGAAGAACTCCAGCACTATCGCAATCTGCGAATTGAGCGAGTCCAAAAAGCCCTTGATGAGCGAAAGATCATGGAAGCTAAAATGGATGCCCCATTTCAACAAATGTTTGATGAGTGAGGACAGCATGAAAATGAAATCACGCTTGCAAGACATTATTAAGGAATACACAGATGAGTTATCACATGAGTCCGATTGTTCTGCTGAAGACGGCATTCAAGGCGATAGCATCCTATTTCGAGATTTGGACACCACTTCCCAACTCAGATACATCGCAGAAAAAGAGAAAGAAAATTCCAGCAAGGATGACTTACCCATCAGTCTCAATCACAGACCCTAGATTTGTATATACGAATCACGCAAACACAGACATTTCACAAACATTTCAAAAGGCCAAAGATGAGCGACTTCAACGATTACGCAACAATGCTGATAGCAATCGAGCAAAAGACCAAAGCACTGGAGAGCAAGTGTCTAAACAAAAACTACGCCGGGTTCACGGCTGACATTCAAACAATTCAAAGCCAACTTACTTTGCTGACAATGTGGATAACACAAGCACAAGGAGAGCAAATTAGGGAAAACACCTATAGAATTCTCAACAAAGTCTGATTAAATCTTAATTTTCAACAGGAGTTACAAATGACCTCAACAACAATAGTCGGCACAATGTTTGACAGGAAAGAAGCAATCAAAGAACTTCTTGCCACCAATGTCAACAATCACACAGAGAAGAAAAACAATCTCACATACCTATCATGGGCGTGGGCGTGGGCAGAGGCTTTGAAGGCTGATGCAAACGCAACCTATAAAGTGGAGATGTTTGGCGACAAGTGCTTCATGGACATTAACGGCACTGCAATGGTGTTTGTAACTGTCACCATGTTTGCCAAACCAATGACCTGCCAACTGCCTGTGATGGACTATCGCAACAAGGCAATCCCTAACCCCGATGCGTTTGCCGTAAACACCGCCATCATGCGCTGCATGACCAAGGCGTTGGCATTGCATGGACTCGGGCTATATTTGTATAGTGGAGAGGATGTCCCGGAGGGTGAAGCTGTTATCAAACCTACAGATGGCGCTATTGTCTCCAAGGACAGAAAAAACATCATTGCTGATGTTGCCATTGCTGTTCAAGATAGATTCGAGGCAAGCGATTTGATCGGTGCTTATGAAGAATACCTGGGAATCCATGACCAGGAGGAAAAGGTGGCGTTATGGGCATTGCTTCCAAGTAATGTGCGTAGTGCTTTGAAGAAACATGGCGAATCATTGAAAGGCTAATATGGAAAAGAAAGACAACTCAGGCGTTTTGTTTAAGAACGACAAAAAGGAATCAGCTAACCAGCCTGATTACAAAGGTAACATAACTGTTGATGGTCAAGAGTATTGGCTCTCAGCATGGATCAAAGAAGGTAAGAGTGGCAAGTTCATGGGCTTGGCAGTCAATCCCAAAGATGCACAGCCTCCAGCAGCTAATCCCAAAAAGATAGTTTATGCGGATGACGATATTCCTTTCTAACCTGGGATTTTCGGCGATCTCTTAATCTAACTTGGTTGATGTGACTGATTAAGATGTTTATTTGTTCCCAGGAGCGAAAGAAAGACGCTAGAAATACAAATAAACACCCAAACTATGGCGGTGGGCATAGCGGAATCAACCAACCCACCATTTTTAATAAACAATTTAATAGGAGTTGACATGACAAAATTAGATCAATCTTGGTTTGGTGGTGCAGTCGAAAAGTTCTTTGGAACTGCGCCGTTTAAACTTGCTCGAAAAGAAGACCCTGCCACTTCCCACCAAGCAGCACAGGCAATCGACACCACAAAGATGGAGTCACTGGTCTTTGAAACCATTGCAGCCTATGGCCCAGATGGTTGCATCTCAGATGATGTACTTGCCAAACTACCATTCCTGCCCTATTCAAGCGTCACAGCCCGATACAAGGCGCTGATTGACAAGGGCTTCATTGAGGTCATTGGAACCCGTAAAGGCGTTTCTGGGCGACTCCAAAGGGTTATGCGTAAGCTAGGGTAAATCCCTATTCCAATCTCTGTCAGACAAGGCAGAATTGACGCATGAACCAACAACAAATCAATCGTTTAAACGCTTTCTGGCAGGATGTAGAGGCTCACAAGGCTCTCAATCCATCCTCGCCAGAGACTGCCCTTGTAATCCTTAAATCTGTGGCCCTGGATGCCCTCCTTGCCGCACAAGACATTGAACAAATAGGAGTGAATGATGCAAACAATTGAATTTGTGCCTTTTGAGTGGGTAGACGATGACTTCAATCCAGATATTGACCGCATTGAGGTTGATTACCAATGGCATGAGGGAGATGACTCTGTTGGCTTAATCTCATATTGTGAGAAAACAGTTAAGTGGATGCGCTTTAACCTGGAAATCAAGGACATAACAGATGAGTTGTCCTATGCTGATTTAGCATATCTGAAGCATGAAATCAATCGTAACGATCAGGAGATTGCAGATGAAAGAACCTGAAGATGAAGCCTTTGAAGACTTGGCAAAGCGTCAAGGTGATTGGGGTCTGCAAGGCTCACGCAAACACCAAATCATGCGATACGCTGAAACCAATGCGCGAAACGAAGTGATCGAAGAAATCGCCCAACACATTGAGAAATGCACTCTAGCGTTTGGCAAAGACACCATTCAGTCATTTACTGTGTACATCAGAGGAATGAAACGATGAGACCACCAAATAAAGATTTTTGTTTGCACATGGCACAAATAACATTTCCACACAATAAGCCACTCAGTTGGACTTGGCTATTTGCATGGGGATTTCATGAAATGTATGTAGACGGTTGGTATGAGGATTGGAAGCCATGACAAAAGAACAAGCCCTACAAATTATCAAGCTGTTGGCGGCGATTGAATCATGGTCATATGCAGACAATCACCGAATGCCCGACTACCTGTATGAACGAATTGATGAAGCCATGAAACTGTTGGAACAAGAGGTGCTGAAATGACAACACAACAAATTGAAGCCATGAAGCTGGCGCTTAAAGCGATTGAGTCCGAAGGCTGGTGTGACACAGAAATAGTCATCACCGCCATCAAAGAAGCCTTGGCACAGCAGCCACCACAGCGCACATGGGTTGGGCTGACTGAGCAAGACCTTGATTACCTTTGTAACTTAGCCTATACCGGAGATGAAGAATTTGCGTTAGCAGTGCAAGCAAAACTAAAGGATAAGAACACATGACGCCGCTTGTGCAAAAAGCTGTGAGATTTGCGCCAGAACCCGAAACTGCCCTTTGGTTCGATGTTGGTCAAATGCAAAGCACTCTTGAAATGAAAGTGCCAGCAGATTTCTTGATGCACCTTCCATCCAAAAGAACGGGGATTGTTGGTCTTGATACAGCGGGGAAAGACTTTGCCCTATGGTTGCTCAAGGGCGAAGGTTCTGTGACCGTTGGAGGCTGTTCAATGTGGCATGGTGGCAAATACTTCCCGCCTTATGCTTACATGGCAACTGATGACGGGTTCAAGATTTACCAAAAAGACAAAGAAATAACGATTGATGATGTAAAGCCTGTACATCGTATGGTGCTTGCTGTGTTGGTCAAGATCAATGCACAAGCGCAAGGGTATAGGGCGACACCAAAGCGCACATTTCTAAATCAAAAGCGGCAGGCAAAAGGCAA
>JAAOEI010000513.1_pt1 | contig 14956 bp, 16 predicted proteins | sample 7059261 | NCBI WGS metagenome assembly JAAOEI01 (sample SAMN14008812, study PRJNA610033) | viral metagenome | isolation source: viral particles filtered from seawater | place: China: Hangzhou Bay, Yangshan Deep Water Harbour | collected 2017-10-31
GCTTGTCGATCCGGATGCACCGCAGCGGGACCGCCGCCCACATGCGCTGCTTGTGCGGCACGCAGATGTAGGCGGTGGGAGGCGCGTCGCCGTGCTCCTCCAGCACGCGGTTTTCCAAGATCGTCGGGTCGTCGGTGTTCGACGTGTAAGCAACGGTCGTGCGCCCATCGACGTAATCTTCGTAGTAGAAGATGCGCCCAGTGCCGCTGGTGCGATATACCTCGTAGCCGACGACGGTGACATCGGCATCGGCCACCCAGCCGAGCGTAGCGCTCTCGCCTTCCAGCGACAGCACCGTGCTCGTCACGCTGCCGATCTTGCGCGTGCCATCGGACTTCATCGGGACAACCTTCCAACGGAAGTTGCCGGTGAGTCGGCCAGTGCCCGCGCTAGTGCTGGTTGGTGCGGCGAGCTGAGTGCTGCCCGCTGTCGCCCAGGTAGTGCCATCCCACGTGCGTGGCGCGACGATGCCATTGCACATGAACAACGTGTCGCCAAACTGGGCGGTGACAGGGATGCTGCCCACGCTGCCCGCCCCCAGGTCAGCGATGAACGCCCAACTTACGCCTTCGTTAGTCGAGTACCAGAACTCAAACTCGTCGGTGCCATCGTCAAACGCACCAAGCAACTGCCGAGTGAACGTAGCACCGGACAACGAGCGATAGGGAATGAGCGAGCGCACGAGTGTGGCATTACCACCCGTGTTAGTCGTGACCGCTGTGGCGTTGGCTTTGACATAGCCCAGGATGCGCCTCACCTGCGCGTACTTGTCCATCCACACATTGATCGACCCGCCCGACGAGAACAAGTCGGGTAGGATGACTGAATGTATCCCCTCCTGAGTGCCCAAAAACGCATCGGAGGTTTGCAGGCGCAGGGGGAGAGGCATAGCCTGGTATGTATCCTTAACTTCCTAGCAGAGTATCGACTTGATTTTGCACAGCGGGTGACGCATTGCGATAGCGATCTTGCAACTCCGGCACGACTGGATCAGTGTAATAGTCGCGGCTTTTATCCCGAATCGCCTGCTCAATCATTGACTCTAATTGCTTAGCTTTTGTGCGACCCTGATCCACAGCCCATCGTTCCAGCGTCTTTATCTCTTTGTTAGAGAGTGTGACGGTGAATGTGTCGTCTTGATTTTTTACCACCGCACTCATAGCCCGGCCTTTCTTTATTAATCTGTCCAGTACCAGAACGAACCCGCAACGATCTTGTTGTTCGCCGCTGTCCACGCGCCTGCACCACCATTGGAGTAACAGGTGGCCGTCGATGTGTTGCCGGCCACGGAGACTCGGCCCGCCGTGGTGAGCGTGGCGCTGTTGTCGTACGTTAGAGTCAAGCTATTGCCGAAATCGCCATACTGGTTCCGCGCCGTATACGGCAGCGTGAACGACACGCTCGTGGCGTTACTGGTGCCTTCTAGGTGAAAGTTGACGAACACCATCTTGCCAATCTTCTTGTAGACAATGTATCGGCGGCCCGCAGTCAGCGACGACCAGCCCGTGATCGTGGATGAGGCGTAATAGTCCGTTTGTGCGACGGTAAGCACATCGCCCGTAAAGGTCGCCGCACCAGTCACGGCCAATGTGCTTTGCAGAGTCACAGCCCCTGCGATGTTCGCCAGCCCACCCACCCACAAGGCTTTGGTGATACTCAACCCTCCGGCAGTTTTAAGTGCGCCTGTGCTGATGGATGTTGCATCCGTCGTATCGGTAAAGGCATTGGCCGACGCCAATATAGCTAAGGCCGATAGCTCTGATCCGTCCAACTTGTCGGCATCGAGGTTAGGCACTACCGCCGCGCCACTGACCACGGCAAACGGCGCACTCGTGCCTCGGTCATACGTCTTCAGCCCATCAATCGTCTGGTTGGCGCCGGTCGTGACCAGTGTCTTGCCGCTAAGCTGGGCGTCGGTGTTGGCGACTGTGACTGACATTATGCGTACTCCTCAGATCAAGGCCAGGCCCAAGCCTAGCCGCAACGCTGCGCCATGATCGCCGCTGCGCCAGTGCCGGTGAGATTGGCCTCCATCGTCACGCGAATGCGCTCGTTAGGTTCGATCTGCATGCGCAATGGGTGCTGCACACTGACGCCCGCGCCGCAGTAGATGACGACGACATCGCCCACGTTCGCGTCGTTCGCCGCGTTGCGCCGCTGCACCGCGAAGATCGCCGCCGCGCTCGCCCCTACCAACACTCGCGCTTCGTACATGCCCGCCGCCAACGCCCCGGTGTCAGCCAGGATGTCGCTAGTCGTCGGGTTCGTGGTCTTGACGCTGGCGTCGAGCGCAACCGGGTAGCCATTGAAATTCTGCATAGCCTCTCCTACGTGAAGTGCTGCCGGGTGTACGCCCGGCCCTGGGGTTCTTGCCGCACCATGTTGCGCATGCGCCGGAGCGAAGGCGTGAACGCTTCCTCGGCCAGCGCCTGCGCATCTTGTGTGGGATCGTCAATACCCATCTTGAGCAGGCGACAGGCAAACGCCGCCACTGGCGTGCTCAGGTCATCCGGCCAGCCGAAGGTGATGGCGCGAGTGGTGATGTCAGTGCGAGCGATCAAGCCGTAAACGCGGAACGTATAGGCCGCGTCAGGGCGAGGCAGCCAGTAGAAGTACGCGCTGTCGTAGGCGTACTGTCTCGGCACACCCGTGCTGCTGCCCGATGCCAGGCTCAATGGCCACGGCGCTGACGAGCGATGCCCACCGGCCTCGTCAATCGGCAACACTTCCCACGCAGGCAGGTTGGTGGAGCTGTCTACGTACCAGATGCTGTCGAGCCGCAGCATGCCAGTAGGCAGCGCCGTTGTCTCGGTGTTGGCGACAGACGCAACAGTCGTCGTCGTTTGCCCAATCCTGGGCATCGCCGCCGCCACCGCTTCCAGATAGTCCTGCGCCATGTCGAGCGCGGCCAGTGCCCGAGTCTCGTCATCGCCACCGCTGGCGATTTGCAGCTCGTTCATCATCACCTGCATACGACTCAGCAGGGTGGCGGCGGTCATGGGGTTGGCTCCACGTCAGACGCAGACGGGACAGGAGGAAGGCCGGGGGCAAGCACAGTGCCCGCCCCTAGTCTACCCGATTCTTGGCCGAATCCGCGATCAGCGCCCGGCGCTGCTCCTTCGCCTCGTCCTCGGCCTGGATTACCTCGCTCGGCATCAGTTGGCGGCGGCGCTCCAAGTGCCAGTTGAGCGATCCTCGGCTGGGTTGCAGCGTGCCGTCGTGATGCCGGGCGAACTTGTTGCCCTTGCCCGCCGTGCTGATACGAGTCGATTGGATAAACTCGCGCCGCTTCGCCTGGATGTGATTGGCGTAGTCGCGCTCGCGTGCTGCTTTGGCGTCGGCCATCTTCTGCTCGATCGCCCGCTCGAAATACGCCTTGCCGTTGCCGAATTGCTTGGCGCTCGCCGCGTACAGTGTGGCGAAAATCCGCTCGTCCAGCGGCATCGGCACGTCGTTGTCATCCCGCCACACGAACAGCAGCAGCCAGCCGGGGCACAGGTGATGGGTGACTCGCGGGCGCCGGTACCACACGATCCACGCCGGGGCTTTGCCGTTGGCCAGCGGAGCACGGGCCGGTGGGCGGCAGCAAGCCAGATCAGCGTGCGTCTCGGTCAGCTTCTGCGCAAAGTCGGCGGGCGCAGGCTCGCTACCGGGCCGATCCGGATGCCAGAAATGCTCGATGCTTTCCCGAGGCGCAGGGCCGGTCATCGGCTTGCGTACCTGCTGCTTGAACTGCTGCGACTTGCCGCCGAGGATCGTCCCGCGCTTTGACCGCGCCCGGTTAATCGTGCTCACCGGAATTCCTTACGGTACAGCGCCCGGTGACGGCCAGGCTCTTTGCGCGTCGATTTCAAGTGGCGAGCCATCTGCCCACGCGCCATGTTGATCGCCGTACGCCCTTTGCCTGCCTGGTAGGTGATAACGTGGCCGCACACGGTGCAAGTGAGCAAGCCCTTGGTGTCATCGTGCTCGATCTGGTCAGCGCTATCCGCCGTGGCATCGCGCTTGACCCAGGGCAGGTGCGGGCCTTTGACCACCTGCGTTTGGCGGCGCAGATCGGCCAGGAACAGTGCTCGCCTCTCGCCGCTGTCCAAAATCTCGTGGCGCACCATCTCGCTGGAATCGGTGCCTGGCGTACCCCTCGTCATCACCCCCTGGCTATCCCACGAGTACATGCTGGGGTGACGCGGCCCGCCGTTGCTGGCGATGTCCTGCGACTGCTTCTGCCACTCTTGGTAACGCACGATCACATCGCGCACCTGATCGAATCCGGCCCAGGCGATGCCCCGGTGCAACCGCACCTGCTCCAGCTCGTAGATCGGCACCAGCACGCGCTCGATCGCCCGAGGGTTCACGCCGTCCGGCATTCTCCCTTGCAGTGCCGCAACCGGCGGCTCTTCCAAGTGGTCGAGCAGAAAGTCCAGTTCGGCGCTGGAGAGCGTGGCTGGGTAGAAGGGGATCGGCGCCGTGAGAATGGCGGAAACCGACTGATGGGCGCTGGACGAGCGATGGGCGAATCGAGGACCGGACATGGCACCAAGCCTTTCGGGAAAGTGAGCGAGGGGATGGGCGAAGCACCCACCCCCTCGTCGGTTGTATCAGCCGTTGGCCTAAGCGTCGGCCACCGGATCGAGGATGCCCGACTTGTCGGGGGTGTTGAGCACGTAGTTCTCCGCCGCGTAACCGGCGTTGCCCACGTCCACGCCACCGGCCAGCGCGGTGCTGCCACATGCCACGCGATTGTCGGTGACGAACGACGTGCTGGCATCGACCAGCAGAATTGCACTCGCCTGCGTGGTGCCGCCGAGCTGCACGATGGTGTTGCGCTGAATGACGCCACGCACCAGCGCCGTGCTGCCCGAAATGGTCACGGTGCCTGCCGCGTTGTTCATCGTCAGGTGGAACACGTTGTCGTGGATGTTGCAGTCGTCAACGCCCACGAGCTGAATCCACTTCTGCGCCGACCCCGCAGCCGTGGCCGCGACGTGGAAGCAGTTGCAGACCTCGATGCGATCAGCCGCTGCCGTGGTCAGCAGGAACTGAATGAGCTGGTAGTTGGTGGTTTCGAAGTAGTCCACCGCATCCAGCGTCACACCTGCCGCCGTCACAACAATTGCGCTCACCACCTCATCGATCGAGCAGGTGATGCGCACGTTGCTGAACAGCACGTTCGCCGCGCTGATGGCAATCGTCGCGTCGGTGGCGCTCAGCGTGAAGGTCGGACGCCGGGCGCCGTTGCCGTAGCCCAGGATGCTCAGCCCCGCCTTGTTGACGGCAATGCCGCTGGCCGCGCTGACCGTCTCAGCGTGCAGCGGGGAAATATGGATACGGTCGTCCACCGCCGCCATGTTGATCGCCTTGCTCAGCGTGGCGAACGCATCGCTCCAGCTTGAGCCATTCTTGGTCGTGTCGCTGCCGTTGACGGAATCGACAAACCAGTCGCTTCCCCGCTTGCGTGACAGCATGACGGCGCCCTCGATGGCAGGCAGACCCTGCAAATCCTGGCCGCTGCCCCGGCGGCGATGGCCGCTCGGAAATACTCCGGTGAGTGTAGGCATGATACGTCGTGCTCCTCGCTAGAACGTGGGTCGGGACAGAGGCTTGAGCCAAATGGTGACGGCCACGCCTGCCAGAGCAGTCAGTGTGCCGGTGAAATTGAGCGCAATCGCCTGGCCAGCGGTGATGATCCGCGTCGGCACGGCAGCGAGTCCGTCGTTGCTCACCTTCTTGATGACAGGCGTGTCAGCGGTGGACTTGAGATCGAAGGTCGAGGCCAGGAGCGAGGTGCCGCTGGCCACGCTGGTGCCAGCCGCGCACTTGACCACATCGAGCGTCACGGCGCTGCCGTTGCTGCCCGCTGTGTCATGCACTTCGCTCACGGCCATCAGCTCGTAGTCGCCCATCGCCGTGAACACGAAGGCGTCGAGGATCGAGGCGTTGTCCCCAAACACCACGGTGATGGGGACCAACGCCTGCGCCGCAACCGCTTTTGCTCTCGGCATGATTACGACTCCGACACGTCAACGATCGAGCCGAGGCCCATCGGGTTGTCGCAGATGACCTCGCCCTGGTAGTAGGACACGATCTCGAACGTGGTGTTCGCGGTCGTGGTGAAGAAGCTCACCAGGTTGTCGAACACCTCGCTGAGCGGCGCGGGCAGCTCGTTCTCGCCGTGGCCGATCCAGATGTTCTCGCGGTTGATCGCCCAGATGCGGTTGGCATCCATGTACGGCTCCGCCGCCCAATCGAGGCCGGAGAAGGTGTACGGCGTCTTGCCCTGGCCGCCATCCTTGCCGCCCTTGCGCATCGCCTTCTCGTCACGGCCCGTGCCGCCGCCGATGGTGCCCGGCTGACCCGACGTGGCGTAGTAGACATCCTCGCGCAAGTCTGCGTGGTAGCGGCGCAGAATCTTGAGGTTGCTGATGAAGTCGGTCGGAGGCATGCCGCCGCGCTCACGAATCGTGTCGAGCAACTGCAAGCCCAGGTCTTCGGTGAAGGGGCGATTGGTGCCGCTGTTGCTGAGCACCGTCGCCTGCCAGAACTCGTTGCCCGCCACCGAACGGTCGATGCCGCCCAGGTTGCCGACGCACGTCGCCGGGTTGCTGGCGCTGATCCAGGCGCCGAGGCCAGCCATGTGGAGTGACGCCGAGCTGGTCACGGTGTCGGCCACGGTGTAGTAGTCGCCAGCCGCGCTGCCAGTCGGGGCAGAGCCGCAGGTGATGGTGCGGTTCGCGGGATCGACGCCGGTGATGGTCACGCCGTCGAGCAGCAGCGTGTTGTCGTCGGTGGCGTCCATCAGGTCGAGGATCATGCCGCGCTCAGCAAGCGGAAGCGCCCGCACGCTGACCGTGGTGCCGTCGTCCTGCGCCGGGAGGATGCCCAGTTCGCCACGGCCATAGCCCAGCACTTCGGCGTTGAGCAGGCGGAACACGCGAGTGCGCTGCGCCTTTTCAACAAAGTCCAGCCCCTTTTCGAAGGCGTACTCGCTGTTGCGCATGTCCTGCAACATCTTCCACGAGATGTCTACGACGCCGTGGAACTCCTGAAGGGCAAACGTCGCTTCAGCGGTGTCCGGCTGCGCCCGGCGAGTGGTCTTCGCGCCGCCCTCAGCATGGCCGACGAACACGCCAGCGTTGCGGGTGCGGAACGGGATGATGAACTGCCCGCGACCGCCCAGGGGAGCCTGGCGACGGCTGAGGATGTTCCACATCACGATTTCCTCACTGGCGAGGTAGGCCAGTTCGGTGGCGCCGTAGGTGTACTTGAACGCCTCGATTACGTCAGTGGTGCTGACGGCCAGCGCATGGGAAACGTCGAGGCCCATGACGATGAGCAGCGTGAGCACCACCAGCGAGGCCAGGCGGTGGCGAGAGAGCAGAAAAGTGAACATGCCGTGACTCCGGTCAGTGGCTATCGCGTACGGGACAGCGCGGCGAGGTGCGTGTGCAGGTACGGGTTAGGTACCGGCATCAGCGGCAAAGAGGTTGCGGGCGATGTCGCGGTGCGACATGCGCTGGCCCTGGCCCTGGCCCGAAGGCTGGCCCTGGCCGCCGGGGCGGAGGAACTGCCGACGCTGCTTACGAGCCGCTTCCAGCTTTGACTGGTTGACGACGGCGGCAAGCTTGAGCAGGCCATCGACGCGAGCCTTGAAGATACCGGGGAATTCCTTGGCCAGCGTCGGGTCGTTCGGGTCGTAGGACAGGTAGACATCCTGGGCCAGTTCGCTGAGCACCGGGTGCTGCGACACGTCAACGCCGGGGAACAGGGCCTTGGCGGTGTCGTTGATCACCGCCGACATGCGCGATTCAAACTCGCCACGCGAGCGATTCTCGACCAATGACCCCGCCGCTCGCTCAGTCTGCTGCAACCGGCCATTGATCTGTTCCAGCAGCGGGTTGATCTTGCCTGCCCATTCGTAGAGCGGGCCGAGTCCTTCGCGCTGGATGCGCTCACCGAGCGTGGCCAGGGTCTGACCATCGATCAGCGGCAGGCCACGGACTTGGGCGAAGGGATCGGCAGGAGCTTGGCGCTGGCCTTGGTTCTGTGGCTGCGCCTGGCGCTGGCCATTCCTACCCGCGACTTTGGCCAGGCCGGAGACAAATTCCTTGGCCCAGCCCGCTTGCTGCGCCTGCGCCTGTTCCCGGGTGAGCAGTTGCTTGCTGTGCTCGCCCCACTTGACCGGCGCCGACATGCCGGGGAGCATGACCAGCGAATCTTCGGAGAGGGAAATGGGTGCGGGGGCGGAGCCGGTGCCAGCCCCTGCGCCTGCGCCTGAACCGGCGTTAGCACTGGCGTCACCGCCCATGCCACCGCCACCACCACCACCACTCGTATCACCCCCACCGCCGCCGCCACTGCCAGCGTCCATCGGGGAAAGGTGAAGTGCAAGCTCACTTGCCGGGAACAGTCGGGGATATCTCATGGCCGAGACGGTAGCATGGCCAAGTTCACGCCAAACAGGGCATGTGCCCGGTTACGCACCGGGATTCTGCCCTGGGATGGGTTGGCGCTGGGGCATGGGCGACTGCGCGGGCTGGCGGCGAGGGCCAGCGGGCGCACTAGCGGCGCCTTTGGCTGAAGCCAGCTCGATCATGCGATCCATAGGCGATGCCGCTGCCTCTTGCTGCTGCTCATCGACCTGGGTGAGCGCGGCTTCCACCGCAACGCTGGCTGCTTTCGCTGCCGCCTGCTGAGTCGCCTGCGCCACTGCCGATTGCATCATTTTGCCTTCAACCGCCGACTGCTGCGCGTCATGAAGCTGTTGCAGGAACGCTCGGTGCTTCTCCCACAACTGCGCGAACCCCGCCTTGACCTGTTCGCTGGCCTCCAGCCACTCGATCGTGGCCATCGCCGCTTCCAACTCGTCCATCATCGTGTCGTGATCCCAAAACGGCAACGGGATACGAGGATCGAGCTGTTTGCCCTGCCACAAGCGGCCAATCAGTTGGCGGGCGAGTTTGCGGTACTGCGACTCGCGCCCTTCGCGCTGGCGATCGCCATTCTTCAAGTCGTCAGCGACTTTGGTGTAGTCGATCTTGCCGGTGCGTTTGTTGATGTACAGGCCAGCAAGCGGCGATTCCAGCCGTTCGCGCACTCGTGCCTCACGCAGCGAGCTGATCTCGGGCAGCAGCGAGTTGGGATCAACCGTAATCTGGTAGTCGTAGCCGTTGCGCAGGATGGCGTCCGTGTGGAACACCATGACCTCATCGCGGTTGTTGGCGCCGAGATAGTGCAGCGTGCGCACGGGCGGGTACCACGCCTTGATGCGGTTGATGCGGTTCTGATGGACATCGGCCAGCGACTCACCCAGGTGCGAATACAACGGGCCATCCTCGCTGTCCAGCAGCTCTTGCAGCATGGGAATGGCCAGCGGCCCGCGCAACTGGCCGGGGAATTTGCGCTGACTGAGCAAGTCGGCACCACCCTGGCTGTCCATCATGTCCACGATCAGCCGGATCGACTCGACAAACCAGCCAGGCAATTGCCCGCGCTGCATCGGCACGACTTGAGGATTGCCATTCTCGTCAATGCCGTCCTTGACCACGCCGGGCAAATCGCTGGGGATATCCTGCTTGCTCAACGTCCCGCCCAACAGCAGCACTTCGTAAATCTGGCTATTCGCCGCCTCGCCTAGCTGGCTCATGCGTCGGTTGAGAAACTTCTGGCCGGGCACCAGGTCGGTCACAAAGTCCGGCGTCCAGAAGCTGACCGCGTTCGGCTTGTAATGCAGATCGGTGAGCGGAATGCCCTCATACTTCAACTCGGTGAAGTCGGTTTCATCCAGCACATCGCCGTCCGGGGTGAAGATACACCGCTGGCCAGCCGGGTGCTTCTGCCCTCGCGGCGCGTACCGGGTGAGGACAAGTGCCAGTTCACCATCCTCGGCAGTGCGCTCGCCCTGAATGGCGGGGATCAGGTCGCGCATCGACAGCGAGCCGGAGCTGACGCCTTGGTCAAGCATGCGCGTTTGGACAATGGACAGGTTCGTGTTGTAGGTGAGCCTGGCCGCTGCTTCAGTGCCGAAGTTGTCCTCGATCCACCCTCGCGTCTTGATCTCGGCCAGATAGCACGCCTGATCACCGGCCAAGTCCTTGATGCGCTTGACGCTGGCGTCGATGAAGAAGTTCAGCGGGTTGAACAGCTCGCTGCCTACTTCGCCCACCGTCTGCACCGTCTCGCTCGGGCGGAATCGCTCGGGCGTGGCCCCCTCAGCCACCGCTGCTTCGACTGCCGCCTGGGGAATGACCTGGCCGGTCATGGTGTCTTCCCACAGCACCTCGCCCGTCTCCGGGTCAATGGCGGGGAGCGATTCATCGGCCACTTCCAACTGCCACGGCGTGTGCTCGATCACCACACCACCGATGAGCAGCCAGAACAGCCGGTTCCAATGCACCTGCTTATCCTTGAGCTTGTACGAAGTCGCTCGCACCAAGTCGCTGACCACTTCGGCCTGGTCGAATGCCGCCGGGTCGGTGGTGTTGGGAGTAGCGCGAAAGCTGTTGTCGATCGACCACAGCCTGCCCAGCTTCCGCCACACGGCTTTGCCGATCAGGTTGAAGGTGAGGTAGAGGCGGTTGCGATCCTCATCGTTGGCGATGCGCCCCCGGATGATGCCATTGGCGTACTCGGTGTAGTGCTCGTTGAACACCATCGCCAAGTTGTGCAGCACTCGCGCTTCGACGCCGCCAGATTTGCGCGACTTCTGCGTCTTGAGCCGCTTCCAGTCCTTGGTGTATTCGTCAGCGAGGCGCTGACTGGCGCTGAGCTTCGGCATGGGGCATGTCTCCGGCGTCGGCTATGGTTACGCCCGACGCCCGCAGGCCACGGGGGTGGATCAGGACGAGGAAGCACACGCGCTGGCCAGCGGCCAGGTCGGTAAAGTCGTGAGGGGATTGCACGAAGCTGGGGAGGAAGAAGTACTGGCGCCCATCGTCGCCCCGGATGTAGCCGAAGGTTGGGTGCAGCTCATCGATCGCGCCGAACATGCGCGGGGAGATGGCGGAGCGCATCACAGCCTCCCCAGGTGAGGGTCGATGTAGCGGGCGGTTTCGTGCGAAGGGCTGGCGTCCATCTCTCGCTCAGGATTCGGTGACGATGCGAGGCCCGAGGATGGGTTCGGCTGTGTGGTCGTGTCCGTTGGCCGGTGCCTCAGCCTCTCCACTCGCACTGGGGCTTTCGTCGTCGCCCGGATGTGCGTCAGCCGCTTGGGTATAAGCATTTTCATTACGCTCCGCCTCCATCTCCTGCATCAACTGCTGCACGAACGCATCGCGCTGCTGGTCGAACAAGTCGGCCAGGGTGATGTGCTGCATCGGCAACTTGCCAGTCGTGGGATCGACCAGGGCGCCGGGCCGGACCCGGCCCATGCGAATCTGCCGCATGGTGAACATCTGGCGCAGCTCGATGTCGCTCACCGCTTCGACCAGCTTGTTGATCACTGCCGCCATGTGATCGAGCTGGACTTGCACGGGAGGGATGGTGCGAGTGCCAGGGCGTTTGCCAGTGATGGACTTGAAGGGCGTCGGGTCAGCAGCCATAGTTGGGGAGTGTAGCACAACAGCTAGGCGTAGAGTCCAAGGTGCGGGTCGGGGCGGCGAGCGCGGCGCTGGCCGGGCTTGATGCCGTGCTTGGCCAAGAGCTTGTCCAGCAGCGTGGCCGGTGCTTCTTCGCGTATCTGCCTGCCCCTGGGGCGGCGCGAGGCGCAGTGTTCCAGGCAATCGAGCGTGTGGTCTTGCGTCTTGACGCGGCGGAAGTTGCCAGCGGCGGATTCTTGGTCGGGCCAGCGGGCACGTTCCAGTTCGTAGGGCAACACGCTGAGCCACGGCGCCAACCACAGCCTGTTCGCTTGGCGATATTCGCGCAACACTTCGGTGCGCACATCCAGCCCGCGCTTGTTCGGTTGCAGGCGGATGCCCAGGTGGGCGAATTCGGATTTGAACTGCGAGTTAGGGTCGGCCCACGCGGCACAGGAGCGGGGCGAGAGGCGGGACCAAACGGAAGTGACCCCAGCCGCCCACTCGTGCATGCTCAGACCGAGCAATTCGATTTCCGTGCCGACGTAGTGGTAGTTGGGGAATTCCGCGAGCACATACAAGGCGTAGGGTGGATCGGGGGGCACTGCAACAATCACTGCACTCATGTACGTGCCCGTGTCACAGCCGCAGAATAGCTCCCAGGTGCTGGGCAGGCTGAGATAGTCCAGCGACGGGGTGAGGGCGAGGAGCGGATCAGGCTCGGGTAGTGTCTCGTCTCGGGTCGGCGGTGGCAAAGCCATCGCGCACCAGCTTACTCCAATCGAACAGTTCCGGGTGAGTGGCCGGGGTGAACTGGCACTGACCACGCTGGAAGTCGAACACGCTGCCAACGTACGAGCCGAGTTTCCCTTCCCACGCGATGGCATACCGCTCCCGGGTCATCAGCCCGCCCTTGGTCGGATCATCGCGGTGCTCGTCAGCGGCGTCGTAGGTGTACGGGTTGCACCGGCTGTGGATATTGCAGGTGCAGTGCCACAGCGGATCGCGCCCGTGCCCCATGTCATGGAGAATGGCTACCCACGGGCGATCGGGCGTGGTGCCAAACACCGCCTTGCCGTTGCGCTGGCGCAAGTTCTGCTTCACGCTCGTGTAGCACTCCAGCCCCGGCAACTGGTACGCCTCGGTGTAATAGTACGCATCGATGCGCGAGCCTTTGAGCGATTCCTTCTGCGTCCAGCTTCGCACCTCGTAACTCGCCCCAGTGGTCAGCTTCAGCCTCATGCGCCCGCCGCGCTTGTCGTTCTGGTACGAGCTGTACTTCATGCCCATACCCTTTTCAGAGCACAGAAACTCGACCAGATAGTTGAACTCTGGCTCGCTGGTGCCGTATTCAAGGCCGATGAACTCAACTCGGGCATCGGGCAGCACGGCGTAACCGCTTGCGTGGGCGCCCATGCCGAAGCTCTTGCCACCCTTGTAGCCAGCAAGGTCTGCCAGTACTGTCGCTGGGCCAGTGGCGCGAGGGATGACCAGGCGCCTAACCGTGGAGCGATCTTCCAGTTGCACTGTGACCGCAGGCTTGCCCGGTACTGCTGGCAAGTCGGTTAGTGTCCAGCCGTCACCGGCCAGTTGCCATTCTGCTTGGTGGGGGAAGGGGATGAAGCCGAAGCGATCGTAGACGGCGCGACGGAACTGGGCGACGAGCGCGTGGCGTTCGGCGTTGGTCATTTGCGCCGACGCGGGCCAGGGCCGGGCGGCTTCGCGTCTGCCGGTGAGAACAGCCGTTTCCCGGCCACTACATCCTCGGGCAGAAGAAACTCAGTGTAGCCGTCCCGGTGCGATCGCTTTGCCGCTGCTGCCACATCAGCAGGGACATCGACTACGAACGTGTTCCTGTCCGGTGCTCCGTGCCCAAACCGCTCGCTCGTGGCGAGATCATCCGCGAACAATCGCCCGCGCTCGCTGACAAATTGGTTGTAATCCTCGGGCGACAGATGTTTCTTGAGCCACTCGCCTTTATCCCCGAGGTCTTTTGGTTCGACTCGATAGAGGCGTGTAGTCTTAGGCCCAGGCTCGACAGGTGTGCTTCGAAGTGTAGGCTGAGGGCGAGAACTACTAGCGCCTCGCCGCTTTGGGCCGGTGCCACTGGGCAGCTTGGTGCCCTTGGCGTCGAGCACGCCGCGATAGAAGTCGGCCACGCTCACCGTCTTCCGCTCCAGGGGCGCAGTCTTTGGCGTTAGCTCGATGCCCATCTCTGCCGCTTCAACGGCAGTGGGCATGCGCTCCAGCGTCATGGTGGTGCCATCGCCCGGCTGCTTGGGCATGCGCCACCACTGGCCTTCGTGTTTGACAAAGGTGCCAAGCGGCGATCGGAAGCGAGGGATTTTCAGCTCGGAGCTGAGCGCGGATTGTTGCTGCGGCTTGATCCGGCTACCCGCTCCGCCCATCATCGGCACGCCTTTGCGCCGGGCAGTGGCGATGCGCAGGCCATCGGGACGGGCACTGTCCAGTTCGCCTGCGACCCCAGCCAGGTCTGCTACGCCAAGTGCATCAGCGATTTGCCCCAGCGGCTGATCGGCAGCGCCTTGGAACAGTTGGCGCAGCGTGTCGCGCACACGCTCGCCCGTGGTGGCAGCACGCATGACGGGGGGCTGGCGCTCGGGCATGTGCCTATCCTACGCCTCTTCGTTTGTCTCGACAACTTGCCCCTCGACCGCAGGCTCGACATCGGCCAGGCCGAGGGCCATCGCTGGCCGGTTCTCGCCCGGCACCTGGGTGGCGTCACCGCCGCCCAGGCGCAGTACATCGGCGCCCGGCTTGAGGATCGCGGTGAGGAACTTCATGAACGGGCTGTTCTGCTGCAACCTGCCCGTGCGCTGAGCCTCTAACGCTTCCCTGGCCGTGTCTAGTTTGCGCAGCTCTGGCCCGGTGGCTTGTTCAAAGTCGTGCGTGTAGAGGAAGTAGGCCATCTCGGCATAGTGCTTGTCCAACGCCACATCGAGCCGGGCTTCGGGCGCGAGTGTGGGCCAGGCGCCGCCGTTGAGCACAGCGAGGGCATCGCGCACGGCAGGTGAGCGGAGCCACACGGCAAGGATCGATGATGTTGAGAGCGCGTCTAGGCCAGGGCCAAGCACGTAGGCCAGCGCATCAGGTTGCGGCACGCCTGCGCGGAGCAACTTGGCAAACTCGTACGCCTGTTGCTCGGTCGGCGGTTCGTGCAGCGCAGCGTACGTACGGGCAGAAGAATCGGGCAAGGGCTGGGGCACGGGCGAAGCAACTGGGCCTGTTGCTTGCTCGCTCGGCACGCGGGCTTGGCTTTGGGCAGTGGCCACGGCCAACGAGGCAAGGGCGGAGGTGCGGCGGGAGCGAGGGCGCTTGGCCAGGCGCGGGCGATCGCTTGGGTGAGGGGTGGCTGGCGATGCCGGAGAGGGATGGGCATTCTCAACCATCCGCTTCACATCCTCGACGCAGACGTAATCACC
>JAAOEI010000514.1_pt1 | contig 14941 bp, 14 predicted proteins | sample 7059261 | NCBI WGS metagenome assembly JAAOEI01 (sample SAMN14008812, study PRJNA610033) | viral metagenome | isolation source: viral particles filtered from seawater | place: China: Hangzhou Bay, Yangshan Deep Water Harbour | collected 2017-10-31
GAGAGAATTGTTGACAGTAGATCCGAGTCGTGCATATATAGCCGTACCTTTCGTGAAAGGGTGCTTCGAGCCTGTCCAGGGTCTAAAATTTGGACAGGCTCATTACGTTTTAAGGGAAAAGTTCTCGCACTTTTCATCACAGAAAAAAACTTGTCAACCAACCGGCCAGTTTTCTTGATATAAAAACTCCCAGCATGTAAAGTGTGCTAAACCAAGAGGCACACATGGAAACAAAACAGATACGCGCATTTCTACCAGTCAAGCTCTCAGAGCAGGAACGTTTGGAAACCGGCGTAAAAGCTGCCGAGCTTCAGCAACAATTGGATCAACTTAAATCGGATGCAAAACAATCTGCGAAAGAGTTTAAGTCAAGGATTGAACTCCTCGATGAAGATTTTCGCGCACACCTAGCCGGAGTTCAAACCGGCATCATGAACAAGGAAACAGATGCAACAGAAGTCAAAGACCCAGTACAAGGACTGCAATGGATTGAGAAGAACGGCCAACGGTACAACATCACGCAACTCATGCCTGAAGAAGCTCCCATGTGGGAAGCAGAATAGTGTTGATGCTTTTGAAGCGATTGAAGAAGCCATTTACTATGCAGGCAGACTCAACATACTCGCAGATAGAATTGGCATTTCAAAAGCAGCGCTTCATCGTGGAAAAAATGGCGACAAGGTGAGCGCAGAAACAGGGACAAAGATTTTAAAATATCTCCAAGTTGTTGCTGAAAACTTTAAGGCAAAAGAGCGCAGGCTGCGCCGCATAGTTGACGAACTGAGAGAAAAACTCTAAGAGACTCTCAGGAGGAATTATGGAAATCACAACTGGCAAAAAGACAAGAGGCAAGTTCGTTGTTCTCTACGGCGCACCTGGCATTGGAAAAACTACTCTCGCAAGTAAAGCAAACACACCACTGTTTCTGGATGCAGAAAGTGGTACAGATGAACTTGATGTTGCGCGTCTGAGCATCAAATCTCATGAGCAAGTGCGAGAAGCCTTTGTGGCAGCATTTAAAGCGATGGATTACAAAACAGTAGTCATTGATTCAGCCACTGCGATTGAAAGACTACTCACCGCGAAAGTGTTGCAAGAACGAAACATCAAGACCCTTGCGCGGGCTGGTTATGGCGCGGGCTTCCAAGACTTAAAAGATTCTTGGATCGAAACACTCAAGCCAATTGACGCAATGTTGCAAGCGAATCGAAACGTCATTTTGATTGGGCACACTAAGGTGAAGTCAGTCAATGATCCTGTGCTTGGTGATTCTTACGATAGAACTGAAATGGACATTCACAAAGACTCGTTGCAAACCATCGTCTCTGCTGCAGATATGATGTTGCTCATGCGTGAAGAAATCACGCTCAAAGACGACGAAGGCAGAACAAGACCAGTTGGAACAGGTAAACGTGTGCTTTACACGGCAGATAGGCCTTCGTTTCTGGCAAAGACACGCATCAAGTTACCAGAGATCATTGATCTCGAAAAAACACCAGACTTTTGGGAGAAGATAGGACTATGAGTTTTAGCGTAGCAGACAATGAAGTACTTCAGCCTCTTGAGTTTGTTCCATTGAAGAACGGAACACATGAGATGACTGTGATTGATGCCAAGCACGAATATAAAAATGGTCGCAAACAGTTCAAGTTTGTCTTCCAAGAGACCCAAGGAAAAGGCCGAGCGTTTTCGTCACACATCTATGACGATGAGAGTCAACCTGAATGGCTCAAAACGAGCAGACAAATCCTTGCAGATGCATTGTGGGCCTTTAACATCAAAGGCTTCAAAGACGATGAAGACGCTGCCAAGATGTGCCAATGGCTCATTGGGCGCACCATCTTTGTACGCACCAAGCAAGAGACCTATGAGGGCAAAATCAACTGCAAGGCAGTAGGGTTCTACAATTCAGACAAGACAAATCGTGCAGGCTTCCAAGCCAAAGACTTGGTAACGACAACCGGTGACGAGGACATTCCATGGTGAATACACCTCTCGCGCATGCCATGGAACAACTGCAGTCTGTAGTGCGCGAAGTGGAAATGCGCCAAGAGCAAGACTTGCCAGTGGAAGATCTTGTGCTCCCGTATCACGATGCTTCCGTGTCCCTCCAGCAAGCTGTTGATAGGCGCGTGTGGGTTCTCAAACAGCTCCATGCAGCGATAGACCAGGCACGCAAGAGCTCACAGTATTGGGCTGCCAAAGCCCGCTATCTCGAAGCTGCTTACGCAAGCCTGGAAGAGCAGACCATCGAGATAGTCAAAGACGAAGCCATTGGAACAAACTCAAAAATCAAGGTTTGTACCAGTGGAGGAAAGCAGGCAGTCAAATTCAAGGAAGACGCAGCCCCCGTTTCCATGGCAAGAGTTGTGGAGCCCAAGAACTATCCACAAGAATACCTAGAGAAGAGAGAAGTTTGGGTTCTGAAGTCTGACTTTGAAGACGATCTCAGAGCTGGCAAGATTGAAACCGATTCCGCCTACGTCGCCACCCGCAAGAAACACCTGCGACTCTCATGATTCTTCGAGACTATCAAGTTGAAGCCATCAACCGCACAGCCCAGGCCTTGAGACAACACAAGAGAGTTGTCCTGACAGCTGCGACTGGCGCCGGCAAATCACTCATCATTGCTGGCATTGTGCAACGATTCATGGAAAAGAACCCTGGACAACGTATTCTAATACTTTGTCACCAAGCGGAAATTCTGACTCAGAACAAAGACAAGATTGAAGCCCTTGGAATTCGCTGCTCAGTCTATTGCGCAAGCCTTGGAAGGAAAGAGCCACACGGATTTGTTGTGCTCGCTTCTAGGGATTCAGCAGCTACTAAGAACAGCGTCTTGTTACGGACGAGATTTAGCCTTGTACTGATCGATGAATGTCATCTTGTAGATAACAAGAAAGACACCCAATACCAAAAGATTCTGGAAGCTGTGCAACCTGTTTACACGATAGGATTTACAGGATCACCCTATCGCATGAGCGGTGGGGTTATCTTTGGAAACAAGAAGTTCTGGGAAGTAGAAACGTACCGAATTACGGTCAAAGACTTGCAGGAACGCGGTTACCTTTGTCCACACATTTTCCCCAAGCTCCCGGCAATCATTCAGACAAGCCAAATCAAAACGACTGCAGGTGACTTTAACCTGGGTGAGTTGGAACGAACATCAAGCACACCGGATATCGTCAGGCGTTGTGTATCGGAATGGTGGCGATTGGCAAGGAATCGTGTCTGCTCCATATTCTTCTGCGTGAGTCATGCGCACGCTGAAATCGTTCGAAACGAGATCGCACAATACACGCCTCAGGTTGCTCTAGTCACTGGAGAGACTCCAACCATCGCGCGGAATAGGATGCTGGAAGATGCACGGAATGGGAAGGTCAAAGCAATATGCAATATCGGTGTTCTAACCACCGGGGTTGACGTTCCGGTCATTGATTGTGTGGTCTTCTTGCGCGCTACGCAATCCGTCAGTCTCATGATTCAAATGTCGGGAAGAGGTTTGCGCATCGCCCCCAAGAAAGGAAACTGCTTGTTCCTTGATTTCACCGGCAACTGGCAGCGTTTCGGCGGGCTTGATGATCCTCTCATTCCCACGGTTGGAGCAGGCACCAAAGGGCCATCAGCAGAGTATAAAGCCCTTCTTGTTAGCCTAGGCATCCAAGAAGACGCAAGCCCATTTGAACCACCCAAGAAAGAATGCCCGCAATGCAAAGAGCGTGTACCCAACGGCAAGCGCAAGTGCGAATGTGGACACATCTTTATCAACCACAGTGACCAGTTCGATAATGAGATCCAGAAACTCAAGGCAGCCGGTTGGGACGTAGGCTATCCACACTTTAAGTTTGTCACTGAAAAGATTGGAACACACGGCACAACGATTGGTGTTGTCTCGTTTGAAATCAAGCAGCGGAAGTTCACAACCTATTTTCCATTCCACACAAAAAACGTGGGATTCAATATGCACAATCGCCAAGTGTTTCGCCAATTGAAAAAGGCTTATGAAGAAGCTACACCTGTTTTAGTAGCAGCAAAAAGAAAAGCAGGTGGTTTCGATGAAGTCAGAGTTATCCACGTCGGAGATGCAAAAGGCCGTTATATTGTACGCGAGTAAATTGGGGTGTTTCCTTTGGCGCAACAACACGATGGGGGTTTGGCGTGGATCGGGATACCAAAATACTGGCGGCATACTTGGCGGGTTGGGCAGCCCTGATCTTTTGGGTCTACTGCCGAACGGCAAGTTTTTAGGTGTTGAAGTAAAGAATGGAAGTGACAAGTTAAGTGTGGAACAGATAGCTTTCCATGACAAGATTTTTCATCATAATGGTTACGTATTTGTGTGCACTAATAAGCACTTTCAAGAATTCTTAGACACACTGAGGCAATGCGTTGAAGCTAACAGAGATTGAGAAACAACTTGCGCTCGATATCGGCGAGCGCTGCAGACAGTACAATTTCTTTGTCTTGGAAAATGGAGAAATGTATTACGACAAAGACTCACCCAAACGACTTAGACTCAACCATTTAAAATGTATGCTACGTGCAGACTTCAAAGAAGTTCAAGTCAGCAGAAAACGATTCGAACGACTCATGGAATGTGCGATTGAAGCATTGCTTATCATGACCAAGGAACAGATAAAAAAACAGCTCACTCAAACAGCACAAAAGTCCACACACCATTTGCCTTAACGTTGTTAACCGAAGTTGTCGTTACATTCACAAAGATATCAGTCATCGGTTCCAAAACTACGGGTCGAGTGTGTAAATTGCGGTCTAAAAAGCTAGAACCGGCGAGGTCAATTCCATATTCTTGAATGACAGTGCGAACACCGTTGTATATTTGAATGAGTTCCAAATCGATATGGCCAGTTCCAGAAACGGCAGTGTTCAAAAACAAATAGGTCAAAAGAGCTTTCTGGTAGTTTGCAGGAACGGTATAAATCGCACTTTGCGAAATCGATTTGCTAGCCGCAACAGTGTTTACTGTAGTCTCACCAATCGTTGCAGTCAAAGCGCCTGCATTGGTTTGTTCTGAACCTGCAGTTACTACAGAGATTCTGTTAATTCTCAAGTAATCAGCCGAGAGTGCTACAGGAGTTGTGCCATTCATTGTAACTGTTTCGCTGCTCGGTAAATATCCAGCAACCAAACCTTCCACAAGAACCGTTCTTGCGCCAGTTCCTGCGCTTGCATCATTTGCACTGCCTGAAACTATGGTTGTTGCACCGGCTGCAGATGGGAATGAAATCACACCCGTGTTTTGCCAAATAGTTTCTGGGGTTGTTGCCGTGTCGATATCTGGGTTAACAAAACTGTTTTGATAACGCTTCACTCGTTCGTTGAGATCAAGAGCAATGATCCAATCAGCACCATCCTGGAACGGAACAATGCCCTCTGCAATACCGTATGCCTTCGCCATAGCTACCTCCCTGTATAGGAGAGATTGTACTCTTGATCACGGAAACGGCAATCAAGCCTTTGGATCAAGAAGCTCTTCGACCGCCAGCGAGAGGGCTGATCGTAGAGTTTTGAAAGAGCACAAAGTTATCAGACATGGTTCACCTCGTTTATGTGCCCCAAAGGAATCAACCTTTTTTGTAGTGTTCTTCAAAGTATTCTTTTTTAACAGGCCACGCATGATTTTTGCCTACGATCACGATATCGTCTTTTTTGGCGAGTTGGTAGCCACCGTTTATGAGCGGTAGCTTGAGTGTCTCGGTTGCCACAAAATAAGTATGCGACACAGGATTCTTGGTGCATGGCCCGATTGCACGCTTAGATAACTCCGCAAATGGCAATTCTTTCACTTGTTCGCATTTCGCAGGATCAAGAAGCTCTTCTACTGCCAAAACGGCACTAGCAGATGCATATTTGCCAACGAGATCTCGAATGATCTGAGCTTCATCAATCGTGATTTCAGCATCTGGAGTGTTCACAATCTTTTGCGCAAGCTTGGCATTCTTGAGCTTGGCCCCACCGCTTAGGTTAGCTTGTGGGTCGTTGAGCAAAAGAAGCTCGTAGGCAAGGCTTTCGAGTGTCACGACTTCTTCGCCGTTCTTAAGTGCGTTGCCCTTCGGATCTTTGAGAGATGCTTTCCAGTTTGGGATCATGTGGATTCCTTTTTAAGTTGCGTAGTATGGAATTTTTCTGTCTGTACCATTAATATTTACAATCCAAAAGTCAACGGAATTCGCTGGAAGAGTTCTAGAGCCCGCAGTAGCAGTTGTAGATGTGTTAGTATTGAACCGATGTGTCACTCCGCCCGCAGAAGGCCCCAACGTACAAGCGCCTGTGCTAGATGCTTGCAAAAATTTTGTTGACCAAGTATTCAGCCCTGAAGTTGTACCGATTGTAAATAAATTTCCGCTATCGACCCCAATGCCATATGAAACTACCGAATCAATTTCATGGTTAAGAAATACACGATCTAGAGTTGTGGAATTTGTAAAATTTAATCTGCCACGCGCATTAGATACTGTTCCAAAATTTACTAATCCAGCATCAGAAATATCGACAATGACGCTGCCACTCGTGTTGTAGATATCGGTTCCGCTTGTACCTCCTCTAATATTCAGCGTGTTACTTGCAACCCATATCGTGTTGTTCGCAGCCGACCCACCGCTGACTGCAAGACCACTTGAGAACGTTTTCAATGCAGAAAAAGTCTGCGAACCTTCCAGCATCGCCACGGTCCCACTGGTTCCAACATCAGGGAATGCATACGTTCTTGCAGCTGCTGAAGTGCTCGAGTTGAGTGTGAGCTGATTGACTCCGCTAGAAAGCACAAGTTGGTTTGATGCGGCTGATACTGTTACAGCGCTTGAGAAAGTCTTAGCACCACCGAAAGTCTGAGAACCTCCGAGCATTGCAAAAGTGTCAGTAGTTCCCGTGTCTGGCACAGTGTAGGTTCTTGCAGCTGCACTTGTTCCACTGTTCAGTGTGAGTTGGCTAACACCAGAGCTTAGAACCAACTGGTTTGAAGCGGGGTTGATCGTAACAGCGCTTGAGAATGTTCTAGCGCCTGCGATTGTTGAGCTGCCTGCGCTCATCACAAAGTCAGCAGTCGTGCCAGCATCGGGAATGGTGTAGGTTCTTGCAGCTGCCGAAGTTCCTGAAGTGATTGTAAGTTGGTTTACACTTGAGCTTAATTGAATCTGATTCGATGCTGCTGGAAGTTGAAATTGACCTGCAGTTGTAACAGCGGCGCGAGGCAAAGTTGCCGTAAAATCATAGATCACATAAGAGCCGACGTTTGACCCATCTGTGTTCAAACCAACACGCCAGGTTTGAGCAGTCGCTGCAGTTCCTTGATATTCTGTGTACAATTGAGGATTCGTCGCACTTCCTGTGATGCGGTATACACCTGCAGCAAAAGCACCAACATTGTGAACGAGAATCTGCTGTGTGAAAGTATAACTGCCTTGAAGAGTATACGTTCCTTGATCAAGGACAAAACTTCCGGTGGTTCCTGCGTCAGGAATTGTGTAAGTACGCGCAGCAGCACTTGTACCGCTATTGATGGTAACTTGACTCACTCCCGACGAAAGGATGAGTTGGTTAGATGCTGGGTTGATTGTAACCGCACTGGAAAATGTTTTGCTACCCGCAATCGTTTCATTCCCAGTGGTGCCTACTTTACCATTGAGTTGGGTTTGAATTGCACTCGAGACACCCGAAAGATAGCCAAGCTCTGTACTGGTTACTGAAGAAACCGAAACAACACCAGAAGCATCTGACACCAATGCTCTGTTGATTGTGAGCGCTGCCAATTTTGAATACGCAATGGCGGCACTATTTGAAATGTATGCGTTAGTGATTGAGCCAAACGAAGGGCTTGAGCCATCAGTGAGAAGTACTTGATTGGCAGAGCCAACACCAAGGTCTTTGATAATCTTTCCGGTTGTTCCATTGAAAAGAACAACACCGTTGTTCACAGAAGACGAAGGCCCTGCAACATCACCACTTCCTGTTCCAGTTACTGGATATTTTGCGAATGCCATTAGTTTGCATCTCCCTTGCCAGCGAACCACACATTTGCAGTGGCTGTTCCACTTGTGCCCTTGTACCGAAGGCGCACAAATCTGCACGGAATCACATCAAGATTGGCAATATGCGCACCACTTGCACCGCTCACACTAAGAGTGGCAGAAAGGGTCAATTCAGTTGAATCTGATTTTGTATCGTTGTTGGAAATATCGACAACCACGGTTCCCACTGGCGAGCTGCCAGCGCTCCATACAAAAGAGAAACTACCAGACTGGAGGTTGCTTGTGTCAATCCAATCGCTGGAAAGATCACCTGTGTCCATAGCACCACTGCTAATGATTTGCCGCTTTAAAGTATTGAGTCCCATTACGCATTCCTTTGCTCACGCTCCGAGGCTTTGAACCCACGGAAACTGACCATTTGACTAGTGCCAAGTTTCTGTTGTTGCGCTTGCTCTTGGGATGCAGCTTGCGAATGGATCTGCATCATGCGGTTGAGATAATCGGGCTGCAATGCTTTCACCGATGGTAACTGGAACAGAATACCAAGCTGCACTCGCTTGTCATAGTCAATCTTTTTGGAGTCCACGAGCTCAGCGGTCACTGCTTGTACTGCAGCATCGTATACAGCAGGATAGACGGCTTTTACAGCCTCTACAGTCTCTGGTTTGAGTTGACCTTGTTCCAGTTCCTTAAAGATTGTCTTTGGCCTCATTACAGCTTGGGAATAGTTTGCATACCTATCGAGTTCGACGAAGCTTGGAACAAACTTATCGGGATAGACTCCTTGCTGATAGGGATCTTTTGGAATCTTGGATTCCAAGAACGCAAGAGCTCGTTGCGTGATGTGGAACATTGTCATAGTCGTGACTGGCGCGAACTCAGCAGCATCATCACCAACATTGTCATGAATGCGCTCATAGAGCGTCAGAGGATTTTGTTGGAGCCCATTGAGATCATCCATATGCTTGAGATAGGCTTTTTCGTTGTTCTCTTGTGTGTCGGATTCAATCTTCAGTTTCTCTCGAATGAACTGTTGCCTTGCAGCGCCTACACCGCTTTTGAGTTTGCCTTCTTGTGCCTTCAATGCACGGTCAATGTTCTTGAAGCGTCTGGCTGCATTCTGCGCCATGCGATCGAGGCCTTGGGCAGCGTTTTCCATACCTGAAATGAATTTCAAACCAGATCTTGGGTTGGCAAGCATCGCGCCAACTCCAACGCCGATACCGCCGAACAGCGCATTGGTGGTTGGATCATTCCCAGCAAGTAAACTTAAAGTGCCTCCCAGCGTACCCCCAATGATAGTGCCGTGAAGAGACTTTCCGGTCATGGATTCTTGGTTGTTCAACATAAGAACTGCAGCACGTTGAGTTTCTGCAACATCAATTGCTTTATCAAACTGAGCTTTACGAGCTTTGGCATCTTGAATCGTCTTAGCAATCTCATCATTGAATGCTTGAATTTTTTGGTTTTGCTTTTCAATCCGTGCAATCTTGCGCTCGAGGAATGCAATCTTTTGCTCTTTGTTTTCAACTTGCTTTTGATTGACTATGCTTTTTTTAACTTTTTCAAGATTGGCAAGCTCATCGTCAATCTGCTTCAACGGAATTGGCTTGAGCTTTTCTATAGATTCATCAATGGCAGTATTGAAATTCGCCAATGCAAGACGCTTTTTTTCTTTGCTAGGCAGTTCAGTGTTTTTGAAGAACTGCGCAATCTTGCCATAGTCTTCGATTCGCTCCCATTTGCCGCCATTCTTCACGTAGGTGAAAAACTGCTTATCAAACTGTTCTGTGGCACCTTTGATTTGCGCTAGAATGTTCGCTCTATCTGCTACGGCTGCGCCAAGATCACCAAACAGTTCTTTGTCAGTTGATGCCTCTTTGAGACTTTTCCATATTGGAAGCAAAGCTTCTTTTGTGTCTGTTTCAACCCGAGTCATCAATGCAGTTGGCTTTGCAAAGATTTCAGCGTTGCGAGCTAGTTCATTTTTTGCTGCAACAATTGCATCATTGATTTGGGAGATCTTTGTTGATGTTGTAACTGTTTTTGAAAGATCTTCAGTTAAAATACGAAGCTCGCGAATCGCTCCAGGTTCATAGACTGTGCCAAACTTCTGATTGGCTTCTTGCATCATAGAAACCGTATCATCGATCTGCTTAACGAGGGTTTGCGCTTTAAACTGCGCATCGTCGAACTTCTTGAATCCTGCCTTTTTCTCTGCAACCTCTAAGGATGTTCCTTTAAGAGTTGGTCGCGTGAAAATGTATTCGTTTCCAAGTTCTTCGGCGATATCATCGTCAAGATACTCAATCTTTGAAGGTGTGATCTTTCCAAGGTTTTCGTCAATGATTTCTTTCTGAAGTTGAGCCGCTTTACTTGCAGACTTTTCTAATTCATCAGAGAAGTTTCTCACTTCATCAAAGTTTGATGCTATTTTCCTAAACAACTCGTTAGGATTTGCCATATGTTGGACGGCTTCTTTTCTTCCCTCTTTGTTTGCTCTGCTCCAAAAGTCTTTGACTTGATCGTCAAGAACAAAATCACCTCTGGCAAGTCCCACCGCACGGCCGTAGATTTCACTGAGTCTACCCGCTAGTTCTTGAGCAGTCTTCGGAATAGCTTCACTCTTTGCCATTGCTGAAAGCGCGCCAGTGATTGCTTTATTCGAAACTTCAAGTGCACCACGGCCAGCAACATTCAAACCACCACCAAGAGCAGCCCCTAGACCAATGTTTCCTATCGCTTTCTCAACCGTGAGATTAGGGTCACCAAGGGCAGCTTCAGATATTGTTTGACCTGCACCAACCAAAGCGCCTTCTGTCACACCTGCAGCACCAGCCCTTGCTAACTTTGCTCCTACCCCTGCTCCTTTAATCAGACCACCAGCAGCTTCGCCAGCTTGCATCGCTGCTTTAGCAGGAGCTCCGAGCATGGGAGTGGCAAGCGCACCAACGCCACCCGTGATCTCACCGAGCATTGAAGCAGTAGGACTTTCTTGCTGAACGGCAAGTGCAGCTTCCTGAAGACCACCCACACGCAATGCCACATCAGAAAGGCCAAGGGTCGCTCCACGGGCTGCACCTGCAAGGAATGCAGTGCCCGTCATATCGCCGTAGGTTTCTTTCTTGATGGCAGAGATTTCTTCTTTGGCTCTCTTTTTGCCTTCTTCGGCTGTTAGATACTGAAAGCCTTGTCCAACCAATGAAGGCAGTTCGTCTGAAAGCACAGTTCCTTCTTGCCCGTCGGGAGCAATAACAGGAACCTCTATACCTTTGCGAAATTCATAGTTACCTGTACCAAGAGCCTCGTTGACGAGGTTATCTGCTACGTTAACTACTTTCCCGCGTTTTTTGTCATACAGTAATGGCATCAGCGCCCTCGCATGATTTGAGATTGAGGCTGATTCGCAGCAGGTTGTGCCTTTGGTTTAAAAGTCTGGCTTATTTGTTCAGGCTGCTTCGCTCTGAATTCAATGACAACATCTTGCGGATCAAATCCAGAGCGTGTCGCCAATCTAGAAAATCTTTCGTTTTCTTTGTCTTGTTCTTGCAATTGCCTATCGTAAATACCGCCCGCAGTTTTTAAGAAACTTGCCTTTTGCTCTTTAGACAATCGTGTGCCTGACAATGCCTTGTTGTACATGTTCCGTATGGCTTCAGGGATGCCTGCTGCGTTTTGAGCCGTAGCAAATTCTCCTTCGCGTACCGTTGAAGTCGGGTCATTCATCTTCATGTATGCATAGATGAAACTGATATCACCACTCGCCGAATCCTGCTCAGCAGTCGTTTGCATAGTGTTAAAACTTTCGCGTCTTCCAATCGTCATCTTCGTTACTGGGCTGTCTGAGTATTCTTTACGTAAAGGAGCAGCAGCTCTTACAGCTTCAGAAAGACTTGTTTTTTCACCACCAAACTCTTTTTGCGTTCTAGTTATCTCTTTCCCAGCTGCGAGTTGTTGTCCTTTACTCAATGCATCAATCTTTTGTGCTTCCAATTGACCGATCAACTGCTCGCCTGCCATTTTCTGTTGCTCATTCGAAACTCGGTCAGTGATCTGCTTGATCTTCATCTGAGTTGCTTCGATAAGTGCAGCTGTTTGTGCTAACTGCGCTTGGTCTTCATCTTGGAATCTCTGCCGAATATCCTGCATGAACTGACGCTGTAAGGATGCTTGTGCACCGAGCTTTTGAATACCTTCTCTTTGTGCTGCGATATCGTCATCAATGGCTTTATTGATGATATCGAGTGCGTAGTTTCTTTGGCCAGTCAATGCACTTCCAAATGAACCAAGTGCAATTGAGATACCAGCAAGCACTCTTTTACCAACGGAACCACCGTAAAAACGATCTGGGTCTATCTTTGCATTTTGAATCTGATTGATAGTATCCTGATACTTTGCATTGAACTCATTTATTGCAGCTTGTTTCTTTTCTTCAATAACAGTTCTTTGTGCTGCAATTCCTTCAAGAGAACGCTGAGTGTCTTCATTGATCTTTGCAAGCTCTTTTTGTGCTTCACCTTGTGCTTTCGCAAAATCCTCGGTCGCCTTGATTTGCCTGTCAAAACTTTTGGTAAGAGCCGTTTGTTGTTCCTTTGAAAAAGGAACACCAGATACTGATTCGGTTGTGACTACAGTTTTTGGGATCGGTGCATTGTATGGTGTTAAATCCATAGTTCCTGTGCCAATAGGTTGAGCTTGCGCTATTGGATTCGGCACCATAGGAGAGGCACCAAGAGGAGCAGCATTCACAGGAACTCCAAGCACGTTCTGAGTAGGTGCCAGTGTCATCTGTGGTGTAGAACGCGAAAGCTGAGAAGCGTCAGCGATAGGCTCAAAGCTAGCTGCTTCAAATGGATCTGCACTTTGTGGCGCAGATGCTGCAAGACGATTTTTTTCAATTTCAGCACTCATGGCTTCGCGTTTACCAGGAGTCAAACCGCTCTTTGCTGTCTTTGTTCCATCGTTATAATAGTAATATTTATCATCTTCTCTATTCACCATCTTTGGCATTATTTCGCCTCCAATGCACTCAATCGTTGATTGAGGTTGGCAAGACCACTAAGCGCAAGCAAAAACCCTCTGGCAGAATCCACGTATTTCCCATGCTCAGTCTCGCGCACAGCTGTTTTTCCCATCGGGGTTTTTTCCAAGTCCTGAGCCATAGGCCCGTAGTTTTTTCCGGCTTGCGTTCCTGGAAGGGAAGGGTCTGTGTATTCGTACTCATTATCAGATAACGCATTTAAAAATGCCTGTGTCTCTTTGTTTGGCTTAATTTTTGTCTTTAGGTTCTTATCAGATGCAAGCAACGCGGCGCCACCAAGAGCTTTCGTTCCTTCAGCGAGTAAACTTCCTCCAGCCTGCATTGCACCACCAAAAACCTGGCCTCTCAGTTGTCCTATTTGATTCAATCTTTGTTGCTCAAGTGAAGTAATGCCTTGCTGCGCTCCAAGCGCTTGTCCCATCAACGAACTACCGAGACTGCCATATCCTTGCAGTGCACCAAGATATGAGTTGAGTGCTTGTTGGCCAAACTGGTTGTTGAGTTGTTGCGCTTGCATTGCTTGCTGAGCGTTGAACTGGTCTGCAGTTAAACGATTACCAACATTGAACATCGACGCTTGGTTTGCAGCAGCTTGATTTGCTAGAGCGGTTTGCTGGGCTAATTGTGCTTGCTGAATATTTTGAGCTTGATCCATTCCATACAGATTTTGAGTACCAGAAAGATATGCGTTCAAGGCTGCCTGCTTTGCTTGTTCTTGGAACTGTGAAGCTGCCAGTTGTTGTTGTGCTGCATTGGCAAACATCTGCTGCTGCGCTTGGTCTGCACTCAATCCTAGTTGTCCATAAGTTTGCCGCGCTTGTGCCATTTCTTGCGCTCGCAGTTGTGCGGCTTGGTTAATGGCTTGTTGTTGCATCAAAGCGCCCTGCGCTTGCGCACCTCTGAGATTTGCAGGATTGAAACCACCAGACGCGCCCATAGTCATTTGCGCACGAATCGCTTCGTCCGTGCCTGCTTGCATCATGGCACCTGCTGCGCTTGGCGCATTACCAGCTGCGGCTGCTTGCAACATCGACAACGCATCCTGTGTGGTTGCCCCTTGTTGTAAAGAACGTTCCAAAAATTGCTGCATTCTTGGGTCAATTTGCCCAGCCTGCGACATACGCCCTTGCGCTGCGCCAAGAGCATTAAGGAAGTCAGTTCTTCCAGCAGCCTGTTGAATCTGCGATGCTTGCGCTTGCGCTGGCGTCATGTAATCTGCGCTAATTTCACGAGTGTTGATTTTTGTCGGTTCAAATCTTTCTACTGGTTGGTTCAAAAACTTTTGCGCTTGTTGTGAACTTTGTTCAATCATCGCCTGCGAAGCGCTTGTGTCTGCTTTGCGTACTTTAGTAGGATCGAGTTTTCCTAATGCAGTAGTTGGGTCGATTGCTGTTGTTGCTCGGTGCCATAAGCTAGCCATTACACTGGTCTCCTTGATTCGCCACGTCTTCCTGCTCCTGGAAGCGCACCTACTTCAGCGCTTGCTGCGCTAACAATAAAGCCACTTGTGTTTGCAGTCAGACTCATTTCCAATTCCATGGTCTCACATTTTTGCACGCTTGGCCTTACTTCCACTTCAAATCTGTTGTTACTGATTGCGCTCGAATGTGGCAGCGTCAAAGTATCAGTGGCCGTTGTATTGCTGTTGAAATAATTTTTGATGGTTAGGCTACTTGTGTCAGCGTCGTTTGTTTTCCGCCCTGTAATCAGCACTCGGTACAATCGTTGGTAAGATTGAAGACCTGCAAACGAAAATTGTCCTAGTTTGAGTGTTTGGGCATAGTTCGAACCATCATCTTGATATGATGTGCCCTGTTTTAAGAGTTTAGTATTTGTTAGCTGATACAGCGTTCCATTTTCGAGCAACAAATCAACAGGATTCGTTGCAGTCCATGAATACCAAGCATTCGTC
>JAAOEI010000515.1_pt1 | contig 14935 bp, 31 predicted proteins | sample 7059261 | NCBI WGS metagenome assembly JAAOEI01 (sample SAMN14008812, study PRJNA610033) | viral metagenome | isolation source: viral particles filtered from seawater | place: China: Hangzhou Bay, Yangshan Deep Water Harbour | collected 2017-10-31
CAGAAAAAAATTGATGATATTGTAATTAAAGTCGCAATTCGTGACCCTGAAGTAGAAAAAAAGATTATTTGGGCTAAAATGAATAAAGGAATGTTAAAGTAATGCGTTGTATAGGTTGTGAAAAAGTACATAAACATAGTCAAAAAGGTTACACATGGAAAAATTACCAATTATGCCCAAAATGTTATAAATTATCATGGATTCAAGAATTATTATGGAAAAATTAAGAACTTGTAAACTATGTGCCGAAATTTTGCAAGAAGGTGAAGAAGGATTAAAATCCATGAAAGATGGTCATTGGATTTGTAAACCTTGTTTTGAAATAAAATTGGGTCATAAAATATGAGTGTTCAGCCTACTAATATGCAAATTTTAGCCTTATCTTTGCTAACTACTTGTGATAAAATTATTCAAAAAAAATTACATAATGTAGTAGCTAAAGGGTTTTGGAATAAAATGGGAAAACCTTTTGTTACTAAATCTATACTTGAACAGCCGGACGAAGAATTACAAGAAGATTTAAACGAAATGTATAAGAGATTAAAACCGCATTTTGATAAAAAAGATTTGAAAAATATGATTGATGAAGCTAACGAATTATCAGATATTAAGTTAGATGTTTTAAATAATAAAACATTTAACGAAGCTTCAAAGTATTTTTAATATGGAAATTAACTTTATCGGTTGTGAAGAAATAGACCAAAAATTATATGAAAAATGTATTTTAAATTATATTTATCAGCATTATCAATATAGGTCAAGAAAAGACAGTGATTTGTATATTAAGCAAGATAAATGGAAAATTGATATTTATAATTTAGATTTGTTTGAAGATAATTTTTACACAAAAGAGCAAAGACTTGATTTATCTAGTGGCATACCTCATGGAGTTACAGGAAAAGATATTGTAAAATGTTACATAATAGACAAAAATAATGATTTGTTTACAATTCAAAATTTTTCCGCTATTTGTCACGAATTAGGCCACATGATTTTATACAATATTTATGGTAATCAGCGTTCTGTTTTAAGACATAGTGACTTTTTTTCAAGGGCTGGTGAATCTAAAAATTTTGCATCTCAAGAAATACATGATAGAATTTTTGAAAGAAAATTAAGAACTGTTACAGTTAAAAAAAATGCTTTTCAGCGATTTAGATTTATAGGCGTTGATATATTGGATCTTTGTAAATAATGGCATGTAATCATAAAGTCTTAATTAGATTTTCAAGCGACTTATATGTTTGTGTATGTTGTGACGAAGAATTTGATATAAAACAGGAATTTGTTAATAATTGAGGTGTAAATTATGCGGAAAAATAGTCAAGCATAGTTTAAGAAAACATCATTGGAATTACTTTAATTGTGCTATTTGTCATTATTTAGGAAAAAGAAGGCCATACGACACTTTTTAAACTTTAAATGTTAGTAATGTTTTTTAAAATTATTGTCTGATATTGCAAGTGATTTAAAGGCTGAATTTGGTGATAAACTAAACGAATTAGAAGAAAATCAAAAAAATCTAATTCATAAAAAAGAAGTTGATAGTATGTTTAATGAATTAAAACAAGCATTATCAGAAAAAAATGATGAAAATTCTAATCATGCTCAAGAATTTATTGAGCACATGACTACATGTACTGATAAAGGCTGTAGTATTAACATGATGAAAGATGATATAACAAAACGTGGATTTATGAAGGGTTTGTTGTTAGGTAAAAAATTGGGAAAAAATGAATAATGCCGGTAAAAAAAATAAAAAAATCCAAATCCAATGTAAAAGGCTCAAATGCGGATTTGAAAGACTCTACAGAAAAAAAGGCATCAGATGTGTCCATTGTTTCACAAATTCAAACTAATGTAATGAATGAAGTTATTAAAACTCTAAAGCCTGATATGGAATTAGCAATTAATAATAGAATTTCTCAAGCTCAAGAAGAGCTTAAACGAGTTTTAACTAATGAAATTAAGGATTTACGAAGTATGATTGAAAATAAAAATCTAGGTAATCCAAATATTTCTACAAATATTGATACTAACCAAGCTCATCTACCTAAAGGTGTCGAGGGTTTACTAAATTCAGTAAACCCTCAACCTTCACCCGCTAAACCAAGTATTATGGAAAATGTAGCACAATTCTTACCATTAATTCAAGCTCTAGGTTTAGGCGGTGAACAAAAACCAGCGAATGATATGGGTGATATGTTACAACAGGCCATGACTAGAAAATTTTTGGCCGATATATCTCGTAATGATTATCAGGCACAAGCAATCACAAACCACCTATTCAAAAACATGTTAAAACAAGACCCTGAATTATTAACCAGCATGAATAAAACAGATGATGTTTTAATGAATCCTTTAAAGAAATATGGTGAACAGTACGAAGCAGACCAAATAAAATCTGCAAAGGAAGAACATTTTTAATTATTATATAGTACAAAGAATTTTGTAAAATATGGACTGTCATTTTGAACAAGATAAAAGTTTAGAAAGATTCGCCGGTAAATTATCTAATTTGTCCGTAGGTAGTGTAATAGCTAAAGGCGGGTCTAAATTTAAAATTGATACTTTTAAAACAAATATTCCTTTTGAAGATATTCAAAAAATTCAAGATATAGCAAAAATTGAAGCAATAACATATTCTAAAAATACAGATATATCAATTTGGGTTCGTAGTAAATAAAATGAATTCTTTAGAAAATAGGCACTATTCACCAATGTTTTGGCAAAAAAGACAGGCCTTATCAGATTTTAAAAAACAAAAGCCAATGTTTCAACAGTTAATGGATATGACTAAACAATGCATGAGGGCTCACCCTGAATTAGAACATGATGTTAAAGGGGCTATAGGCTGTGAAACTATTCACCCTCAATCTGATAGCAGATTTACTAATTTTACTTTTCATACTCACCCACATGGTGATATAGATTATCCTAGTCAAGCCGATAAAGATAGAACTAATTATTTTAATAAAGAATATTTGTTAATTGGTTTACCTACAAAAAACAAAGTTGTAGTTTATCACAAGTCTGATAATTTTGAAAGAAAAGTAGCCGAATTCTAATGAAGTGTTTTAAACAAACAAAAAAACAGTTAGAAAAAATTGAAACCAATGAAATTAAAGATGATATTAAACAAGTTTTAGGCCAAAAATGTTATTTTTGCCAAAAACCATTAACAAAAAAAGGAATTGTCGTACATCATTTATCGTATGATGATAAGAAATATTCAGATTTTAAAACTCAATTAGAATATCACAAATATTTACTAAAACAGGTAAAATCAAACAAATCTAATTTAGTTATGGCTCATTCAAAATGTCATAGAGAGAATTTAAATTAATATATTCTAGTACAATTTTAGTAAATTAATCATGAATTATGACGAATTAGAAGCAAAGGTCGTAAAAGCAATTGAAGAAAAACCAACCTTCGCACAAGAAGAAGCACCAAAATTTGAAATGCCAAACATGGGTATTACAAAAGATGTAATCGGTATCGGTATCGGTAGTGCTTTAGCTGGTGTTGCAGGCGGTTTAGTAAGCAAAGTCTCACCAATTGATTTAGATTCTTTTGGTATTGAAGGTGTTACTCCTATCGTTGCTGGTGTTGCAATTAAAAAATTGCTAAAACCAAGCGGAATGTTAGGCGGTATCACTACAGGCTTAATCGTTGCTGGAATTTCTCAAGCTGTAAGTGGATTTATTCCAAAAAGTATGGCACAAGAAAGATCAATCGAGCTTCCTAAAGAAGAAAATACACAAATAATGCAAGGAGTTGTCTATTAGATATGGTATCTAATACAGGTTTTGTGTTAGAATGTACAGCTACAGTCGCAGCTTCAGACCCAGCCGGTACAATTGACACAGTAACAATGACAACAGATCCAACAGTATCAGGAGTAACAGAACTATTCGTTCCTACTACTGAAAATTGGGTCTTCACTGATGGGTATATTTTGGCAAGTGCAGATGCTGGAACATCTTCACCAATTGTCGATTTCGATAAGAATAGAGGTCGTTCAATGGGAAAAACTCCACCGCTTTCCGCACTTCTCGTGACCAACAATACACGCCCCAGATTCCTTCCAGCACCGATAGGATTTGAAGCTGGTTCAATCGTTAGAATGTTTACAAACACAACTATTGCTAATGATGCTACCGCAGATTCAATCAAATTCTACGTTGCAGTAAGTATTCAATAATTAGGCTAAACGCCTTTTTTTTTATTTTTATATTCTAGTTAATCTGTTTTATTACATGTTTAGTAAGACTCCGCGTACCGCATTAGATGAAGAGCTTACAAAAAGCTCACTTTTTGAAAATATGCCACGTGAAAAATTTGTTATTAAAGATAAAGTTGATAATAAAAAATTTGTTAGTGAAGATAAAGTTGATAATAAAAAATTTGTAGGTTTAGGAATTTTAATTCTTGTTGGTATAATTGGTTATTTGGTGTTTAAGAAATGAGTTTGTATCAAGATAGTAAAAAATCATATTACAATTTATTGGCTAAAAAATTACTTGATAATAATTCACCATTTACAATTATGTCTAAAAGAGGTGCTTGTGTGACAGTAGGAAAAAAACCAAATTTTCATCACACTCAATTCATTAGATGGGCTGATAGAACAGCTAATATTTTAAAAAGTGAATCTGGAAATATTATACCAATAGATGATTCAATCTTAGATAATTTTCCGCCTGTTAGACCCGCTACCTGTTTACCAGCTGGAGTTAAACAGCCTTTAGGCGGACAAGTTTACTGGAAGAAAAAACAAGAAGAATACAAAATTTTAAAAAAAACAATAGATGAAAAATTAGAATTGTTGAAAGAAAAAGAAAAAGTCGAAATTATTAAACCTGAAATTATTAAACCTGAAATTATAGCTTCAAGCTCATTAGTGCTTTTAGCAGTTATCGGCTATTTGGTGTTAAGAAAATGACTGTTTTTACAATTGATGATACAAGAAAATCGCTTTATGCAATTTTGGCAAAAAAATTAACAAGTGGAAATGATTCTTTTCAAGTTAGTACAAAAACAGGCTGTAGGGATTCACGAAATCGAGCTGGTAAAATTGCAAGCGATTTTAAAAAATGGGCAGATAAAGAAGCTAAAAAATTGCAAAGTGTTAAAGGAAATATTATACCTGTAGATGAATCAATTTTAATGGGTTTTCCAGCACCTAGGCCTACAAGATGTGCACCTTTAGAATCTATTAGAATAATGTTAGATAAAGATGGATATCAAACAAGTGATCCTTCAAAAAATGTTATTCGTTCAAATGATGGAAATGTTACACATGACTGGACTAGAAGTTATTGGTTTAAGGGTAAAAAAAGAGATTATTACATTTACAAAGAAAAAATTGATAATTATATCAAAGAATTAGAAAACCGAGCAAAATCAAACCAAAAACCAAAATCAGAAATCTCTTTAGAAAAAAATGGTTCATCTTTTCTATTACTACCTTTGTTGGCAATCGGTTTAGTTGCTTTAAGTGGTTCAAAAACATCATAGGTTTTCTTTATACGCATATCTGATCAAAAAATATCCTAGACCCTAACTTGTTTAGGGTCCAGGATAAAAAATTATCAGATAAAAAATAATTATATTCTATTAAGTCATTGAAAAAATCATGTCCGCACCTGAAAGACTCACTACAGCCGAATTATTGGCCATGATTGATTCAGGTGCAAAACGTGAAGATTTACCAACTAAGGCTAATGGTAGGTCTGTAACATCTACTAGAGAATCAGCTACAAGTGCTTATGAAAGACAATTAGATAGAATCGCAAAAACCGAGCAATTTAAAAAAGCACAAAAAACTTTAACTGCTGAAAAATATTTTACTCCAAAAAAAAATATTGTAGCTAGAGAATTAATTAGACAAAGAGAATCTTTAATTTCTGCTGGAGTAAAAGGCACAAGTTTAGATTTAAGGACAGATAAAGCAGTAAATGTAGATACAACAAAAAATCTAATTCCCGATTTAACAATAAATGTTGTACCAACTAGACCAGCTAAAATAGATTTTTCAGATTCTACAAAATACAAAGTACATGGTAAAACTAGCAAACCCATTGATAACCAATATCAATATTATGATAATCAAAATATTCAAAGTGTAAGTTATGATTCTGATATCAATAATCCGGCTTCAGTAACTAATGAAGAAGTGATAACAAATGAAGAATTAATAGAACATGCTAAAACAATTAGTATTGGTACAGGTGTGGCTATAGCTGGTGGAATTATTATATATTTGATGAGCAAAGGAAAATTAATCTAATGACATGTAATAGATGTAATCAAAATGAAAATACTCCAGATTTAGCTTTTGCTCAAGATGTTTCTTATAGCGGTGGTTATGAACAAAAATCTAAAGATTACGCTTATCAATCTAATGTTTCAATTCATGCAGATTATCCAACTTTTGAACAGGTTTCAGATGCTCAATTTAATGCATTAGTTAGAGAAATCGGATTTATGAATAACAGAATAGCAACAAATCAAAGAAATTTAATTTCTATGGGCAATATGGATAAGTATTTTGGCGATAAAGTGACAGAAATTGATAGAAGATTAGCCAAATTAGATGCAAAACCTTCGGGGTCTGGATTTACAAAAAATCAGATTGAAGGAATTGTTGAAAGTTATCATGGTGATGATATTGAGAGACTTTATCAAAATCATAAAGATCAAGAAAGTAGAATTACTGACGGTTATAATGAAAGGAAAGACATGCAAGGAAAAATAGAAAAAATGTTTAACGACCATGATAATTTTTACAAAACTTTAGGCCAATTAGGTGATGACAATAGAGTTTTAGGGGATAAATTAGTTGAAGCAAAGAATGAAAGGGATAGAATAGAAGCAAAAATTAAAACAGGTTCTAATGACAGCGGTGCATCATGTGAATGGTGGGATATTAATTGTAAAATTAATCAAGGTACGGAAGATATTAAAAATAGTGCTATAACGTTAGGAGTTTTAGGAGTAGGTGCTTATTTACTCTTAAAAAAGATGTAAATGGCTTTTCCGTTAATTTTAGTTGGTTTAGGTTATGCGGTTTTAAAATATGGCGTTAAACAAGGAAAAAAGAAAGCTAAAAAAACTATTAAATCTAAGGTAAAAGGAAATAATCGTTAGTATGGAACATGTAGGATTTTATAATTTTGGCGGTGGGTCTGCTGGCACTGAAACAGTCACAGGCGGATCAAACGAAAATATCCCAAGTTTTGAAGAAAATGTATGTTCTAACCCTAGAATGATTTTTAGCGGTGAATTTGCAAATTTATCTAGAGTTTTAATTCACATAACTTTGAAAGGGTTTGGCTCATCTAGTGCATTACACAAACACGATTTAAGGCCTTATGAAAAATTAGTTGTGCAAAATGTACCTTTATCAAAAATCGGTGTTCACGTACCACCAAATAAAACGATTGGGTTCCATGGAATGGGCTCATTATTTGAAGTACAAGATGAAGATGAATATAGCGTAACTATTTCTAAATCTTATTTAGGTGAAGCATTAGCAAACTCACCTAATTTTGACACTGATAAATATCAAAGAACTACAATTAATACCGCTACTACTACTGATTTAATTACAAGTAGCTCAGATAATGATTTTGCATTATACAAGGCTACTGTCTCAACTGATGGAGCTAGTAATGTTGATTTAATTTGGACAGATTCCGCAAACGGAAATATAGCTTATATCGGAAGATTAAGTTTTAGCGGTGCTGGAAGTTTTGTGTATGATTTTGACCCTTCGCAATTACGTAATCCAAACAGACAAGGCGGAAAACTAAGAGCAATTACAGATAGTACAGCTACTGTAATTATTGACATTATAGGACATCTTGTACATGCTGGCCAATAAAAATGGAAGAATTTATTTTAAGCATATCATTAGTTGGATTTTCAACAATGATATCAATTATGGTTTTTAATTCTAGAAAAAATGATGCTTTAATAAGAAATCTTTGTGAAAGAATTTCAAAACTTGAAGGAATTTTGGAAAGTCATTTAAAATGAGTGGTGGTATAATTGCTTCTAGTGGTGGTGGTGGTGGAGCTGGTGCCGGAATACTCATACCACATTCAACAACTGCTTCTGATTATACAAATGCTACAGATACAAATTATGTTTACATTGGTTCTTATGCAACTGAAACAATAACGTCTGACACTTCAAACTATAGTAATGTTCCAAATGGTTATGATGGTAATTTATCTACTTATTCAGAAACTACTTCTAGTCCTTGGTTACAAGATTCTACAAATAATGGAACTGTACCTGTTACCCAAGGTGGATATACAGTAGATTATGGAAAAGTTTTGTACGGTGTAGGAATACAATCTCTAGTGCATAATTATCATAACGGATTTGGAACAGGTATTGCAATTAGATATTCAACTGATGGAACCAATTGGACAAATATTTACTCTCAAACTGACAATAATATCAATACGTGGATTAATACAGGAACCTATAATTTAACAAACGTCAATGTTAGATATTTACAAATTATAAGATTAGGTGGTAATGGATATAATAAAGTTAGAATTTATGAGTTAAAAGTAACTAATATGAGTGCCGCTGATGTAGAATCAATCACTTCTGATTTTGGTGCTGATAAATTAGTTTGTGGTATAAATTTACAAGTTGGTGAAATAGATGATTCTTCATTAACAATTTCCACAAGTGACGATAACACTAATTGGACATTGAATAGAACTATACTAACTTCAAAGTTAACAGAAAATACAAGTAATTTCATAAGAATGAATCCAACTTCTTGTAGATATGTGAAAGTTATAGGCTCTACACCTTCTAACATATCAAGAAGTAATGCAAACTTTGCCCAATTACCGTTAGCAAGTGGATTGATAGAACCTGATAGTTATGTTTTTGAAAAACATGAACATTCAACTATAGATACAACTGACACTTCTATAGGTTTAAACGGTGAATAAAATGAGTGGTGGTATAATATCTTCAGGTAGTGGTGGGTCTGTAATAGCTCCAAATTCTCAGATTTTATCTTATGATGAAACTATTTCAAACTACACTAATCCTTCAACTTATCCGGCTGTCAGTTCTGAATATTATAATCCTAATCCAAGTTTAAACACTTTTGCTAATGTAACGTGGAGTAACGTTGTAGGCTCTCAAGGTGGGAATAGTCCTATCGGTTCTTATCAAAGTACAAACAAAACAGCTTCATTTTATGCTGCTGGTGGTAGTCCTGTAGATATTACAGGCTTAACTTTTACACATGGTGAAAGAACAGCTGTAGGACATGCAGGGTGGACTTTAGGTTATTGGGGTTATACTGTAGGAACCAATGACGGTGCTGGATTTGTTGGCATGGGTTCTATGGCTAGTTCAGGAACAACGACAACTAATTTAGGCAGTATTAATAATTTTATAGGAATTCATGTTTATGTAAGAGCTTATTCACTCGGCCAATATTATTCGGTAGCTAGTGGAACTTATGTTAATACTACACCTACAAATCCAATTTCACAATTAACAGATAATGATGATTCAACAAAATGGATTTCATTACCTCAAGTTGGAAATTTTTTCACTATGGACATGGGTTCTTCTACAAGAAGTGACCATATAGCAATTAAACCCGATACAACTACAACAACCGAAACAGAATTTCAAATTCAAACAAGTACAGATAATTCAACATGGACGACTAAACGAACTATATTAAAATCCAAATTAACCGATAATACGTATAATTACATAAGAATGAATCCTCATGAATTTAGATATGTAAGAGTGTTAGGCAGTTCTGGAAATAGTGAAACTATGTCAATTTATGGTGCTAAAGCAAAAGTGAATATTTCTGATAATGATGTTTCTTTAACTCATGGTCATTTATCTATTGATACAACTGATTCAGAATTATCATTAAATGGAACATAAAAATCTATTATATAGAACTAAATTTTAATTGATTTGTGAAAATATTTACAAAAGATAGAGTGGGAAATTTTGTGGCCGGTTCTACAATATTTTTTACTCTATATGCTATAGTATTTCAAAGTGTAGGGTCTGAAACCCTACCTGTTTTAACTGCGTTAAGCGGTTTTGCATCAAAGCATCTATGGGATTCAAGAAATTCAGACAAATAAATAAAAAAAAATTAACTTCAAATATTAAGAACTTATTTTATAATTAATATCATGACTAAAGCACAAAATAGGTATTTTGAATACTGTGTAACAAAAGCTATTAACAGTCATCAAGATATAGTACAATATATGATAAACAAAGTTTAGTTTATCATACCATACCTTTTTATAATAATTATAATTCATATAATTTATGAGTTCAACAAGCCACAAGCAACAATATACATCTATAGGCGTTTTTGAATCTACTAAAAAAGCACTTGATAAGGCAATTCTTAAAGAGTCAGCTTTAAAGGGTAAAAAAATGACTTATAACGACTTCATTGTACTACTCATAAAGGTGAACAAACAAAAATGTTAAAAAAAGTAGGAAAGGCAAACAAACCTTACTTAAGTGCCGAAATTGTCAAAGCCAATAACAGTGTTATAACTGTCGCCAATACATTCGCACCTGAAATTAGACCAACTAATTTCGGTGATAAACTTCATGTTCCTGTAATATGCGGTGATGAAGAATATTTGTGGACATGCAATAACACAACAATGGACAGCCTAATTGATATTCTAGGTGAAGATGAGACAAAATGGCAAGGTCAAACCGTTGAATTAGCAGTAATGCCGGTCATGACTAACGAAGGTAAGAAAACCGCTATTTATACCAAAACTTACGCTGATAGCATTTAGTCAGCTAAATACAGACAAATAGCAAATTCCCTTTTTTTTATTTTTAAAATTTTACAGGCATGCAAGGATTAAATAATTTTAGTTGTGGATTATGTAAAAAAAATAAAGTCAAAGCTGAAAGGCAAAAAATAATTTTATACGATATAATAAATAATGATTTATTGACCAGCGATATTTGTAACGATTGTTTTAAGAAATTATCTTATCATTTAAGCACTAAACAAACGACTGAGAAAGGTCAAGAATCATTGGATTCTTGGGGGTTAAATAATGAAAACTAATAAAAAAACAGTACCGCAAAGAATTGAAGATTTTTTAAATAAAAATCCTAATCAAACTTTTACACCTAAAGAAATAGCTAAATCAATAGGTGCTAATCCTAATACTGTTAGGGGTCGTTTATCTGATATAAGAAAAGGTAAAATCAAAAATGTAAAAATTAAAAAATCTAAAAAAGGCCTTTATGAAAAATTTGTTGATATTGCATTAAGAAAAAAATACAGACTTTGGAAGGTGTCTTTTAAGTTAATTGAGACACTAAAACACGCAAACAGACAAAACGCATGGGATAATAAAATTATGAATCTTGAAGCTCATGTAATTGGATTAGCACCAAAAAAAGCTAATTCTAGTCGCGTTAAAAACATAGCCGGTTCTAAATTATTTGTAAAAGTTCTTGAAACTATGCAAGAAAATGGCGTATCTCTTTGGAATAGTGTAGATGATAATAAATCGATTTACATAGATGCATCTATAATAAATGAAAATCCTATAAACGCTGATAATTATAATTCCGAATGGAATGGTAATTTAGAATTTGTAGGTTCTACAGGGGTGACTTTATCTTTAGATATTTCAATAGATATCGAATTAGGTGAATGGTAATGATTAAAAAAATTGGTATAGATATAGACACAAAAAATGAACAAGTTTTAGACACAATTTTACAAAATTGTAGATCTTACGGTGAAATAGCAATTAAAGAAAGCAAGCATGGTTATCATATATGGGTTAAATTAGATAAAGCAATATCAATTAAAGATTCATTTTGGTTAAGATTCCATTTAGGTGATGACCATTTAAGGCTACTTTTTGACACAATGCGATATATCAATGGCTCAAAAAATATTGATATACTTTGGAATAATAAAGAAAGAAAGAAAATACAGGATTTAATAGAAAATGATTAAATTAAAAAAATACCAAGAAGAAAACGTAGATTTTATTTTAAAAAATAAATTTGTTTTAGTCGGTGACGATATGGGATTAGGTAAAACTTTTTCTGCTTTAGGTGCTATTAAAAAGGCCAAGTTATACCCATGTGTAATTATTTGCCCAAAAGCATTAAAAACTAATTGGTATCGTGAAATAAAACAATTTGACCATTACAAAAGCATATCAATTATTGATTCAAATACAAAACAAATTCCAAATAAATTTGATACTGATTATATAATAATCAATTATGATTTAAGAAATCAAATAGAAAATTTACCAAATTGTAAAAGTATAATTTTAGATGAAATACATTATCTCAAAAATTTTGAATCTAAAAGGACTAATTCCACTCATAAATTTGTTAAATCTAGTCTAGCTACTCATGTAATCGGGTTATCAGGTACACCCATTTTAAACAAAGGTACTGAAATTATCACAATCGTAAATAGTATTCATGCCGGAATGGTAAATTATTGGCAATTCATTAACAAGTATTGTTATCAAGGCAATTATGGGGGGTATTATGTCAAAAGGGATAAGATAACAGAAATCAATAAAGAATTATCAAAAAATATCATGATAAGGCATACAAAAGATGAATTAGATTTACCTACAAAGATGCGTGTAGCTGTCGCATTAGAAAGGCCAAAAGGCTATAATGCAAAAATAAGGGAATTATATGGCCATTATACTAACTCTCAAATGATTGCAATTTTGCAAGTTTTAAGAAAATGGCTAGCTTTAAAAAAATCTGATAATGTTGTAAATTACACAAAAAATTTAGTAGATGAATATAACGAAAAAACTATAGTTTTTTGTAATCATATTGAAGTAGCTGATTATTTGGCACAAAAATTAAAATCCAATGTCTTACATGGTCAAGTCGATATTAAAACAAGACAAAAAATTATAGATAATTTTCAAACAAATCCAAACAGTAAGATTCTAGTTAGTACCATAGCTGTTGGCGGTGTTGGTTTAAACTTGACAAATGCTACAAACATAGTTTTTGCAGATTTTAGTTATTCACCTTCATCATTAAAACAATCAGAAGATAGAATCCATAGAATTGGCCAAAATAAGAAAACCTACATTCATTATCTGTATGCTACAGACACAATTGATGAAGATTTAGTTGATAAACTAAGAATTAAACATCAAATGTTATCCGGCATCATAGATGGAAAAGAATATGAGTTTACGGAATCGGAAATTACTAAAGATATTGCCGAAAAACTAAGAAGTATGTTTGTCGAGTTCGGTCAAACTGAATATAATACACGTGTCTGATAATTTTTTATCCTGGACCCTAAACAAGTTAGGGTCTAGGATATTCTTAAATCAGATTATTAAATTATACGCATATTGACAAAGAAACATCATTATTGCGAAAATTGCAAAAAGCTTAAGCTTATAAAGGAAATATCAGATGATATTTCATGAATAAATTATTATTTATTATGCCATTAGTCTTATTTTTGATTCCTTTTGCTTACGCTGAAAAAATTACAATTGATGTTCCTTTCGAGTCTCATGGCTTTAACTGCCATTTGGTGGATAATTCTCAAGAATTAAAGTACACGTGTGTTTTTGAAGGTAGTGTTAGGACTTTAACTCTAGATGAGTTAAAAAAGTTTGAATCAATTTTAACAGAAGATCAAATAAACGAAGCAATAGAAACAATAAACAAACTTGAGCTTGAAGAAATCGAAAAAAATGCAATAACAGAAAATGATAAATTAATTTTACAGTTAGAAAAAAAAATTAATGGCGGTTGGTATGATACTAATGAATTAGTATTGTTACACATGCTTTATGATTTAGATTTATGTTATCAAGGACTTAATAGATCAGCTGTAATTCAGGAATATAGAGAGTTTGAAATTAGTAACTATGTTAATTATAAAAATAATCACGTGGAAATAAAAAACAAATTGGGTGATATTGCACTTAGTATGGAAGAATGTTTAGCCCAACAAAAACTTGAAAATATTGTATTAAGTCAGCAATATGAAAATATTGTAGTTAATGAAGATGATATAACATTTAGTTTATTAGAGCATTACAAAGGCCTAAAGGCATTACCTTATGAAGAATTAACATCTAATGACAAATCTATAGACATGTCTGTAATATGTGATAGTAACCAACATTCACAACAATACAAAAATTTAATGGGCTGTCCTGAACCTGTTTATGATGGTGATATGACAGACAAAACAAACGGATTCATAACTTATTATTCTAGTGCATTACAAAACCATGGGGAATTTATGATTAATTATGGTAATGTTAAGGCCACTACAGAAGATAAAGAAAAAGAAGAAGAAAAAGCAAGTATTGTTTTAGAAGAAATATTAAAAGAGAATAGTTGGTATTACCGTTAATCTTTTATAATCATTATAATTATACTAAATCATGGCAAAAAAAATTTCTCGTGAAACTGAAATATGTTTAAAACACGCGGAAATTATGCATGACTTGACAGAAGATATTATTTCTGAATTGTTAGAGGGTAATTTCTCAAAAGTAGAACAAAGGAATAGAGAATTAAAACAATATTCAACATTGTTAGATTCCAAATTAGAAGAAGCTCAATATTCCTAATCTCTTTTTTTATTTTTTCACACAATCTTTTTATAATCATTATAACTATACTAATTATGGGAAAATTACATACCAAATGTAAGAACTGTGGATATCCTGAAAAAAATTCAGAATTGTATTGTTCTGAATGTGGATATGAAACCGACAAATGCAGAAGAATAAATGCAAGAGCATTGAACCAAGCAAATAAAGTAGCTAAATTAATGGGATTCTAAATCCCTTTTTTCATTTTTCAAAAAACATTTTTCTCCCAAAAAAAAACG
>JAAOEI010000516.1_pt1 | contig 14922 bp, 16 predicted proteins | sample 7059261 | NCBI WGS metagenome assembly JAAOEI01 (sample SAMN14008812, study PRJNA610033) | viral metagenome | isolation source: viral particles filtered from seawater | place: China: Hangzhou Bay, Yangshan Deep Water Harbour | collected 2017-10-31
GCCGACAGCATGATGTCGTCGCACGAAGCAGAACCGACGTACGTCGCGCCGCTCGTCCACACCCCGGTCGACGCGGTTTGATAATCGCCCCCTACGCTAACGGTAAAGTCAAGGAAGCCGTAAAGACCGTTCGAGTAGTTCCAGTTGCCGCCCGCGGTCGTGTCCTTTGCCGGAATCGTGATGTCAATTTCGGACCAGCCGGTGGGAACTGCAAAGTCTTCTATATACTGCGTTGTTCCCGTGTTGTCTGAAAACCGGAAGGTGAAGGTGAACGCCTCGCTGCCCTTGACCCAGAACTTGCAACGCCCCCCGCGGGACACGAAATCGTTCGCAAGGTTGCCCTCTATGCGTTGTAAGAGGGCGTTGTAGCTACCACTTGTCCCGGTGTGAGCGGTAGCGACGGTCATTCGATGCGCCCCAGCGTAGCGATAACCCGCTTGCGCTACTGTCGGGCGGTCATCCTCGAACCGCTACCCGAGAACATCGACGCCATCAACGGGCGGTCATCCTCGAACGTGACGTTGATGGCGCCGGAGGAGGTACTGTAAGAATAGAGCCACCCGTCGTGGGTGTAAACGCTGTTGGACACGCTGTTAAACGTATCTCCTCGCTGCCGAACCCTGAAATCCCCGTTCCGGACGATGTTTTCCAAGTCCCGGTATACTACCGGAGACTGGACGGTCCACGACTGCGCGTAGTATGCGTCGCCAGCCGTCATCGCGTTCGACAGGACGACAGACGAACCGTCATAACTGTAGTCGGTTACGGGTTCCAGCAGCGTGCCGTTGACGTAAACCATTTCGGCACCGTACGATCCGCTGATCGCAATGCTAACTTGGCCGCTCGTTGCCGTGCCGTGGGTGCGATTCAGCACCTCGGAGGTCGCGGAACCGACTGCGGCACCCCGCATTTGGAGCAGGATACCCGTGCTTGTGCCTGTAGCGATGAAAACAGGCTTGCTGATGTCCCCAACAGTCGTTGGTTCGGTCGCTGTCATGGCCCCCGAGGTGCTGGGGCTGAGGAAGTAGACGATTCCGGCCGACATCCCGGCCGAGAGACCTGTTACTTCGCCTCCTAGTGAGAGAGTGAAGGCGTTCCCGGACGGAACAGCCGACACCATGCCCGCTACCTCGGCTGTTGCAGCCGCGCTGGCCACAGCCGGGACAAAAGCTGAGCCGTTGTTGTAGACGAGGTCGCCGACCACAAGGTTGTGGCTGGTCTGCGAGACGGAAGTGCTCAGTCCGCCGCCGCCAACGCCGAGCGGGCCCACCTCTGCGCCTGCATCGTCGACGTGGTAGAGGCCATCGGACTTGAAGTATAGGCCCCAAACCCCCGTAACGGGAGTCGACGGCGCAGCACCTTGCTCCGGGACGTACGCTGTAGTGACCTTGAGCGTTGTTACGACGCCGGACGCGATTCCTACGTTGGTGATGCTAGCTGAAGTTATCCCAGCCGACGTGATCGTCGTGCCGGTGATCGCTCCGGAAGTGATTGTCGCCCCGGTCGCGACCAGCGTAGTCACGACAGCCGAGGTTATAGACGCCGAGGCGATTCCCGCGTTCGTGATGTTCGCGGAAGTGATACCAGCCGACGTGATCGTCGTGCCGGTGATCGCTCCGGAGGTGATCGTCGCCCCAGTGAGGATCGCCGTAGTCACGATGGCCGAGGTGATAACAGCCGACGTGATCGTCGCAACAGTCATCGCGGCCGAGGCGATGCCAGCGGCCGTGATGTTTGCGGAAGTAACTACCGCGAGGCCGGCTTCAGTCTGGGCGAGGCCGCCGTAGACAGCCCCGTGATCGTCATCGCCGAGCCCGGTGAGGCCACCGTGGTCCGTAACGACGGCCGTCGTCAGCGACAACGACGTGCCGCTGAGCGTCAGGCCGGTGCTGACTTCAAGCCATTCGAGCGTACCAGCCCCGTCGTCCCAGAAGACGATGCGGTCGGCGTTCGGGTCGGTGAGGTTGCCCAGAATAACAGGCACACCCGTGCCGCTCGAAGACGCAGCGATAGCTGTGGCGGCATTCGCGCCGCCGTCGGCGCGATCTACGCCGTGCGTGACGGCCATCTAACCCCCAAGGTTAGGCTTTGGGTTTGACAGTCGTAATCGGAATCTGATTCGGCGCTTCGGCGTCTTCCTCGATGATCGGAAGGCCGAGTTCGTCCACCCGGTCATAGTCCGGATGGTTCTTCATCTCCTGTGCGTCCCAGTAGCTGAGGACGAGGAGAGGCGCGTTCGGATTACTTCTGCACTTGTAGTGGTACTCTTTTGCCATGATTCGCTCCTACGTGGTTAGGACTTCGTGTAGTAGAACCTGACTGTTCCGGTATTGGTAACAGTCGCCGAAATCCCCTCTTGGATGGCCAGCGGGGGATTGAAATTCGCTTCGGTGTAGGTGTCGTACGTCGTACCGTCGGCGAGGTTGGCTCGCAGTTCAGCCACGATGGTGCCCGAGGCATCCTCGTTGTCATACACCGCGACGTGCATCTGGGATGCGCCGGTCGCGTGGTTGAGCACGATCTTGTGCAGATAGATGTGCGCGCTGAGGCCGTTCGATGCCGCCCCGCCGCTTTCCGTGATCGATGTTACCTTGAGAGGGTCGCGCATTTCTTACTCCTGAAAAAGAAACGGGGAATGGCGAGACACCATCCCCCGAAGCGCATCGTGCGGCTTAGTTCTTGGTTAGCCCGAGAACGGGGTAGCGCCGCTACCAGTGTTGAACACCGTGGCCTCTTCGACCCACCACGTGTTCGCGGCAGCGTCCAGCAACACGACTTTGTCCCCGGCGAAGTCGCCGAAGCCAGTCGTGGTACCGTTGAAGGTCATGATGTCGTTCGTGGTCGACGTGAAGGCCGAAACAACCGCACCCGACATGTCGATGGACACCACAGTGCCCTTGATGACGTTCGACGTGCCGCCATGGGTCGCGTTGATCACCACCTGCCCCGACGCGACCTTGACGGCCGAGTTGAAGAAGGTGTAGCGATCACCACTGCCAGTGGCTAGGGGGAGGTCGATGGTCGTCGACGCCGACACGCCAGTGAGAAGCAGAACACGGTTCGCGTGTTTATGGGGCTCCAACTTGGTCGTACCCGTCGAGATCGAGACTACTCGCTCGTCGAGGGTAGCGGCTTCGTTGGCTACTCCGATTGACTGTCGAGACATTTACTTTCCTCTTGAGTTAGAACTCCGGGGGCGGCTGCCCCCGGATTAGTTGCCTACGCTACCGATTAGGCACTCGGCATTGCGAACGCGCGGCCCGCATCATCGTAGACTTCACCCGAACCGAAGATCGTGTCCGCGGTCAGAAGGGTCGCGAGGAATTCCTGCTTGTACTGCGTCTGAACCCGCGGGCCCAGCACGTCGCAGCAGACCAGCGCGTCTTTCTGCGCGATCAGGCCGATACGCACCGTGGTGCCCAGCGACGGGGTCGGACAGTTGCTCGACACGTGAACCGACATGCCGTAGACGTCGCCCAGCTTGCCGTTCTTGATGGTGTCGCCCGAGCCGTAGAAGGCTTGCTCGGTGAAGCGCGACAGGCCCATCATGATGCGGCGGCCGACAGGCGGCACGACCATGAAGCGGTCGTTCATCGGGGCGTTGTTGTCGTCGAGGTCTTGGATCATCCGACGGATGCCAGCGTCCGTGATCGCCGAAGCGTTCGCGTTGCCAGCTGCGTCGACGTAGGCCGTCGAGCCGTCGCCAGCGATGACCGCGCCAGTCCACGCGTTCGACGCGGTAGCGCCGTTCAGCGTTTGGGCCTTGTTGAACACCGTGGTGTCCTTGATCTTCGCCAGAGCGTAACCCGCGTCGTCCGTGTAGAACTTGCGCAGGCTCGACAGCGCCTGAACTTCGGCGATGTCTTCGATCAAGCGGCTGTATTCCCAGTGCGAGTCGAGGGTGATGTTGATGCCGGTGCCGGACTCGATGATCGTGTTGACCACCGTGTTGGCCGACTTCGCCGTCGCCGAACCGCGCGCCGGGACAGGGAGGTTGATGCTGTCGCCCTTCTTGCCCTTGACCATCAGCTTGCGAACAAGCGGGACGAGGACCAGCTGGGCCTTGTGCGCTGCAAAAATCTCATCGGACCACAGGTCCGGGATGAATTTCGCAGTGTCGAGGTTCGTAACGATTACGTTACTTCCGCCGAGTGCCATGGTTGAATTCCTTTGAGGTTAGATGGACAGAACGATTCCGCGGGTCGCTGCCTTGTCCGTGAGGGGGCTGTCGACTGCTAATCACCTGTCCGGTTCCGCAGGAAGCAACCGGGGTGGCACTCGCGTCGCTGGGGGCTGTGCGGGCCTATCCCAGCTGTGAGTAAGGCCGACGGCGGTATCCGCCGTCGGCGGGCCGCCTCAGCGAGTCGCCGGGCGGGAATTGTCGGTGGGGAACCGACGGAGGAAGTGGGCGGGAGCCCACAACCATAACTGTCGAGATTTCGACAGGAAGTCTAGGGTTCCCACTTGAAGGGGGTCCGCTTACGCTCGTCGAGGAACCGGGCCAGTAGGCTATCCCCGTGGACGGTGCACTTCAGGGGCTTCCGCTGGCACAGCATCAGTTCCCCGAGGAACAAACCGTGTATAAACAACTGTGTAGTGCGATAAACCTCACCTTTTACTTCAACTTCGATCTCGTCCGAGGTCACGCCCCCATGGTAGCCCGCGTGGGTTTTGCCATGCCGGACCCCGTAATCGATCCCGAACCAGTGCTGGTCGTCGTACCCCAGCTGGAAGGCCGCCTCGGCCGATTGGAGCCCGGCGTCGAACCGGACCTTGAGGCAGGGGTAGCGCGGGTCGTACTTCTGGTCTGGGTCCACCTGACTGTGGTACAGGGCCGGGGTGATCCCCTCGTCCTTGAGCCGCTCGAAGTACAGCGGGTGGGCCGAACTGGCAATGACGTAGCTGGTGTCCGGATGCGGCGTCAGGAAGCCAGCCTTGTGCGCCCTCATGTCCACGTCGGAGTGGAAATGCGGCACGATGCCGCGCTCCAACAGGAAGCCGTGGGCCTTGCTGCAAGTCCAGATCGCCCCGTCCCAGTCCTTCAGCCGTTCCCACGTGTCCGCCAGCGACGGGCCGTAGCCGACGATGGCGACTTTCTTACCGGGCTGGCTGCGGTCCTTCTTGAAAGCCGGTAGCCCGAGTTCGACGTTGTGAGCAATGTTCCGGTCGGCCTTTGCCTTGCCAACCTCGTCGATGTTGTACCCGTCAGTACGACAACTCAATAACTTGATCGGCTTCCCGTCCGGGGACTTGATGATCGGCGTCCCCTTGCTTCTGCCCTTCACGTCCATTTGGTCGCTCCATTGCTTGCTTTAGGTAGAAGGGGATCATCGGTTTGCGGTTCCCCTTGAGGTGCACGAAGTTGGCCGCCGTGTCCGGTTCCTCTTTGTCCGGCGAGTAGTTCCACAACCGGCCGGGCAGCACCTTGATGTTGATCTTGTCCTTCAGCTGGTCGTACGCATAGCGCATGGCCAACTGTTCGGTGTACAGCGAGGCCATGTTCTGCGGCACGTCGCTGCCAGCTTCCATCATCGTGTCGAGGAACAGCCGTGCGTTCTTGTTGTCACGCAAGAACATAACACCCGCGTTGAACGGGAACAACGGCCAGCGCTCGCGGCGATCCGTCAAGGCGACGTCGAAGTCGGCCTCGAACGGGTCGCAGTAGCGGTTGATCACGAAGTCCGTGTCGATGATGATCAAGTCGCCGCGAACCGAGCGGCGCATCTTCGCGTACGCCTGCTGCGCGAACAGGAACGAGAAGTTCTTGTGCGGAATCGGAAACTCAAGCCGGAACTGTGCCGAGTCTGGATAATGGTGCGCTAACGATTTCGACAGCGCGTGCTCCATGTACTTCAACTCGGACTTCTTATCGTCCGTGAGATCCTCGGGGTAAGCCTGATACCACGCGAACGTGACGTCGCCCTTCGGCATGTTCTCCACATGCACAGCATGGTACGGGAGCAACAGTTCCTCAAGGCCGGTGTGGAGCCGCTTCGGGCCCCCCGCCAACTCGGCCTTGATCTTCCGCGTGTGTTCCTCGATGTCAGCGATGCGCTGAATCCGGTCCACTACCGCACCCGCTTCTCAGCGTATGCGAGGGCGATCTCGTCGGCGTGAGCCTCGTACCACGCGGGATCGGTGGCCATCTTCTCGATGATCTCAGCCCGCTTGAAGTACTTCTTGCCGCTCTTGGCCGCCGGTCGACCGCCGCCGCCCGGGACTTTAGCCGCCGACTTGTCGGACTTGCGCTGCGCTTCGGCGACAGAGGCGTTCGCCGTGCCGGACTTGATCCCACGAAGCTCTTTCCACAGGCTGAAGATCTCGTTGCCAGCGGTGAGGTCGTAGTGCTTGTGCGCCTTCAGGAGCAAGCTGCGGCGAACCGGGGAAGCGTCCACCCACTTGCGGAACTGCGGGTCGGCCATGATGGTGCCGACGTCCGGGTGCAGGCGCTCAAACTCAGCCTTGTTGGCCTGCTGCGTGCGAACGATCTCGCGCGCCGCGAGTTCGCGGGCCTCGCCTTGCAGCTGTTTGAGCACCGGATGGTTGGCGATGGCGCGCTCAACAGCCTTCTCTGGGTCGGTAAAGTAGTCGACGGCGTCGACCTTCGTCTCTTCCACCGCACCCTTCGTCGCGGCCTCGGCCTGCTTCTGAGCGGCGCGCTCTTCCAGCTGTGCCTTTACATAGGTGTCAAGGATCTTGCGCGACTCGCCTAGCTCTCGTCCTTGTCGTCCGATGAGGGACTGGGCCTCGCGGTACATCCGCGCGAGTTCGGCGGGAGACTTGCCGCGGAGTTCGGGCGGGATCTCATCGTCAGCGGTATCTGCGGGCTCGGCTGCGCCATCATCGGCGGCCGCGGCCGGTTCGTCTGCCGGAGGGTCTTCTTTCTTGAGATCGTCGAGTGTGGCAAACTCTTCGTCCTCGTTGATCCCCTCGCCGGGGTACATGTCTTCGGTGAATCGCGTCTCCGATGTCGGGATGCGATTGGGGTTCTCTTCTCTTGCCATGGTCTTTTCCTTCGCTCTAGGGGACGCTGATGTCGCGCGCTGGCTGTCCCAATGGACCAGCGACGTGCTACTCTGTCGTGCCTTTGTACATGTCTCCGTCTTTGCCGAGCCAGTACGTGCCGTGGTTGTCCTTGTGTTTCTGCTCTTTCTTCATGTGCGACTCGCGGTTCTTCTCCCACGTCATGGTCGCGCCGGGGAAGTGGCCCGAGATCGGATCCAGCTTCGGACGCGCACTCGGCGGGAGCCGGGTCGCTTGACCACCACACTGATTACACGTGACGGCTCTGACGTCGTCGCCGTCGACAAAGTGTTCCTCAACGTGCCCCTTCGGGCACATGAAATCGTAGACCCTCATTGTAGCTCCGAGGGAAGGTCGCCCTCGTCCTCATCACCGGCGCCGTCCAGCAACTCTTCATACGCCACGCGGTGGATCTCTTCTTGGTTCAACAGCCACGTCAAGACGTCGCGCTGACCCTTCCGCAGTTCGACCGGGTGCTGCTCGTCGATGGCGTCGATGCTGGAAATGGCGGTCTTGAAGGTCAGTGCGTCCTTCATGAACTGCTTCCAGCCGTCCGACGCGAACATGTCGAACATGGCCTTGTAGTGAGCCTCGGTCTTCGGATTGCTCAGCGTGCGCTGCTCCGGGGCCGTGGTCGCCTTGGTGATCTTTGCCTTACGAACCATAGTTTCGCTCCTATGAGTGGTGGGGGCCCGGATTACTCCGGAGTGTACGGGAGCGAAGCGTACACAGCTGCCCCCGTGTTAAGCAAGTGCCGCGATTTCATTCGCTTCAGCTTCGCGAGCCTGCGCCTTCGCCGAGAGCATCCCGGCGCGGACCTTGGCTTGCGCGTCGACCATTGACTTGCGCATCGTGCCTTGCATCTGAACCTGCGCGATGCGCTCGTTCGACAGGATGTCTTCGCGCTTCAGCATCTGATCCGCGATACGCATGCGGCGGTCGAATTCGCGGTCGGCGTTCTCGCCCTCCGCGTAGACGCCCTTCAGCATCATGTTGCGGAACTCAAGCTGCGGCTTGACACCCTCGTGCTGCGCTTGCGCGTCGTACAGGCGGGCCTGCGCTTGGAGGCGGGCTGTCTCGGCTTGCTTCTTCGCCATTTCCAGCTGCGCGTCCATCTGCTGAAGCTGCATCATCACCGGGTCCATCGGCATTTCTTGTCCCGGCTGCTGCGCCTGTTGCGCCTGCTCGATCATCTGCTCGATGCGCTTCATCAGCGTGTCGCGCTCTTTCAGCGACGTGTTGTTGATGATCCCGCCCAGCACGATCAAGTGTTCCACCGTGCCCGGCTGCATCGAAGCCAACAGCTGCGTCAGCGCGTTGATCTCATACTCACGCTGCATGATGCCGGTGTTCGACGTGACGATGAACGATGCGTTCATCGGCATGTAGCGATCCGGCTCGTATTGCATGCACCGCCACATCAGCTTGCGGATCGACGGCTGGATGAACAGGTCGATGACGCGCATCATGGTGCGACGATGGCGTTTCATGATCCCGGCGAGGCTCATGGACACGGCGCCGGAGCGTGCTTGGCCGCCAGCGCCCTGCTGGGCCATGTTCACGGCGTCCAGCGCTCCGGTCGCGCGCTGCACGTACTGGTCGAGCAACTGCGCCTGTTGGTAGGTGTTCTGGTCCACCTCCCCAAACTTCATCGGCTGCATGATGTTCTGGGGTGGGCCGTTCAGCAAGAGCGAGCGGCCGGGGTAGACGTTGAACTTGAAGCCCCTCGGGAGCCTCGTGGCGTCCAGCGCCATCATCGGAGCGCCAGCAAAGGCCAGCGCGTCCATGCGGCTGCGCAGTTCGGCGTCCAAAAGACGCTGCGGAGCCGCACCTTTCTCGGCAATCCCGCGGCCGAAGAAGTTGCCGGGCAGTACATCCCACTGAAACGAGACGATTGGCCGGTCTTCCATCAGGTACGGGTTCGAACAAGCCTTCAAGCATGTCTCTTGGTTGGCGATGACCACGATGGCCTCGGTCATGTCCGTCTGACCCGGCTCGGTCGCCTTTGGGTCTTCGCCTTCGATCAGCGTCTCGGTAGTCTCTTTCGGGTACAGCAGATGCGTCGGAACGAGCCCGTAGTACCGGATAACCGGCACGCCGTCCGATTCGTACTGCGATTTCAGCTGCGGGTCTTTGTCTTTTCGCGAATCGAGAATCGCGGATTCGAATTTGACCTTCCGGTAGTCTCCATCCTCTTGACCTTGGCGAATTTCGTGCGCTCCGACCTCATCTTCGACCGCGCAGCCCAGTGCTTCGTCGATACAACGCGCTCGGGGGTCGATTAGGAAGTTCCGGGGGTTCACGGAGCGCAAAACGGGGTACGAAATGTCTTCCGTGTGCACTTCGGGGATGAATTTGCCGTCATCGAGCGCCTTCGGCCTGATTTCACGCTTCACATCGTCCTTCATGACGATTTCGGCGATGCCATTGCCGTAAACAGCCGCGTTTATGAGGCATTCGGACACATTCGCGACGAAATTCATGCGCTGAACGTCTTCACGGAACACTTTTTTGTTGTGTTCGAGCGCTTGCCTCTCAATCGGGTTGTCATTAAACTCAGGATCGACGTCGAAGAACGGTCCGCGAGCAAAAAGACCCTCTTCGATCTCCGCAACCGAGTTCTCAACCGCCTCCGACAGCGCCGGAGCGATGATTCTGGAGCGTTCTGACTTGCGTTGCGACTCTGCGGGCGACCAAAGGCCGCGCCAGAGGCGCTCGTACTCGTCCCAGTACTGGACGAGGTTGCTTTCGCGGTACGAATCCCACTGCCGTACCTTGTCGACGACCCATTCGACGAGAGGAGCGAATTCGTCGTCGCTCTGTTTCTTGCCTTCGAGATCGTCTCTCGGGTCTTGGTCGAGGATTTGTGCCTTGCGGCCGCTCATCTTTGCCATGGTTATCCCTTTATACCTACCGATTCAGCCCACAGTCCAAGGGCGATGATCGCCCAAACAGCGTTGATGTTCATAACAGCCAACGCCGGGAGCAACTGTGGCCTGTCCGCGAAGGGAGCCACGGTGTTTAGAACAGCGATTGCGTGGCTCAGAAGCTGCCGCATGAGTGCTTCATTCGCGTGAATGAAGTCTCCGGGCATTCCAAACCCCACTTTCTTGTCCAGCACCAGCCCGTCGGGCAAGTACCGGCTCAAAACCTTTCGCAGCACGGGCTTCTGGCGCCCGCTCGTCGGCAGCAACGCCGGTCCAAGATCCATCGCAACGTCCATGACGGCTGGATCGAGGAACGGCGTGCGCGTTTCAAGGCTGCTGCGCATGCTCATGCGGTCGACTTTGGCCAGAACAGCCCCCGGCAGGTACGTGTGAAAGTCGTACTCCGAGAGAAGCTGGCCGTCGCTGTAGTCCTTGTTGCGCCCGTTCCACGAGTATTCCAGCATCCGCTCGCGCCAGTGCTTGTACTCGCGCGGGTACGAGACCCTTAGCATGTCCACCGGCACGACCGGCAGCCTGTGGATCGTGTACTGCTCGATGACGTCTACGGGATGGGCTGCTCGGATGATCCCTTGGAGCCCTTGGTATCGCTGGTATCCACAAAACAGTTCATCGCCAGCGTCACCTGATATGGCGACGGTGACATTCTTTCGCATGGCTTGAGCCAGCAGATACGTCGGGACGCAACTTCGATCTCCGTTCGGCTCATCGAGAATGTCGCCGATTCGAAGCGAGACGTCGCGCAGGCTCTCCGGGTCGATTTTAATAGAGGTGTGCTCCAATCCGAGAGCGTTTGAAATCTCCGCAGCGCGAGCAGTCTCATCATCTTCGGCTCCAACGAAGCCCATACTATAAGTGTGTACCTTCCGCCCCAGCTTCTTCGCGATCAGGGAGCACACGAGTGGAGAATCAACACCGCTGGACAGAAACGCGCCCAGCGGAACCTCAGAAATCAGCCGCCGCTCGATGGCGCCGGTCAGGGCATGCTCAACGCGATCCGCGGCGTCTTCGATGAGCAGGTTCGTGTCATGGACGCGCTCGAACCAGAAGTAGCGAGTGCGCTGCATCCGCGCACTGCCAACCCTGCCCGTCATGATCACGCCGGGTTCGACCTGAAACACGTCCTGAACAATCGTATGCGGCGCCGGAACGTAGCGGTGCGCCATGTAGTCGAACACCCCGCGCGCGTCGAATCGCGGCTCGAAGTCCTTCATGGACAGAAGCGGCTTCATCTCCGAGGAGGCCACTATCATGTCCTTGTGGATTGTATAGTATAACGGCTTCTCTCCGGCGCGGTCGCGGGCCATCAGGAAGGTCTTTTCCTGATCGTCCCAGATCACGAGCGCGAACATGCCGTCGAAGCGCCTGAAACAGTCGCCGCCCCACGCCTTGTAGGCCGCCAGCACAACCTCGGTGTCCGAGTCCGTCTTGAAGTCATGCTGCGTACGCAACAGCTGGTCGCGCAGTTCCCGGTAGTTGTAGATCTCGCCGTTGTAGGTGATCCAGTACCGGCCATCGGTCATCGGCTGTTGCCCGGACTTCAAGTCAATCACGGACAGCCTGCGGTGGCTCATGGCCACTTGCTTATCGTCAGTCCAAACACCCACTTCGTCCGGTCCGCGGTGCACCTGCTTGGCCGCGAGGTGATCCACGGTCATCCGCAGCAGGCCGGGGCCCGCCAGTCCAGTGCTAACCGCGAAGCCTATTCCGCACATTAGAATCCCGCGATCCTGTCTATCGGTTGCCAATACGACGGATCGTCCGAGTCGTCGTTGAAGTCCACATCACCGTACACGTGGTCTTCCTTGTACTGGTAGAAGATCCGTCCGCGCGTCACCTGTTCAATGTAGGCCAACGCGTCGGGGAAGTCGTCGTGCACCAGCTTGGAGGGGAATTGCAACAGCTGATCCTCCGCAACCGCATTCCACGGTCCACGCTTGAACCAGATGTTGCCATGCTCAAACCGCCCTTCCAGCGTGTACAGAATGCGGTCTTCCTTGCGCTGGTTCTCGTGCGACAACGGCATCGGCGGGACGTAGGAGATTCCGCGCTTGTGCAGTTCCGCGATCACCAGCGGCATCACCGCGTTGTACGCGGTGCCTCGTTCGACGCCCCATGCTGCGGGCTTCACCCGCTCGATGACGTCGCAGATGTTCATGACCGTGTCGCCGATGGTCCAGCGCCCGGAGTGCATGTTCTTGACAAGCCACTCCTGCTCCACGCCACCCTGCGGACGGTGCTTCTCCCAGACGCGAGTCACGCAGATCACGCACTGGTCGAGACGCGACTCGCGCGTCTTCGAAGTGTCCATGGACTTGAAGCCAGCCAAGTCGATGGCCACGACATCGTCGCCCTCGGTCGGCTCGTCCCGGTCGTCCGGCCAGTACTTGATCCACTCGGCCTTGATCCGCCCGGCGCCCGAGTTGTCGAAGGACGCCATGTATTCCTTGCGGAACACCGTGCTGGACAGGCTTCGCCGCGCGGCCTCCACTTCACCCTTCGGCAGAAAGGCATTATGCAACGAGGTGAACTGATGCGCGCTCCACTCCTCGTCCCCGCTATGCGCCGCGTACGTGTATAGATCGTAGAAGTGGTTCCGGCCTTCGGGCGTTCCGATAAACAGGGCCCGGCCTTGCACGTCGGACAGCGCGGGGCGGATGATGTCTTCCCACACTTCCGGCTTCATGGTCGCGTACTCATCGAGGATCACGTCGTACAGGCCGACGCCTCGGAGCGAGTCCGGGCGGTCGGAACCCTTGACGCCAATCTGCACTCCCGTCTTCAGGGTGATGATACCCTCGTTGACGTTCGAGTGCTCGATGATCGGCGCGAGCATGTTCATCAAGTCGCGCCAGTAAATCTGCTTCGCCTGTGGTTGCGTGGGAGCCACGATCCACACGGGCAGACGCTTGGTGTTCTTGTTGCTCAGCGCTGACAGGGCCGCCCGCACTTTCGCGACGAACGACTTGCCGAATCGCCTCCCGGCAACAACAACCACGAAGCGGTGCGGGTCATTGATGATCTCCCCCTGCGCTGAGTGCAGGTTGAAGTCAAGGTTGACGGCCGCGGATTTTTCAGCAGTCAATCGACCTTCTCATAGTTCTGCTCGAACATTTCCGGGCGCACGGGGTACAGCTGTCCGCCGCAGCGCACGATCATGTCGTCCGGGTGGCACTTGACGTCGCCGCTCGCCCCGCCGGTCAGCGTCATCTGCGCCTCACCCTTGCCCTCGGCAAAGTAGGAACGCGCAAAGGAAGCGCGGTCCTTGACGAACTTCGCCATCTCGTCGACGTTGGTTCCGGTCCACTGCATCGCCGTGGCCGGTTGACCATCAACCTTCCGGGTATATCGCTCCATCCTTCGCTCCTATATTTCGACTGACTTGTCAATCACCGACTTGATCATCTCCGGGGTGATGTTACCACGCCCGGCTTTCCTGTTCAACTCCCGCAGCTGCTTCGGATTCATCTTCAGGATCCACTGCGCCATGCCACGCTGAGCCGGGTTGAGCCGATCCATGATCTCCCTCAACCTGTGCGGCTTGTCGAGCACTTGGGGCGGCAGCAAGCCACCCTCGCCCTGCATGCCCCAGTCCCGGTTGAGGACGTCCTTGCCAGCGTTCTCCTCCTCCCCGGTGTTCCACTTCTCGTGGCTGATTAGCTCCGGCTTGGCTTCGCCGACCGCTTCCTGCAACTTCTTGCGCGTCAGCATGCCTTGGCCCAGCTTGCCCCCTTCCGGCGGCGCGGTACGGAACCCACCACCCTTGGCCATGATGCGTCCCATCTCCCGGCGCTGGGGATAGCCCATCTCCATCCCCTCGTCCTTCATGCGCTGGAGCCCGGCTTGCATCTGGCGGTCGCGGTCGGTCAATTGCAAGTGCTGGCCTTCGCCTTCTTGGCCAACGAACATCTGCATCAGTTTGTCGAGCATTCCCATTTCGTTCACCATAAACGCGAATAGCCGTCGGCCTCGCCTTCCGGCGTGACGTCGACAGCTATGGTTTGTTGACCGCCGCCAGTGCCATCTTCCTTCGGGGCGACGCTTATGTTAATGTTAACCTGCGGACGTGCAGAAGCGGCCCCGGCTTTGACGCCCGCGGCCTGCTCTCCAATCGCTGTGTACAGCTTGGACGGCATGATGCGTTCCCCGAGCATCTTGAGCGCCCAGTCGTGGTGGGGGCTAGACTTGTCGGTCGCATATTCGAGAATGCGGGCCAGTACACGGCGCGCGTTCCGGTTGAGGACACCAGCCCCCTCGTTGAGCGCGCGGGCAACCTCCAAATGCTTGGCTGGGAGTTCTCCGGGCAGTTTCGTGCCGATCTGGCGCACCGCGGTCAGGCTCTTAGCCGGAGCCTCTCCGCGGGCCACTTTGTCACGTTGCGCGTCGAGCCGGGCGGCCACCCGGCGTTCCTTGCCTTTCGCATCGTAGACCCGCTTGCGCTTCTTGTGGCAGGTCTTGCACACGGTGCCCACGGGTTGACCCCGGACCGCGTACCACGCCGCCACAGTGTAGGGCTTGGTCATCCCACAGTGGGAACATTCCCGGCTCTGTGGGATTTCGTCCATAGCATAACTGTCGAGATTTCGACATGAAGTCTAGGGACCGCGGGGAAATCCGCCAAACGACACGTCCCCGGAACGTGTCGCATATCGCAAAATCGGGGTACACGTGCGGTCCGGATCGGTCCGGATTGGGGGTGTGGCGGTCCCAGAATCTCTTCCCAAAAACGAGGGCGGGTGCGGCAAATAGCTCGCGCGCGCCCACACCCCCCGGCCCCCTGCACCAAAGCGGTGCACAGTCGCGTGGACCGCAAAAAGCCCATAGAATCAACGACATGCGCACAGCTGCACCACATCGGTGCACAGTCGCACAGCTGTGCACCATTTCGGTGCATTCCCAGCGGACCGCGGACCGCTGGCACGCTTTTTGCAGGGGGCCCGGCGCGGTCCGGCTG
>JAAOEI010000517.1_pt1 | contig 14892 bp, 19 predicted proteins | sample 7059261 | NCBI WGS metagenome assembly JAAOEI01 (sample SAMN14008812, study PRJNA610033) | viral metagenome | isolation source: viral particles filtered from seawater | place: China: Hangzhou Bay, Yangshan Deep Water Harbour | collected 2017-10-31
TTTTGGAATACTTCCACTCTTGCTGTGCTTTCTGTTACTGCCATTACTCTACGAGTTTATACTATCAACTCTTGGACTCAGTGTTACAATGGTTGCTACGTTAACATCATTAAAGATGATGGGTTCTACGACCCGAACGTCCCAATCAGTTGAGTTGAATGTTACCTTATCGGTTGTTACTATATTCGTTGATGATTTAAAAATTATATTAACTTCACCAATCTTCAAGTCACCTGCTTTGAAAGGTAATTGAAGTTCTGGTTGAATTTGATTATATGGTACTCCATAAGCTTGAGAAGATGAACCTTCGTTATCTGTGATAGCTCCGTATCCACCATAAGAATCTAAAGCCGGGGTTCTAGGAGTGATAGTGATTGTTGTACGAAAGTTAGCATTATCTATGATACCGTCTACCGTTGTCTTGATGCTATCTCCTAGTGCTCCCATTATAAGTTAAGTTGTTGAGTTAATCTGAACAAGTTTTGTGTATTTGCTAATATCTTCATTTGAGACATTGCATCTGCTTTCAAAGATTCAATCTGATCAGTAATATCTTTTTTACCAATTGTGATAGCACCTAAATTAATTGAGTTGGTACTATTAGAACCAGATGTCATTCTTTGTAAAATGTAAATTGCTGCCCATGATTCTACTGCTGTGTCATATAAGTCTCCAGAAGTAGCACCAGTATAAGCAGTAACATATTTACCTGCTCGGTTAATCATAGCTGTGATTATGCTATCCTTATCTGCTCCCATTGCATCATATAATTCTCCAATGAGATATTGTACGTTAGTTGAACTTGCTGCCATTATATTGTTACTCTATTTAGATAAACAGGGTGTACTAACCATTGATCTTTTACCCACTTGAAATCTGCTTCGCTAATTTCATTAACGATTCCTTTTTCAAGACGTAGTCCGTGTCTTTCATAAACACCAGGACCAAGGTAAACAACGAAGTACCTGTCTTCTAAGTTAACAATACGTTTGGTATTTTTATTTGTTATTCTTTTTCTTGTTTTCTTTTCAGGCATCTTTGTCTCCTAAGTTTTTGTCAATCTTTCTAAGATTTGTAATCATATCTTCATTGACAGCTAATAATTGAGAATGATATTTTTTTATACCAGTCATCTCAGCTTTTAATGCTTCATTACTTGCTCTGACTTGAGCATTTTCATTTTTAAGCGAAACTATTTCATTCGCAAGGTTTTGATTCTTTACAACAAGACTGTTGAATTGATCTTCTAATTTTTTAAAAAGTTCAGCTAACGACATAACTTTTAAATGCTTTACTTCTATTTAAAAGTATTGTTTTATTGTGTCCATGATTTGGACTCTTCGTCCCAAGTATAAGTATTACTCATACTAGCATCAGCTGGTAAAGCTACTGGTGCTTCCCATGTTAAAGAAGAATCATTTAATGTCCATGATGGGTATGGTTGTGGTGGTATAAATGCATCTCTTCCTTCGTCATAAGTAAAACCTGGGCTAGGGAAATGAGTTCTAATTCTTTTATTATAAGAACATTGTTTCCAAGTTCCACCCCAAATTGAATTACAGAAAGCTGCTCCAACGGATTCTGATTCATTACCTTCTCCGTCTAAACAATCTTCATCAGCGATTTTATGTACCCTAAGTACTAATCCTTCTCTACCTTGATCCATTGCGATCTCACAAAAATATGCCATTATTGGAATTTATACCTCACGATTATTACTCCTGAACCTCCGGCTCCTCCTGGTAAGTTACCTGTGTTGTAACCGCCACCTCCACCACCTCCGGTGTTGGCTGTACCTGCATTTCCTGGTTGATTTACTACGGCATCTCCTCCACCGCCTGCTCCACCATTACCTGGTGCTCCGGTGTTACCATTACCACCTCCTCCTCCTCCGTATTGTACGTTTGAACCAGTGATATCGATAGTTGCTCCAGTTCCTCCAAATCCTGTTCCTAATCCGTTACCAACGGAATCAGCTTGAGGACCTGCTCCACCTCCGCCTCCACCAGTATACGGACTAACATTTATTCCTGCTGCTCCATCGTTACCTTGGTTTGTAGGAGCATGGAAAGGATACCTACTTGTGTATTGAATTGGGTTACCTCCGTTGTATAAATTTGTAACTTCAGTTGCGGATAATGTATAATTATCAAATAATGCCCATTCATCTAATCTACCTGAAAATTGTTCTCCACCTGTGTCTCTTTGTAAAAGATGAATATTTTGTACTCCACCTGCAGATGTTGCACTGATAGCACTTGTACCTACAGAAGCACCATCTTGATAAACTGTTCCAGTTGAACCATTGCTAGTTGTAACTAAACAAGTCCAATCACTAGTAACTGTTCCGCCATATGCGTCCATTGTACTACCACCTTGATAACTTTGGAATCTCCATTTATCTGTATAAGGTGATGAACCTCCTTGTTGTAATGTGAAAACATTAGTTGACCAGATTCTTCTCCAAGCACCTGTTGTATCTGCTTTTACCCATTGATATGTACTATGAACTTGATTAGTATTAGTAAGATTATATGATGTTTCTCCTTCTCCGTTTCCTGAACCGTTAACTTCTACAGCTGTTCCTAAGTTACCTACACCTGTTGCTGAATAAGTTATTGAACCAGTTGCAACTGCATCATTTGTACCTGTAGCATCTGTGAAGTTTCCTGAAGCTTGATCAAGTGTGTAATATCTAACACATGCGTTGTTAGCTGCTAACATGTTACTACCGTTGCTAGTTCCTGCTGCACCATTGTTACCTCCACCAGCTCCGCCTCCACCAGAACCTCCTGTACCTCCAGCTACATTATTACCTGTAGCTCCGGCTCCACCACCATTACCGGTGTAAGTAGTTCCACCATAAGCGAAAGTTGAATTAGTTCCTGTGCTTCCTGAACCTCCTGCTCCTCCAGCACCACCAGCTCCTACTGTTGCTACCCAAGTTACAGCTGCAGCACTAACGCCAGTTTTATATGTAATTCCTCCAGCTCCTCCGCCTGCTCCGTTGGTTACAGATTGAAGACCAGCACCTCCACCACCGCCACCTCCGATTACTAATACATCGAATGTGTTTGAACCTGCAGGATCTCCTGCATTTGTGATTTGAAAATTACCTGATGAATTAAATGTGTGAACTTTATAATCTCCATCTGTTGTTTCTGTTCCTCCTGTTGCTGCTACGAAAAGACCTGGTGCTGCAGCAATGGCTTCATCTTTAGCATATGAGAATACTTGCCAACCTTGTGTTGCATCACTATATACTAAACTTATTCCTTCTCTATCTAATGAAGCAAGATAATCATCAGTAGTTCCTCTAATGTTTTCTGAAGCAGATGTTATTGTTAAATTGTTAGTATTAAAATCTCCACTGTAATCAACTACTTTAACTTCGTCTCCTCCACTTGGTGAAGCTGGTAAAGTCATGGTTACTGCTCCTCCATTAGTGTTTACGAAGTATCCTTCTCCAGCTACTGCTGTGAAGTCTGCTGTCTTTGCAGTAGTTTGCCAAGATGTTCCAGCTCCTCCTGCAGTATCTACCCAAGCACTACCATTGTAGAATTTTAATGTGTTTGAAGCTCCTGAGTCTATTGCTAATGTTCCTGTTGAAGGTGATGATGGAAGTGTTTGTGCTTTAAGTGTGAATGTGTCATTACCTGCATCTACGCTAATTAAATCTGCTACTGAATCTCCACTAACTGAAAAATCAACATTGGCAGCATTTGGATTTACTTTAACAGTTCCTGCAGTTACATTTGTACCGCTTTGACCAGTAGTAGTTAATTCTATTCCTCTAACGCTAGTCGTATTTGTTGATGCTCCCAACCATAAAGTAGTACCGTTCAAAGTTCCTCCAGCACCAATTGTAATTATACCATCACTATTACTAAGTGTTGTGTTACCATCTTGATTTTGAAATATTTGGAAAGTTCCACCTACTGTTGTTAAATCTAGTTTAGAATCTCCAGAAGCATCTGATGAAGTTACAGTTATTCCACCTGAACCAGTTGTAGTGTTTGTTAAAGTCATATCACCAGTTCTAGTAATATCACCTGTACCATCAAGTAATCCTGTAATAGTTGTAGCTCCTGCTGCTAATGTTGAACTTAGTGTTGTAGCTCCAGTAACTCCCAAAGTAGAACTTAAAGTAGTAGCACCTGTTACACCAAGAGTCGAACTTAATGTTGTTGCTCCGGTTACTCCTAATGTGTTAGTAAAAGTTACAGCACCGGTTGCTCTAAGAGTTGAATTAAGTGTAGCTGCACCAGTTAAAGTAAAAGTTCCACCAACACTTAAATTTCTGACTAGCTCTGCTTCATAAGCATCTATGTATAGATGCCCATCGTATCTTGGGAAGTTTGCCATCTTAATTTATTATTTCGTAAGTGATTGTTACTCCAAACTGTGTTGAAGCAACATTTGTGAATGTTACATCAAATGTTTGATTTATACCAACTATGACTTCTCCATCAGGTATATAACTTACGTCTGTAATACCTAATGTTCCCGGATTTGCTGAAAATATTTTTGTATTGAAAACTGGATTACCTAGATCTACAATTGTCATATCTAAGTCATTGGCTGTTGGTACTGCTCCGAATTTTACATTTACTGATAAGATTTTAAGTAATGCACCTTGTGCAACACTCATAGCTATATTACCAGTACCTTGAGCTTGTTGTTGTGCGATTGATGCTTGTCTTGTAACTGTTGCTGTAACTGAACCATCTACTGTTAAACTTCCTCCTCCGTCATCAACAGTTAAACTACCACCATTATCATCTACACTTAGTAGTCCTGTTGAGTTGTTAGCCAAGGTAACTCTTAATGCTCCTGTTTCTGTTCCTCCGCCTGTTGTTGCTCCAAAGTCTGTATTAGTTTCTATGTCAGTTGCTTTTGTTAAAATTGAATTTAATGTTGTTTCTGTTGCCGCACCTGTAGGTAAGCTGATTGTTCCTGAGATATCATTTATATCCCAAGTACCTGATTGAGTTGCTGCGACTGTACCATCTACTGTTAAGCTTCCTCCTCCATCATCAACTGTTAATACTCCAGTTGAATCGTTAGCAAGAGTTACTCTTAAAGCAGTAGCTTCAGTTCCTCCACCAACAACTGTTAATGAATCTGTATTAGTTTCTATATCAGTAAGCTTACTGTTGGTTGTTGTTAATTTAGTATCAATAGATGCTGTAGATGTATCAATAGCAGCTGTATCTGCAAGAATTGATGTAGCTGTAGTATCTAAATTTGATAAGGTAGCTTCTGTTGCTAGTCCAGCAGCATCTGCCACTATATCTACTTGTAAATTACCTGATGAGTCTGTTTTAATTTTTTGATTGCTTGAACCATCAAATCCGTAAACAAGAACACTATCGTCTGCCGCATCAAGATCTACTTCAACATTAATACCTTGTACTACATTTACATCTAATGCTGTATCTGCTCCAACTGTGGTTTGAGTTAATCCTGCTAAGCTATCAGTATTAGTTTCTATGTCAGTAAGTTTTGAGTTTGTAGTAGTTAATTTAGTATCGATACTTGCTGTGGAAGTATCTATTGCTGCGGTATCAGCTAAGATTGCAGTTGCTGTTGTATCTACACTTGCTAATGTTGATTGAGTTGCTAAACCTACTGCATCTGCTGCTACGTTAATATCTAATTGTGATGAAGCATTTATTGCAGCTGCTAATTCTGTTAATCCTGCGTTATCAACAGTTAATGAACCACCTGCATCGCTAACTGGTACTGGGTTTGAATTAGATACATCTGTATCTGCTACTTGTAGATTTACATTAGCATTAAAATCATCATGTGTATCTTGACTTGCGTTTACTTCTAATGAACCTGATGGAGCTACTTTTACATTTGCATAAGTTCCACCACCTGCTGAAGTTTCACCAGATAGAACAGATTTAACTAATGTCGCAGATCTATCTCCGTAAATGGTATCTCCAACTCTGATAATACCAGGAAGAACATTATTGCCGTGTAAGATTGTTTGTAATCTGAAATGAGTTTGAGCGACTCCGCCGTTTGTATAAACTACTCTAAAGTATCTTGCGTGTACAGGAAATTGAAATTCTCTTGCAGTTGAATCTACAGACTGATCGTATGTATAATTATGTGTCTCGTCCCAGTTTGTGTTATCTGTTGAAAATTGGAACTGCATTCCACTTGCTGCTGAATCTTGATCTGTCTTTAACAGTACTGTTATAGAAGTATAAGTTAAAACATCTGTTCCTGTACCTGTGAATGTAGCACCTGCACCTAATGTTGAAGTAGTAGAGTTATTTGAGTCAATCGTATTAGCTACTCCTGCTCCGCCACCACTTAATACATCTACTTGTAAATGACCATTAGCATCTGTTGCTATCTTCTGATTAGATGATCCATCATAACCGTAAACTAAAACGGAATCATCTGCAGCATCTAAGTCTACTTCTACGTTGATACCACCAATGACATTTACATCAAGACCAGTATCTGCACCAACAGTTGTGTTTGTAATTGTTGCTAAAGAATCTGTGTTGGTTTCTATATCTGTTACTTTTGCTACTATAGTTGTTGTGTCTGTATCGATTGAACTTAAAGTGGATTCAGTTGCTGCTCCACTTGGTAATGCTGAACTTAATACATCTACTTGTAAGTTACCTGAAGAATCTGTTGCTATCTTTTGATTTGATGCTCCGTCAAAACCATATACAAGAACACTGTCATCAGCTGCGTCTAAATCTACTTCAACGTTTATACCACTAATAACATTTACGTCAAGTCCTGTGTCAGCACCTACAGTTGTTTTTGTTACAGTTGCTAATGCGTCAGTGTTTGTTTCAATGTCTGTTAATTTTGTTAACGCAGAGTTAAGTGTTGTTTCGGTAGCAGCTCCTGTTGGTAATGATATTGTACCACCGATATTATTTAGGTTTAATTCACCTGAAGAATTTGAAGATAAGAATTGTAAGTTGCTTCCGTCAGAAGCCATATTGACAATACCAACTTGACCACCTGCTACAGCTGTACCATCTTGATATTGAGTTGTGCTACCGCCTCCTCCTCCACCAGAAATAGTACTACCATCTGGGTTTAGAACTACGACTCCGATTTGCCCAGCTACGGACGTTGATTCTATGAATTTTTTATATTCTCTGTCTCCGTACTGATTGCTGATAGCCATGACTGATAATGTATAAATTAAGTTGTTAGAAGTTTATAAGTATTATTAAAAAAAAAGGAGGGGTCTAAGCCCCTACCTTATTTAGATGTAAAGTTTTGAGATTGCTTCGCCTCTCAAGTATCGAGCTGCGATTCTCATGGTAGCTACCATATTATGTGTATCTCTCATGAAGTCATCAAATCTTTCCATTGTAACTGGTCTCTTTTCTGCGATTGCGAATGCATGGTTTCTGTCAAGTACAAATGCGTCTGTTGCATTTGATAAGTTTCTTGAAACGATTACGTTCATACCGAAGATGTTACCAATCAATCGAATGTTTGCAATATCACCTGAAGTGATACTCAAGTTAGCTGTGTTTAAACTAGCTAAGTTTCTAATATCGGAAGCTACTGTTGTACCTACGACTAAGTCAGTAGGTGTGTAACCATCTGCTTCTAATAATGCCATACTAGTTGTGATTTCAGCTAATGTCATTGAAGTTGTATATTGGTTGTCGTGACCTGCAGCAGTTGAACCTGCTTCTAAAGTTGTAACAACTAATTGATCTTCTTTGTCAGCTAATGCATAACCAGCTGTTTGTGCATTTTTTTCCATAACTGAGAACATTGAATCTTCAACCATTTCTCTTGTAATACCGATTGCGACACCGTATTTTGCCGGAGTAATAGTTATTTGACTGTATGTTTCTTGTCCGTATGGTAATTCAGCACCTTCTGCTACATTGTGAACAGACATTGAGTCTGGATCTTGTAGTGACACTTTTACTGCTGGACCTGGGATTTCTCCTGGACCGATCAATAAAGCTGCCAATGGTCTGAATACTAATTGTTTTCGAACTGCTTCTTGAAGAGTTCTGTACACCATTGTAGGAGCTAATACGTTAGAACCTGTAGATGTACTACCTGTGGATAAAATTCCACTTTCCTTAATATATTTATTCATTTTCCTTTACGCTCCTATAGATTTAATTTCACTAACACGTACTTGTCAGTTGCTGATGCACCTGTTAATGCTGTTCCGATTACCTTTGTGAATAAGGTTGCGTCTTCAACTTTTTGAGCTGTAGTTTCTGAAGCTACTAAAGCTCCAGCTGTAACTGCTGCTCCTGATTCAAAGATGAATACTCCGGAGGTTGCTACGGATAATGTTTCTCCGCTTGCTGCGTCTGTAAGGGCTACTCCCACGATTAATAAATCGTCTGCGTTTGTCGCAGTTGCTACTTTTACTTCTGCTGGTACATAACCTGCTTGGCTGATAGCTGTCATTTTGTCGTCACCTGATGCTGACTTTAATAAGTCACCAGCAGTAACTGCACCATCTGCTACAGCGTGGAAGGTTGTTCCAGGCATATTTATCATTTGTGAACTTGCCATTTTTCTAATTTAATTTTGCTAATGGGTGTTTTTCCTTCCAGTAGGACATATCCCATTCTTGCCAGTAATTACCTCTTTCGGAAACTAAGTCTCCTTTAGCGTATTCTGGACCAACGTTTGTATTTTCTGAAACTACAGATTTTCTGGAAACTAATTCTTTAGTTACTTCAAGTAATGCTGTTTTTAATTCAGACATTTCTTTGTTAACTGCTGAAAATTTTTCTTCCAATTCTTCTGAGTTGTCTTCAGCTTCTGCTTCTGCTTCAGGTTCAGCTTCAGGTTCTTCTTCAAGAACTTCTTCTTCTGATTCCTTAGCTAAAAGTAAAGCTAATTTTTCTTCTATTGCTTTTAATTTATTTTCCATTTTATTTCGTTCTTCTACTTCGAATGCATCGAAGGCTTCCGTAACTGATTGAGAGAATGTTGCTCCCTTCACACCTGGTACTGCTACCAAGGATAATTCTAAGAACTCAATTCCTCTAGCTACGAATTTAGTAACTTCATCTTCTACTACTTTTTGTAGTTCCTTTAATTTGGAACCTACAGAAACATTTTTGATTAAACCATTTCTGATTTTCTCTTTCATGCTATCGTCCATAACTTCTGCTTTGAACTTCAATTGCTTTCCGTCCATGAAAGCTTCTGTTACTTTTCCTACAATCCCATCAACTGTGTTGTTGTGATCTTTCAGAAGAGGTGCTCCAACCAGCGTGTCTGCAGCTCTTTCGAGTTCGTCTACTTTATATGTAACGTTGTTACGTGAAGTAGTTTCTTCGATTGCTACACCCTCAATCCGCATAACATCATCGAGTTTATCATCATCTTTCTGTTGTAATAGTTCGACAATAGGTACAACGAAATTTAATTTCGTATTTTCCATTTCTTTATACCTTTTACCAGCTTTCTTGAATTGTGCGGTACAAATACCAAACGCACTAGAACGTGCAGCTTTCGCTGACTTACCTTTCTTAATCTGCTGTTTAGTTACATCTGCTACGCAACGGTCAAAATCGACTGGCATAAAAAGGTATGGGTTTTGTTATTTAAAAGTGTAATTCTTAACAGCCTGTGTCGCCATCATCTCTTAAAATTTTTTTAACATCTTCAGGTAGCGACATTGTCTCTATAATAATAGCTTCAATATCTTTGTCTACCTTAGGTAATCTGTTATCATCGGGATCGATGTTAGTTCCACGGAATCTATATGTTTTATTATCAATGCTTATTTCCATGTAATAATTAAGACCTTCTGGTTTTCCAAACTGCCAACCTTCATAGATTGGATTTGTATTTTTTAAGTGGTCGTAGATAAGTTTGAGTGCGTGATGTTTTTCTGTGCTGTCCATTTTAATAATTGTACATACTTCTTCGAGTATTTATTCTAGAACTCTCTGGCTTTTGACCTAAGTCTAAAGCATTAACAATAGTATAAGTTTGATTAGTATTATTTTGTTTTGTAGAGAATTTGTTATTGACCCATTGTTGTCCATCTGTTTTTCCCGGTTCTCCTAATCCAACTGGTTGTAATCTCGCTGTATGTGAAGTCTTGAATAATACATCGGCATCGTCCCCGGCATATACTGGTTGATACTTGTTTCTGTCGTAAGGATTTCTTACAATCTTAAACGGTACTACCATTGTGCCTCCAACTCGCCATCTTTATTCACATAATAGAAACCTTCTTTCAAAGGTTGTTTTCTTGGAGATACGTTAGTCTTTGAATCGTCTAGACCTTTTATATCTTGGCTTACGCCTTTTGGGTCTACCTCATCAGGAATAAATTTAGGATCAATTCCCAAATGTTGTGCTACGTATTGAGCATTAACTACTCCAGCTGCTTTTAGTCTAAGTAATCTATTTACTTTGACATCTTCATCTTCTTTGCTGAACTCACCAAATTCACAAACAACCATTCCAGGTCTGCTTGTTATTTGGTCAATAATCTTTGTGTTAATTTGTGCGGTAAGAACTTCTTGGATTGATTTAACACGTCTATCAAAAATTGCTACTTGAACTTTAGCTGTAGCTTCGGTAATGTTTTGTCCTAGACCTAATGCTACTTCAGGCACTTGTAATCCTGCGACTACTTGTTGTTCAATGTGCTTCATAAATTCTTCGACACCGATCTTGGTACCGAGAGGTCGTAATACATCTGCGTTGATGTTATAGTTTGTTATTAAATCCATTTCTGGATTATGATCATTCAATTGATTTTCAAAGTCGTCTATTTGTGATACGGTTGCCGGTTCGTCACTACTACCTAATTTGTAGTGAACCTGAGGTGCTGCATATCTATGAGAAATTAATTTTAAATCTTGTTCCATTTGTAACTTAATACCTAGAACACTTCTAATACATTCGATAGCAGATGTGCCTACAGCCGAGTCATCAACCACATTCATATAAAAATGAGCAATCTCATTAGGAGTAAAGTCAATTGAATTTGATACTGATACTTTTTGTTTATAGCCTACAACCTCTCCTGTTCCGTCCTTCGCTAGTTCCACGTGCATTGTTTTTGGGTGTAACATTTTGATATCTACTAATTGGTCACCCACACGGATTAGTTCAACGAATGAATTACCGTATACTAATAATTGTTTTGCGATTTGATGTGCTAATACGTGAAAATTAACTGAGTCTAAAAACTCAGATACTTTTTGTTTCTCTCTTGGGTCTTCACTAATAAGTTCGTAGCCCACACCAACTGTAAGGTCTGATGTATAGTTGATTGCTGCCTGGACCAATGGAACTTCCTTATATATTCTTTCGTAAGTAGCGTAGTTTTTAGTAAGTGCATAGTCTTGTCCATAGCTGCTGAAGAAACCTCTGACTGCGGATACTTTACCTTTACCGGCTTCTTGTACAAATAAGTTTTTGAAACGTTCAGCGATTGATGCCATTGAATATGAATATAGTTATTAAATACCTCTTCATTATTAAATCTTTTTAACTGGACGGGCAAAAAAGCTACTAAACGCCCCTCTTTTGAGATTATACGCAGCCAATGCTAATGAATCTACATAGTCATCATGCATTCCCGAAGGTGCGTGTAATAACATCTTACCAGTTGGAGAGGTTTCCTGTGTAAATGATATTAGTTGTGCTTTTAATTTTTCTACGTGTGGCAACTCAATACTTCCTGTCTCCATCATTAATCTTAGGTTTGAAAATAAATCTACTTTGCTTCCGACTGTAAAATTGAATCCTTGTATTCTAAGTCCCATAGCTTTCAGCTGATCAATCTGTGCTAGACCACTACCAGTATCTGCTAAACACTTTCTGATTCTAAATCTTTCTGCATACGTCATGACATGACCTATAACTTGATCATAAGACATTTGACGATACTCTTTGATAAGTACAACTTGATGTGGACCGGTTTTACTTTTCTTAATTATAGTTACTACAGTTGACGAGTTTTGTTTACCCCAGTCAACTCCCATATAATATTCACCTTGTACTTCTCCGTACTCTGATTGTCGGTAGTCTCGCATACTACGTCTTACTAAATCTGTACTGAAAAATAATACACCATCATCTACAAACTCTGCTAAATATTCTACAGCGAATCTTGTTGGACCCATAGCAATTCGTTGTGCTTCTAAATCTTGTGGGTCAACGCCCGGTGCTAGTGGCTTACCATCTTTCCACGCAGGGAAGTGAAACACTTGACCTCGGTCATCTTCTTGTGACCATCTCAAATACATCTCATAAAAAAATCCAGACTTACCATATGGTGTTGACGTAAGTACGATACGTCCATTCGTTCTAATGATCATCGGCATGATAACTTCGTAGAACAATTCGTCTGACGGAAGATGTGCAGCTTCGTCAATGAATACAATGTCAGCAGTATATCCTCTGATAGTTGATTCACTCGGTGGCAGTGACACAATCATACTTCCATTGTTCAAATGTATTTCTGTTCGACTAGCTCTAGTGATTGACTTTGCAAGTATCTCGTTGTTCTCAATGTCTTGTCTTACTTTGTGTAGTAACAATCCTGCCTGTCTCTGCGAAGCGGAGACGAACAAAATTTTTGCCTTAGGTTGTGTGTAAGCAGACCAGATAGAATACTTAACTATCATCTCTGACTTTCCTACCTGCCGTCCTGCATTGATTAGAACAAATCTTTTATCGGACTTAAAAAATTCTTCTTGATACCAAGTTGGTTCAAACATCTCTCCTGGTTTCAAAGGATTGGTCAAAAATTTTCTACAGAAAGTCCCCGGATCTTTTAACGCTTGTTGCAGATTTGTTTTTACGTCACTAGGCAGTTGACTCAACTTGTTCTTCGTCGTCGGTTGAAATCCCACGTTTCTTTTTCTTAGCCCTCCTCTTCTTAGGTGTGTCGACCTCGTGTTGAGATAAACCTGCAAAGAGTTCTGTGATACTTCCCATCTCATCAACAGTGGTAACCTTACGAACTAATCTTTGCTGTCTTGATAAACCAAGCTCTCGCCCGATTGATAAATATGAATCATTAAATTGTTTTATGATTGAAGCCAACTTTCTAGTTTGATCTGTGTCCTGAACTTTCGCCCTCATGTATCTTCTTGTTCTCATGAAGTGACTAACCATAAGCCACAAGTCCATCAAGTCTTTTTGTGTTTCGATTTCAAACTCTGTTTTAATATTTTCAAAGAGTCGCTCTGCGACCGCCGCTTCTTCTGGCTTCAACGAATCTCTGAACAGTCCATTGTTGATATCTGCGATCTGTGTCTTTGAGTGTTCGTCAGTAACTAAAAATTCTTTAAGTAATAGAGCACGCCGTCTAGTTTCTTCGTTGTCCGGTAGCTCTGCTAACTTCTTAGCTAATTCTTCATAGTCCATAAAGTTCTTTCTTTAACAGAATGATTCTGCCTTGAACTCTATTACAATGAGTTTGTAAAGCTTTAGCTTCGCTAGGATCATCGCACTCGTTGAGTGACTGCCAACCAAGCTGCCACTCCTGTTCAAGTGCTTCGATTTCGTTTTTTATACGTTCTTCGTTCTCAGCTTTATCAAGCTGTTTCTTCAGTAGAGCTTCCTGCTCCTTCGTCAGTTTCATCTGGTAATGTTACTCCTGCTGCTTCAATTTTTTCTCTCAAGCTTTCTAATCTTTCTATTTCTTTTTCAGCGTTTGAGATGTTGTTCCGCATTCCTTCAATTTGTTTATGAATAGATGCGATTCCGGTTGTAATGCCCCGCAATTGAGATTGGGCTTCGTCTAATGTCATGGTGTCAACTTTGTTTGTAGTAAATACTACGTTGTCACCTTGCATTTCACATTGTAATTCTGTATTCGATTCCATACTATGAAAAGGGAACTCTTATATATAAGCATTGCCATTTCTTTAAAAGGAAGGGCAAACTTGTTTCCACACGTTTTGCGTTTCATCACTCAACCCTCCGAGTACTTCGACTTTTGTCCTTCCTTTAATAATCATTGACTATGACAAGGAGCAAAGGATACGTTTTCAAAAAATGTACTCGTTGTGGCTGGAACTTCCGTGCGGCGAGTAAGACAACTAACTATTGTAGATTATGTTCCGGTTCTGGCATGGGTAACCATAAGAGAACGCCGATGAGGCGTTCGAAGCAAATGAAAGACTTTCTAAAGAAAGTTAAAGAAGTGAGAGATGAAGAGGTATTATAGCGTATGCAAGTTGTGCGGTTTATACTGGCTTACATTATCTAAACAAAATATTTGTAGCTCATGTTATTCTGAATTAAAAGGTAAAATATACTGATCATATTTTTTTCCTAAATGTAATTCTGTTCTTTGCCAGACTGCGTCGCTCGGGATTAAATATTGTGTGCCGAGTTCTGTTAGTACAAAAAGATAATCTTTAGTTGTTGGGTCGAAAATTTTTTTACGTGAAGAGTTTTGTTGTTTGATAGTTACGATGTACGGTGAGTTTTCTCTGCGACTATCTTTTAATCTTGTAGTCTTAACATCAACTCTCTTAGGTCCGTCGCCCATGTCTACTACTAAGTCGTAAGCTTGTGAGTCGTTAAGAGGTATGCTAACGATGTAGCCTTGACTTGTAAAATATTGTATTGCATGACCTAACCCAACATTACCCTGGATTGTACTGTTACGTTTAGTCAGCATATAGGATAACGCAATCTTTATATATAAGTATTTTTTATTTATATTAGACGTGATGGGAGTTTTTAAATTGTTTTTCCAAGCACAAATGAAACTTTCATTTCCAAACCATCACGTCAGCTATCCACACGTGGGGAGCATCTAGAGTACCTTTTCATTTTCTAGCTCCCCTCACCTTCAGGCACAAAAAAATCTCCAAAATTTTCTGTCGGTTTTCAGAAGGACTTTACCTCACAAAAAACAAACCC